>Ga0114949_10001871_pt1 | contig 12897 bp, 11 predicted proteins | sample N074metaG_FD_83505 | JGI IMG/M metagenome (GOLD analysis project Ga0114949, IMG submission 83505) | Deep subsurface microbial communities from Kermadec Trench to uncover new lineages of life (NeLLi) - N074 metaG | ecosystem: Environmental > Aquatic > Marine > Ocean trench > Sediment | place... | reverse complement strand
GACGCCGAGGTCGGCGGTAGCGGGGGCGAGGCCGAGGCCGGCGACCCGGCGGCCCTGGAGCTTCGCAAGGCCGTGGTCGTCCTGATCGCCTTCTCGGGCGGCCGCTCGCCGGTGCTCAGTGGTTCGACAGTGACCGGCTACCTCTATGATAACGCCCAGAACATGGATGAGCAGTACCGGACGGCCTCCCACGGCACACTGGGGTTCGAGTCCGATGCCAGCAATGATGGGCAAGCGGACGTCTTCGGCCCCTACCTGGTCACCCATCCCGGAACCAGTTGCACCTCGTCCGACCGCTACAACTGGACCTATGAGGCCGAGGACCTGGCGTTCGCCGACGGCGTGGACCTCTCGCTCTATCGCCATCGTATCTTCGTGACGCCGCCCTACAGCCAGATCTCCTGCGGCTGGGCCGGCGTGGCCAACGTGGGCTGCAGCCGCTCGGACGGATACAGCAACCAGTTCTGCCGGTCCTGGACCGCCAGCAGCACGAGCGGCGTGCTGACCCACGAAGTCGGCCACAACCTCAGATTCGCACATTCCTCGAGGGATCTGGACAACAACGGCTCGATCGATTCGGAGTATGGCGATACCTCCGACCCCATGGGCTCGTCGAGCAGCAACTGGTACCTCTTCAACGGCCCGCACAATCACCAGCTGGGCTGGCTCGACAGCACTGAGAACGTCCTTGTGGACGTGTTCTCCGACGGTGTCTTTTCGGTCCATCCCCTGGAGCGGGACGGCGCGTCGCCGGACGGCATCCGGGTGCTCCGGATCGCGGCGCCCGACCGTAGTGACTATTACTACCTGTCTTATCGAAAAGCCCTCGGCGGAGAATACGACGACATCGGCTCGTCCTACGTGAACAAGCTCTCGGTCCATCGCTACCGGGGGGCCGGTTATTACAACACGCTCTTCATCGACGCCCTTGCGGCGGGCGAGAGCCTTAGCGACGATGTCAACGGCTTCACCATCACCGCGACCGGCGAGAACCCTGACGGTTCCATGGCGGTTGAGGTCACCTTCGGCTGCGCAGAATCCGCGCCAGGCGTGACGCTCGATCCCAACACGGTGGTCAGCATGCCCGGAAAGACAGTGGCCATGACGGCGACGGTGACAAACAACGATGCATCATCTTGCGACTCGTCAAGCTTCGATGTCTACACGGTCGAGATTGGAGCGCTCAACGATCAGATGCCGCTGGACCCCGACGCCAACAGCATCCATCCCTTCGGGTTCAACGTAGATGTTCTCGGCTCGAGCGACGGCACCTTTACGCTCACCGTGACGGCGGATGGAGGCACCGGTCACCTGGCCAGCGCCGTGGCGGAGGTGGTGATCGACGGGACCGCCCCCTCGCCGCCGGTCATCACGGATGGGAGCGTGAACAAGAAGGGCCGCGTCAATCTGTTGTGGACCGCCTCCGATGACTATGGCGGATCGGGCATCGACCATTACACGGTCTACCGAGGCGGCAATTACCGCGGGGAAGCCTCCGGCACGAGCTTCACGGATACCGGTGGGGCGGCTGGCGACCTCTACAAAGTCACGGCCGTGGACGGTGTTGGCTTGGTGTCCCAGAGCGCGCCGTTCCCGCTCGTCAGTGGAGGCAAGGGCGGCGGTGGCGGCGGCAACCCCGGTGGCGGCGGCGGTCCCGGTGGTGGCGGTGGCGGCGGCGAAAAGTGCTTCAAGAACAAGGCGCCGTACTGTCCCTGACGCCAATCGATGACGCCGCTGTTTAGTGTGGCGCTAGTCCGATCCGGCCGCCAGGAGCGCCACGGCGGCGGCCGGCGCGCTCCGGACGATCTGGCCCGCCTCGCGGACCTGAGCATGAGACTGTGCTCGCCCCGGTCCTTCAGGCCCTGAAGATCGAAAGCGGCTTCTCCAACAGGCCGCCGGATTTGGCAGGAGGCGGTTCCGCCTTTGCCTCCGGAGGTGGGTCCGGTTGAGAGCTGCCGTCCTTTCAATCAGCGGCGGCGAAGGGGTGCGCGGAGCTGCCCTTCCGAGCGACCACCTCGGCGGCCGTCGGCGTGCCCGCCACGGCACGTTCGATCGATTCCTTGACCGCTTGATCGTTGTTGTCTTGGATCTTCTGCTTGTCCTTCGCCAGCCAGTGAATGAAGACGCCGACGTAGATGAACAGATCGTCGGCCTGGTCGGCCGGAATGCTGCCGTCCTCGACCGAATCCGCGACCGCCATGGCCACCGCCCGCTGGGCCGGGCCGAACATCTGGACCGCTTGAGTCGCGCCCTTGATGGTCACCTTGTTGTACATGACCGTGTTGGGCTTGGTCGCCAGGTTCGGCGCTACCACCGCCAAAAGGGAGGTAAAGCCGTCCTTGTTGTTGGTCAGGGCGTTGCAGAACGCCGCCTCGGCCGCACTGCCGCGCGGACCCATGATCAGGTCGATATGAGCAACTTCGTTGCCCTCGCCCACCAAGGATTCACCGACACGAACATCATTAATTCGAGCCATGCACTTGCCTCCCACTCTTCATCTGAAGGGCGTCACACAGCGAAAGTCCGCCGGCCTGGCAGAACCAAGCCAACGGCTCGCCCAGGTCATCAACGCTCCGCGACGAACGGTGCCGGGGGCCATCGTTGGTTTGCATCGTTTGGCCGTCATGACGGTCAAATCGGTCTTCCAGACAGCGTCACTCGCAAGGAGCCAACCCGCCGATTGGATGGTAGTCCCAAGTTCTCGGAGACGGCAAGATCCCATGTCTTTCTTGGCGTCACGGGAACACTCTCCACCCGCGACGATCCCCCGATCCGGCGGTGCGCTTGGGTGGAGGCTTTCGGCGGCTTGCGCTATGCTGGGCTGGATAGCTACCCATCGGCCGCCGGTGAAGGAGCCCCAGCATGTTGAAAATTGCCACGCCGGCCAAGCCCAGTCGCGCCGAGGCGGAGGCGGCCGTGCGGACCCTGATCCTTTGGGCCGGGGACGACCCGGCGCGCGAGGGTTTGGTGAGCACGCCGGAGCGGGTCGTGCGCGCCTACGAGGAGTACTTTTCCGGTTACGGCACCGATCCCGTCGAACTGTTGCAGCGGACCTTCCAGGAGGTGGAGGGCTATGACGAGATGGTGGTGATGCGCGACATTCGCTTCGAATCCTTCTGCGAGCACCATATCGCCCCGATCATCGGGCGGGCTCACGTGGCCTATCTGCCCAGGGGCCGGGTGGTCGGCATCAGCAAGTTGGTCCGCCTGGTGGAGGTCTACGCCAAGCGCCTGCAGATTCAGGAGAAGATGACCGCCCAGATCGCCAATACCATCGAACAGGTGCTGGAGCCCGATGGGGTCGCGGTCACCATCGAGGCCTCTCATCAGTGCATGACCACCAGAGGCGTCCACAAGCCCGGCGCCAAGCTGGTGACCAGCCGCATGCTGGGCGCCTTCCGCAGCAATCCCTCGACCCGCCGGGAGTATCTTTCCCTGATCGCAAAGGCCGACGGCAACCCCTATTCCTGACGGGAGGTGTATTCTTAATTCTGTTCAGACGGCTCTACACCCTCCGCCACGGTGACAAAACGAAGGCCGTAAATCAATGACCGAGAGATCCCAAGAGCGAACCTATAGCGACGCGGAAGTGGACGCACGGCTCCAGGAGGAGCTGCCCCACTGGTCCCTGGAAAAGGGCTGGATTCGGCGCAAGTACAAGACCCATAGCTGGAAGGGTACCTTGATGGTGATCAACACCGTCGGCCACCTGGCCGAGGCCGCGTTCCATCATCCGGACCTCACGGCCTCCTATGCCTGGGTCGAGGTGCGCCTGATGAACCACGCCGCCAAGGGGATCACCGACAAGGACTTCGAGCTGGCCAAGAAAATCGAGGAGGTGGTCCAGTGGCAGCCCGGCTCGGCCGCCGGCGCCCTTGAAGGCACGCCCTCCGACCCACGCTTCGCCTACGTCAAGTACGACAAGTAATTATGGGGACACGTTATTTAATTCGCCCCTTTTCGGTTAGCCCATAATTACCCGGCGAAGTGAATTAAATAACGTGTCCCCATAATTACCCCATAATTACCATTCGCCCGCAAGCCGCTCTCTATAGGCTTGCAGAAGGCGGCCCGTGGCCGGTCCGGGCGCGCCGTCGCCGATCGGCCGGCCGTCGACGGCGACCAGGGGCCGCAGCTCGATCAGGCTATTGGTCACGAAGGCCTCGTGCGCCTGGTCCAGCTGGTCCGGTTCCAGCGGGGTCTCCACGGCGGTCAGCCCCAAGTCCGGCGCCAGGTCTAGCACCACGGCGCGGGTGATCCCCGGCAGCACCCCTTCCGAGGGGGGCGGCGTCAGAAGCGTGCGTTGGCGCACCAGGAACAGGTTGCCGGCGCTGGCCGAGGCCAGGCGGCCGGCGGTGTTGAGCAGGAGGGCCTCGTCGGCGCCGGCCGCGGCCGCCTCCCGGCGCGCCACAATGTTGTCCAGATAGTTGAGGGTCTTCAGGTTGGCCAGGGGCGAATGCTCGTTGCGCCGTGGCGCCGCGATCATGGCGCGGAGCGGCGCGCCCGCCGGGGTCTGGAGCCCATGGGCGGCGATCATCAGCGTGGGTTGGGGCGTGGCCGGCGGCAGGAGGCCTCTGGGGCCCGGGCCGCGGGTCAAGGTGATGCGGAGCGCGGCGTCGGCGGCCTCGAGGCCGTTGGCCCGCAGAGTCTCCGCCACTGCGGCCGTGAGGTCGGGGGCCGGCACGGGAATGCCCAGCTGGGCGGCGCCGGCGGCGAGCCGGTCCAGGTGCCGGTCCAGCCAAGGCACCCGGCCCCGATAGGCGCGCAGGGTCTCGAACAGGCCGTCGCCCAGGAGAAACCCACGGTCGGCCGGGTCGATGGCGGCGTCCTCCGGCGGCACCAGACTGCCGTTCAGATAGATCACGCCACAGCCTCCCGGTCCGGTGCCTGGCCCCCCGGGCCGAGGAAGTTGCCCAGGAGAGCGTAGCCCTCTTCGGTGAGGATCGCCTCGGGGTGGAACTGCACGCCGAAGACCGGATGGCTACGGTGCCGCAACGCCATGATCTCTCCTTCATCGCTCTCGGCCGTGGCGACCAGCGCGGCGGGGAGATCCGATCGGGAGACCACCAGGGAATGGTAGCGGGTGGCGCGCAGGGGGTTCGGCAGGCCGTCGAACAGGCCCCGGCCGTCGTGGCGGATCCGCGAAGCCTTGCCGTGCATGGGCCGCAAAGCCCGCACAACCCGCCCGCCGTAGGCCTGGCCGATGCACTGATGGCCCAGGCACACCCCCAGGATCGGGACCGTGGGGCCGAAGCGCCTGACCACCTCGACCGAGAGGCCGGCCTGGTCGGGCGTGCAGGGGCCGGGTGAGAGCACCAGATGGGAGGGGTTCAGCTCTGCGATCTGGTCGAGGCTGACCTCATCGTTGCGGACCACGCGGGTCGCCCAGCCCAGCTCGCGCAGGTAGCGCGCCAGGTTGTGGACGAAGGAATCGTAGTTATCGATGACCAGAATCATCGAGCTTGGCCTGGTCAGACAGCGCATCGATGAGCGCCCGGGCCTTGGCGAGGGACTCCTCGTACTCCTCGGCCGGGTCGGAATCGGCGACGATGCCGCCACCGGCCTGAAAGGTGACCGTCGAGCCGTTGAGGGCATAGGTGCGGATCACGATGTTGCTGTCCATGGTGCCGTCAAAGCCGATGTAGCCGATGGTGCCACAATAGGGCCCACGCTGGGTCGGTTCCAAGGCTGCGATGATCTCCATGGCGCGGATCTTCGGTGCCCCGGTGATCGAGCCGCCGGGAAAACTGGCCTTCAGCAGGTCGAGGGCGCTCCGCCCCGGTTCCAACTCGCCCACGATGGTCGAAACCAGGTGGAACACCGTGGCGAAGGTCTCGCAGATGCACAGCTCCGGCACCGCCACACTGGCGTCCCGGCAGACCCGGGAGAGGTCGTTGCGCAGCAGGTCGACGATCATGACGTTCTCGGCCCGGTCCTTCTCGCTGGCCAGGAGCGCGCGCATCAGCGCCTGGTCCTCGGCCGGGCTGCGTCCCCGGGGTCGGGTGCCCTTGATCGGCCGGGTCTCCACCCGGCCGTTCCGCACCGACAGGAAACGTTCCGGCGAGGACGATGCGATCACCACCTGGCCGAAATCCAGGTAGGCGGCGAAAGGTGCCGGGTTGAGCTGGCGCAGGCGCCGATAGAGCGTGAAGGGCGTCAAGCCGGCCGGCAGTTCGGCCCGGAACCGCTGGGTCAGGTTGGCCTGGAAGATGTCGCCGGCGTAGATGTAGTCGATGACCCGGGCGACCGCGGCCTCGTATCCGGGTCGGGTGAAGTTCGAGGTCACGGCGACCGGGCTCCGGGACTCCGGCAGTGGCGGCGGCTCCACCGGCGCCGTGGCCAGGCGGGCGGCCATGGCCTCGGCCCGGGCTTCCGCCCGCGACCGGCGGTCTTGCGCTTCGCTTTCGGGATAGCCGCTGGACAGGATCCAGGCCTTGCGCTCGCGCTGGTCGAAGGCGACGACCACATCGTAGAAACCGAGCGCCAGGTCCGGGAATCCCATGTCGTCCAGGGGCGCCAGGGGCACCGCTTCCAGGTGGCGCGCCAGCTCGTAGCCGAAATAACCGGCGACCCCACTCTGAAAGGGCGGTAGATCGGGACGGCTGGAGAGCGGGTAGCGGGCCAGCTCCCGGGCCAGCACCGCGAAAGGATCGCCCGCAACGGGCCGGCCGTCCAGGCGGACCTCCTGGCCCTTGGCGCTCAGCACCTGAAAGGGATCGACGGCGATGAAGGAGTAGCGCCCGAGCGGCTCCACCACCAAGGCACTGTCCAGAAAAAGCCCGTTGGGCTCCCCGGCGAAGACCGTGAAGGCGGCCAGGGGATCGCGGTAGGGCACCTCGCGGACCAGGGGCTCTATGGGCGCCAAGGGGTCGGACGAGGCCATGGGTCCTGAACCCGGTCGAGTGAAGGCAGGGTGTTCCGGACGCCACCGCGCCCACGGGCAGCGAGCATGTCGCCCTTGGGGACCGAGCGCAAGCGCGACGTCATATCAAATCTCAGGTGCAACCTTATCGCCGGAGTCGGGCGGCGAGGTGAAGGCGGTGTCCTCGGACTCCTGGAGCAGGTCGCGGGCGTCGGCGATGTGCCGGCGCATGAGCATTTCCGCCAGGTCCGGGTCCCGGCGCCGGATCGCCTTGACGATCTGGCCGTGCTCCTCGTAGGCCCTGAGCGAGCGGCCGGGCAGGCGATTGGTCTTGAAGCGGCAGAGACGAATCAAGGAGTAGAGGTCCCGGCACAGCAGCTGGATGAGCCGGGGGTTGGCGCTGCCCAGGGCGATTTGAAAATGGAAATCCAGGTCGCCGGAATCCTGGTGGTAGGCCTGGCCCGCGCGCAGCGCCTCGCTCAGGCTGTGTTGGTCGAGCAGCCGTTCAAGCTCGTCGATGTCGCGCTCGGGCATGGCGAGCGCGGCCAGGCGGCAGGCCATGCCTTCCAAGGCTTCGCGCACCAGATAGATCTGGACTGCGTCGTCCCGGGGCAGGGACACCACGCGGACCCCGGCGTGGGGCGTGCGCTCCACCAGGTGGCGTCCTTCCAGGCGGCGCAGGGCCTCGCGCAAGGGGGCCCGGCTGACCCCGCAACGCTTGGCCAGGGCGGATTCCCCCAGCTTGGCGCCGAGCGGAATTTCGCCGGTGACGATGGCCGTCTCGACGACCCCGAAGACCCGATCGGACAGGGTCTGAGTCCCGGCGCCCTCCGCGCTCCCCCGCAAAATGTCTCGTTGGCTGTCCATGGCCGCCTCTTGTCGACAATTTCATAACAGCTTGGGCAACTTCGGTCTCGAGCTTCACACGCACCGAGACGGCATGATGCAAGAAATTATTAAATCACAACACGTTGACCCTGCATCATTGACTCGACCCAGGGTGAGTGTGAATATAGCGCAGAAGCTGATTGTAGACAACTCAAGCGTGGGCGCGTGGCGATCGGATCGCCGAGACCCCAAGGGAGGACAGTACGATTGCACCTCGCCGACGGCGTTGCCGCGGTGCATAATGCTTGGGGTATCCCCGGAACGGGGAGTTCTGCCAAGGGCGCCCCGTGAGGTCGCGAGTCGCTTCAGACATCAAGTCGAACAAGAAAACAGGGAGGAAGCCATGAACGTAAGGTCTAGCCTTGGTCGCCGTGGGATGCTGCTTGCCGTGGCCTTCGGCGTGTTGCTGACATCGGACCTGGCCTGGGCGCAGGATGACAAGTTCCCGTCCAAGCCCATCGAAGTGGTGATTCATTCCAAATACGGCGGCGGCACCGACACCACCGCCCGCATGATGATGATCCGCACCCGCCGCAATCTCGATACGGATATGTCCGTGGTGGCCAAGCGGGGCGGCTCCGGGGCGGCGGCCCATCAATATGCCGCCAGCAAGGACCGCGACGGCTATACGGTTCTGGCGCTCACCCAAAGTCACCTCTACACCATCGCCCGGGGCAAGTCGCCGCTGACCATCGACGACGTGGTGGGCGTGGCCCGCGCCATGGACGACCCGACCTTCATCACCGTGTCGGCGGACAGCCCTTACAAGTCGCTGGCCGACCTGGTGGCGGCGTCGAAGGACAAGGCGCTCAACTGGGGGGTCGCCCAGGTCGGCGGCACCGAGCACATCGGCCTGGCCCAGTTCGCCAAGGTCGCCGGGATCAAGTTCAAGGTGGTGCCCTTCGGCAGTGGCGCCCAGATGGTCCAGGCGCTCATGTCTGGGGCCATCGAAGCCACCCTGCCCAACGTCAGCGAAGCCGGCCAACAGGTCGTCGACGGCACCTTCCGGGCCCTGGCGGTGATGGCCGAGACGCGGTTGGGCAGTTATCCCGACGTGCCCACGACCTTCGAGCTGGGCTTCCCGGTCAAGACCTCGACCACCCGTGGCTACTGGGTGCTCAAGGGCACGCCCGAGGACCGCATCGAGATCCTGTCCAACGCCATGGTCAAGGCCATGAAGCACGAGACCTTCGCCAACTATCTGAAGAGCGCGGGCCTGACGCCCGAGGAAAGCGTTGCCGGACACGAGGTCTGGGACAAGCAGATCAAAGAGGAATACGCCAAGGCCGTGGCCGCCTTGAAGGACCTTGGCCTGATCGAGTAATAGGCCAAGCCCGCCGGTGCCGGGACCATGAAGGTACATGGGGAGGAAACGCCCGGGGGTCGGGGCGGCGGTGGGCAGGGGGACGCCTCCAGCGTCCCCCTTGTCCACGCCACGGACCTGAAGCTTTGCCTGATCATCCTGGCGGGATGCGCGGCGCTCTATCTGGGCACCACGCGGTTCGAAAAAGTCGCCGATCTCTTCGCCCAGGACGTGCCGCCGGAGTTCTTCCCGCGTCTTTTGATCTGGACCATCGTGGTGCTCACCGTGCTGCTGCCCTTCGAGCACCTCTATCTTCGCCGGCGCCAGAAGGATATCGACAAGGATCGCCGCAAGGCGGTCAAGCCCATCGCCTACATCACGGGCGCGCTGCTCTGCGTCGTGGTCGCGTCGATTTCCGTTCTGGGACCTTGGCTGACCATGACCCTGGTCTGCGTCGCCTTGCCGACGTTGTGGCATGAGCGGCGGCTCAAGGTCGTCATTCCCTTCGTCGTGATCTTTCCCGCCCTGGTGACCTTGCTGTTCTCCCGGGTGCTGGCGGTCCACTTCGAGCCTGGCTACGTCTTACCAGCCCTATTGGAGGCATGGCAATGGATCCGATGATCGAAGGGCTGCTGCTGATCGCCGATCCCTTCAACATCTTCCTGATCTTCGTGGGCGTGGTGGTGGGCGTCACGGTGGGCGCCCTTCCGGGCCTGAGTTCGCCCATGGCGGTGGCCCTCTTGCTGCCGTTCACGATCTCCCTGGAGCCGGTGCCGGCGATCGCCATGCTGGCGGCGCTCTATTGCGCGGGCACCTTCGGCGGTTCCATCACGGCGATCCTGATCAACGCGCCGGGGGCGCCGCCCGCGGTGGCCACGGCCTTCGACGGTTATCCCATGGCCAAGCGCGGCGAGGCCGGCCGGGCGCTCGGCCTGGCCGCGGTCAGCAGCGTGGCGGGCGGCGTCTTCAGCCTGGTGGTGTTTCTCTTCGCGACCCCGCTCCTGGCCAAGCTTGCCTTGCAGTTTCGGCCGCCGGAATACTTCGCGCTCACGGTCTTCGCGCTGTCCATGCTGGCCTCGATCAGCGGCCGCTCGTCCCTGCGCAACCTGATCGCCGGCGCCTTCGGCGTGCTGATCGGCACGGCGGGCATCCACCTGACCACCGGGGTCGAGCGCTTCACTTTCGGGGTCTACGAGCTCACCGAGGGGATTCACTTCGTGCCGGTCCTGATCGGCCTGTTCGCCGTGGCCGAACTCCTGAACCAGTCCCAGAGTCTCCACGTGACCTACGAGCGGATCACCACGGTGGTGGTCAAGCTGCCGAGCCGGGAGGACTTTCGCAGGGTCTGGCGCTGCGTTCTCAGGTCCTGCGGCATCGGCACTTTCATCGGCATCCTGCCGGCCGAGGGTGCCACGGTGGCGGCGATCATGGGCTACAACGAAGCCAAGCGGTGGTCCAAGTACAAAGAAGAATTCGGCACCGGCACCCCGGAAGGCATCGCCGGACCCGAAGCCGCCAACAACGCGGCCACCGGCGGCGCCATGGTGCCCACCTTGGCGCTCGGCATTCCGGGCAGCGGTACCACCGCGGTGATCTTGGCGGCCCTGATCATGCACGGCTTCCGCCCCGGCCCCTATCTCATGCGCGAGACTCCGGAGTTCGTCTACGCGATCTTCGGCGCCATGCTCCTGGCGAACTTCATGTTCCTGGGCATCGGCCTGGCGGGCGCCAAGGTGTTCTCCCGGATCACCATGATCCCCCGGGGGATCCTCTGGCCCGCGGTTTTCGTGTTTTCCATGATCGGCGCCTACGCCTACAGCTCGGCGGTCTTCGACGTTTGGGTCATGTTGATTTCCGGGTTGGTCGGGTTCCTCATGCTGCGTCACGGCTTCGGCCCGGCGCCCTTGGTCATGGGCCTGATCCTGGGCAAGCTGGTGGAGGAGTCCCTGTCCCAGTCGATGATCATGTTCGATAGCAACTGGCTGCGGTTCTTCGAAAGCCCGATCGTCCTGATGTTCTTCGGCCTCACTCTGGCCAGTCTCCTGTGGCCCGTCCTCTCGCCCCTGTTGCTTCGGCGCAAGTAATACCGTTGGCCCGAAGGAATCCGCATGTCCCAAGATAAGCAACAGGCGTTGGCCGGCCAGGTGGCCATCGTCACCGGCGGCTCGCGCAACATCGGCCGGGTGATCGCGCTCCGCCTGGCCGACGAGGGCGCCGCCGTCGTCGTGGTCGGCCGCAACGACGGCGCGGCGGCCGAGGCGGTGGCCGCCGAGATCACTGAGGCCGGCGGGCGCGCCATGGCCCGGCTGGCCGACGTCACCGACGAGGCCGCGGTGGGCGCCCTGGTCGACGAGGCGGCCGCGGCCTTCGGCTCGATCGACATCCTGGTCAACAACGCGGCCATCCGGCGCCGGCAGCCGCTGGAAACCATGACCTTGGCCCAATGGCGCGAGATCACCGGGGTGATCCTGGACGGCGCCTTCCTCTGTGCCCGGGCCTGCGTGCCCCACATGATCGCGGCCGGGGCCGGCAGCATCGTCAACATTGGCGGGTTGTCGGGACACGCCGGCGCCGCGGCCCGGGCCCACGTGGTGACCTCCAAGGCCGGGGTCATCGGCTTTACCAAGGCCCTGGCCGTGGAGTTCGCGGACCGGGGCATCCGAGCCAACTGCGTGGTGCCGGGGACCATCGACACAGTGCGCGGGGACACCGCCCAGTTGCCGCACAGCGCGCCGGGCGGCGAGCGCTCACTGATCGACCGCCTGGGCCGGCCGGAGGAGATCGCCGCCACGGTCGCGCACCTCTGCCGGCCCGATAGCGCCTACATCACCGGACAGACCCACCACGTGAACGGCGGGCGCTATCTGCCCTAGGGAACGAGTGCAGTGACGGTGAAACAGAGAATTCAGAGAGCGTCGTGAACGCGCGCCCGGTAAGTGCGCCACCGTCCCTGGCCGAGAGCTACGCGACCTGGATCGAGGGGCTGAGTCCCCAGGACATCCCAGCGCCGGTCCGTGCGGCGGTCCAGACCGCGGTCTTGGACTTCGCCGGGCTTTGCGTGGCCGCCCGCCGCTCCGACTATGTCGGCCGCCTTCTGGCAGCCTGGGAGAGCTCCGGTGACTGCAGCGCGCTCGGCCACGGCCGTGGTTTGGATACCGCCGGAGCGGCCATGGTCAATGGCACCGCCGCCCACGGCGAGGACTTCGACGATACCTTCGAGGGCACGCCGGTCCACACCAGCGCGGTGGTCGTTCCGGCGGTGCTGGCGGCCTGCGAGCGTTATGAGCGGAGCGGCGCGGACGCTCTCAAGGGCATCGCTGTCGGCAGCGAGCTCATGTGCCGCCTGGCCCTGGTCGCGCCCATGGCGATCCACCGGGCCGGGTTTCATCCGACCGCCGTGATCGGCGCCCTGGGTGCCACGGCGGGGGTCGGCGCGGCCCTGGGGCTTTCGGCGCGCCAGATCGGCGATGGCCTGGGGGTGGCCGGCAGCTTCGCCTCGGGCCTCATCGAGTACCTGGCCGAGGGGACCTGGACCAAGCGGCTCCACGCCGGCTGGGCGGCCCAGAGCGGACTGCGCGCGGCTTTATTGGGCCAGCAAGGCTTTCTGGGGCCCCGTAGGGTGATCGAGGGCACCCACGGATTCTTCCACGGCTTCGCCGATCATTCCATCACGCCGGACTACGACGCGGTTCTGGACGGTCTCGGGCGGGACTGGCGGGTCGCGGCCATCGCCTTCAAGCCCTACGCCTGCGGGACCATGACCCAACCCTTCGTGGACTGCGCGATCGAGCTGGCCCGCCATGGCGTGGCGCCGGGGGACGTCGCCGAAATCGTCTGCCAGGTG
>Ga0114949_10001866_pt1 | contig 12914 bp, 16 predicted proteins | sample N074metaG_FD_83505 | JGI IMG/M metagenome (GOLD analysis project Ga0114949, IMG submission 83505) | Deep subsurface microbial communities from Kermadec Trench to uncover new lineages of life (NeLLi) - N074 metaG | ecosystem: Environmental > Aquatic > Marine > Ocean trench > Sediment | place... | reverse complement strand
CTTTATTTATTGGTGCTGTTGGGAGGAGTCGAACCTCCGACCTACTGATTACGAATCAGTTGCTCTACCAACTGAGCTACAACAGCCAGAAAGGATATGAAGCCCAAAGATTATAGAGGTTTGGAATACAGCTGGGTATTTATTATAAGCTACGTTTTTGCTATATTTTCAGTTAATTTCGGTTAACATCGCCAAACGTGTAGACATTCCTACAAAATTACGGCAAACTTAATACATGATGACAAAATCCGTGCTAGCAAAAAATATTCTAGTTCTTCATGGTCCTAACTTAAACCTTCTGGGTAGTCGTGAACCAGAAGTCTATGGTAGTGATACGTTAGATGAAATTAACAGGAGTTTAAGTAAATTAGCGAAAGATGCAGGCGCAAATCTGGTTAATTTTCAGAGCAATAGCGAGGCTGAGTTAATAAGCCGTATCCATCAGGCAATAGGGGATAAAATTGATTTTATTATCATTAATCCGGCTGCATATACGCACACTAGCCTTGCTTTGCGCGACGCTTTGGCGGCAGCACGGATCCCATTTATCGAAGTTCATCTTTCCAATATTTTTGCTCGTGAAAATTTTCGCCGTGAATCGTATTTTTCTGATCTTGCATTAGGTGTTATCAGCGGTTTGGGTGCCAAGGGTTATCTTCTGGCGCTAGAGTATGCGCTTAATACTCGTTAATTAGAGTGCTATATAGCGCGATTATTGAGCGGCTATTTTAAGCATATTTAAAATATAAGATGTCTTTAATGCCCACGATTCTAGGTAAAACAGTATTGCTACAAAATGGGGCAAATACGAAGGCCATATCAATAGTCATCCAAAATTTTACTATTTATAAAAGTGCCTTAAATGGGATATTGCCCTGGGAGGGCTATTATGGATCTGAGGAAACTTAAAAAACTAATTGATTTGGTTCAAGAGTCGGGCATCGCTGAATTGGAGATTACCGAAGGAGAGGAAAAGGTTCGTATTTGCAGGTCTGGAGCTGAAACACCGATTTATGCTGCTGTGCCGCCATCCGTGGCATCTGCCACAACCGCCGCCAAGGCACCAATAGTTACAACGGAAGCCGTCGAGGAGCTACCAACGGGTCATGTAGTGAAGGCACCTATGGTTGGAACATTCTATCGTACATCTGCTCCTGGTAGCGACCCATTTGTGGAGGTGGGGCAAACAGTTAAGGTGGGCGACACCTTGTGCATCATTGAAGCGATGAAACTCCTAAACGAAATTGAATCCGATCAGGAGGGTACTATCAAGGAAATCTTGATAGAGAATGGTCAGCCTGTGGAATACGGTGAGTCATTATTTGTGATTGAATGATTTTCACTGGAGCATTTCTTTGGAGGGTAGAAGGTTGAAAAAGCAAATCGAATTCTCGTCGTTGAAAATAGAGCCGAATTAGATAAATTAATTATGTTTGAGAAAATACTTATAGCCAATCGTGGCGAGATTGCTTTGCGAATTCAGCGTGCTTGCCGAGAGATGGGTATCAAAACAGTTGCGGTGCATTCTGAAGCAGATACCGAAGCAAAATATGTAAAACTCGCTGATGAGTCTGTTTGCATTGGGCCAGCACCCTCAGAAAAGAGTTATCTTAATATCCCTGCAATTATCAGCGCAGCAGAAGTAACCGATTCCGAAGCCATTCATCCTGGTTACGGATTTCTAGCAGAGAATGCTGATTTTGCTGAGCGTGTTGAAAAAAGCGGATTTGTATTCATTGGCCCGCGGCCTGAAACCATTCGCCTAATGGGGGATAAGGTTAATGCAAAAAATGCTATGAAGAAAGCTGGAGTACCTTGCGTTCCAGGTTCCGATGGCGCATTACCGGAATCTCCGGAGGAGGTTAAGGAAATTATCCGTGCCATTGGTTATCCAGTTATCATAAAGGCATCAGGTGGTGGAGGCGGGCGGGGGATGCGAGTGGTGCACACTGAAGCAGCGCTATCGAATGCAGTCATCATGACCCGCAATGAAGCTCAGGCAGCATTTGGTAATCCGATGGTATATGCAGAAAAATTTATGGAGAACCCGCGGCATATCGAATTCCAGGTTCTGGTTGACGAGCACCGCAACGCTATCTACTTAGGGGAAAGGGATTGTTCGATACAACGCCGCAATCAGAAAATCATAGAGGAAGCGCCGGCTATTGGCCTTCCTGCAAGGCTGCGCGATAAAATAGGCTCCCGTTGTGTCGATGCTTGTCGCCGCATTGGTTATCGTGGTGTAGGTACGTTCGAATTCCTGTTTGAGAAAAAAGAATTTTATTTCATTGAAATGAACACGCGTCTGCAGGTAGAGCATCCCATCACGGAGGCAGTTACCGGCATTGATTTAGTACAACAGCAAATTCATGTTGCCGCAGGTGAAAAGCTTAGCATTCGACAGAAAGATGTCGTGCAAAAGGGGCACGCTATTGAGTGTCGAATCAATGCTGAAGATCCTTATAAGCTTACTCCATGTGCTGGTCGTATTACTCAGTATCATGTGCCCGGTGGCCCTGGCATTCGTGTTGATTCCCATATTTATCATAATTACATTGTGCCACCGAATTACGATTCTTTGATTGGTAAAGTAATCGCCTATGGCGATAACCGTGGCCAAGCAATTGCTCGTATGCGCATTGCGTTGTCGGAAATGATAGTTGAAGGGATTATGACCAACATTCCTTTGCATCTTGATTTATTGTATGACGCAGCATTTTTGCGTGGTGGCGCCAACATTCATTATCTCGAGCAAATGCTTGCGCAGCATAATAAGCAAGGTTAGAGATAACTTTTCTTCCCATATTGGTTGGATGCCCACTGATACAGATAATATAAGCGAAACACAGCTAATATGCTAAGCGAGTTTGGTTCAGCCAAACAGACTTTATCCATGTTTTAATATGTCTTGGACTGCTCTCAGCATTGAGACTACCGCTACTCATGCCAAAGCATTAAGTGATGCATTAATTGAATTTGGTGCTTTGTCAGCAGACATCCATGACGCCGCTATCGGAACTCGGAATGAGCAGTTCTTATTTGAAGAGTTTGATAAATTCCCAGAAAAAATCTGGTTTAAGGTAGAAATAACCGCTTTGTTTGATAACGCTGCAGACGTACCTTCAATCGTACAAACTATTGTTCAAGCCATACAGCTTCCCTCCCTTCCGCATATAACAAGTGGATGAACAGGATTGGGTGCGCCTTACACAGTCGCAATTTGATCCCATTCAAATATCATCAAGGTTGTGAATTGTGCCTAGTTGGCATCAAGCGCCTGATCCTGCAGCCATCAATCTGAAGCTCGATCCTGGATTAGCTTTTGGTACTGGTAGCCACCCCACTACCCAGCTGTGCCTTGCTTGGCTTGATGAAAATTTACGAGGTAGCGAAGATGTTCTCGATTATGGTTGCGGATCCGGCATACTAGCTATTGCTGCACTGAAGCTGGGTGCGGGTCGTGTGGTAGGAATAGATATAGATCCTCGTGCAGTTGAGTTAAGTCGCGACAATGCCGCACGTAATCAATGTGATCGAAAGAGAGTGGTGTTTTATACATCTGATTTTATGACCAGGGCAGATCAGGGAATCGATGCGTGGGTAGATATAGTTGTCGCAAATATACTTGCCAATCCCTTGATCATGCTTGCTCCAATCCTCGCGCACGTTATTAGAAATAATGGACGCATTGTGCTTTCTGGCATACTTAAAGAACAAGTAAAAGAAGTAGAGCGCGCTTATCGACAGTGGTTTAGCATTTATAATGCAAGGGAGTAGAAAGACTGGGTGCTACTGATAGGAACAAGAAAGTGAATTTATTTTTGGGAAACAAATAATTATGGCACTGGTAACTCGTTGTCCTAATTGTGCCACGGCCTTTCGGGTGACCCCAGAGCATTTGCAGATGCAAGGCGGCAATGTGCGTTGCGGACATTGTTCCCAAGTTTTTGATAGCTTTACTATTCTAGCTTCGGTGCAAGATTCAGAAACCGTTAGTTATTCAAAGGAGCCGGGTGTAGACACACCGCAAAAAGACACACCGGGGGTGCTCACCACAGAGTTGTCTGCTGAGAAAGAGCTGGCCCTGGAAGCATCAAATGTAGCCAATGCAGAGGAGGGAAACTACACTTTTGATGCTGCGTTGCCACCTAAGTCCTCGCGTATATGGGGACTTGTTAGCATATTTCTCTTGGTTGTATTAACAGGACAGATTGTCTATCTATATCGTACGGAGCTTTCAATTATTGCGCCTGGTGCCAAGCCATATCTGGAACAATACTGCTTAATTTTAAATTGTACGATTCCGCTACCACAACAAGCGGAGCTATTGAGCATTGAGTCGTCAGAGTTACGGAATAAGACAGCACAACACCCTGGCCTCATTACGATTACCGCAATAGTTCGCAATCGAGCTACTTTCCCCCAACCATTTCCCGCAATTGAGCTCACGCTCACCGATGTCCAAAATCGGGATCTTGCAAGTCGCATTTTCACCCCCGGCGAGTACCTTAAAGAAAATGTCGGCTCTTCTAAAGTTATTGCGCCCAATAACGAAATTAGTGTAACGCTAAATATTGATAGTGACATTTTTTACGTAGCTGGATATCGTTTGTTTTTGCTTTACCCTTAGTCCCCTAGTACAATGTTTTATAATCACCGTGACGTATTTATCTGAACCGAAAATCGGCGTTGAACAAAAAATACTAATTATTGGTCTGTACTTAAGAGACGGCTGGGCTTTAAAAATAGCTCGTCAAATCAAATATTGGCTTTCTTAATAGAATGACAACCGAAACCTTGGTCGAAATCAAAGATCTAAATTTTTCCTACGACAAGCGCCCAATCCTTAAGGGTGTCAATATGACCATGCCGCGCGGAAAGGTTATTGCCATTATGGGTGGAAGTGGTTGCGGCAAGACTACATTGTTACGTTTGATCGGAGGCGCGGTAACCCCTTCCTCAGGCTACGTCAAAGTTGCCAATCAAGTGGTACATGAACTCAGCAGAAATGAACTGTTTCTGCTGCGTAGAAAAATGAGCATGTTGTTCCAGTTTGGTGCGTTATTTACAGATTTGTCGGTATTTGACAATGTGGCATTCCAGATGAGGGAACATACTGACCTGCCGGAATCTGTGATTCGCGATCTAGTGCTTATGAAACTGCACGCTGTCGGTCTGCGCGGCGCTCATAATTTGATGCCAGCAGAATTATCGGGTGGAATGGCTCGACGAGTAGCACTGGCGCGCTCGATCGCTCTTGATCCCATGCTCGTCATGTACGATGAGCCATTTGCAGGGCTCGACCCTATTTCACTGAGTGTCATTGGAAATTTGATTCGACGTCTGACAGATGCATTGGGTATGACCTCAATTGTAGTGACGCATGATGTGGAGGCGTCATTGAAAATTGTAGACTATGTTTATTTTATTTCAGAGGGGGTAATAGCCGCACAAGGTACGCCAGCAGAAGTGAGTGAATCTGTTTCGCCCTTCGTGCATCAGTTTGTGCATGGCGAGATGGATGGCCCGGTTCCCTTTCACTACCCTGCCGAGACATATGCAACCGATTTGAATTTGGAGAGCAGTTTTGCCTAGACGCATTGTCATTGGCATCCGGGGAGTCGGCCATCGAGTGATAGACAGTATTTGGCGACTTGGCTACGCAGCTCGTTTTTTTACGTTGACACTGCTGAAATCAGGCACCAGCATGCGACGTTTCAGTCTGATCATTCGAGAACTTTATTTTACCGGTGTGTTAACGATGATCATTATCCTGGTGTCGGGGCTGTTTGTTGGTATGGTGCTTGGTTTACAAGGGTACGAAACATTGCAAAAGTACGGCGCAGAAACGGCCGTGGGTACACTAGTGGCGTTATCCTTGGTGCGGGAGCTAGGGCCGGTTGTAGCCGGATTATTGTTTGCCAGTCGTGCCGGTTCTGCCATTACAGCAGAAATTGGTTTAATGAAAGCTACCGAGCAACTAGATGCGATGGGGATGATGGCGGTGGATCCAATTGCGAGGGTGGTCGCACCGCGATTTTGGGCTGGAGTGATCTCGATGCCTCTCCTGGCAGCAATATTTTCTGCGATGGGCATATTCGGCGGTTATTTGGTTGCAGTAGTTCTTATCGGCGTGGATGAGGGTTCGTTTTGGTCACAAATGCAAAGTTCGGTGGATTTTAGGTTCGATATTGTTAACGGCATTATTAAAACTTGCTTTTTTGGTGTGGCTGTAACGGCAATTGCAGTGTTCGAGGGTTATGATGCACAGCCCACGGCGGAAGGGGTGTCCGCCGCAACTACTCGCACTGTGGTAACTTCAGCGCTTGTGATATTGGGGTTAGATTTTGTTTTAACCTCACTCATGTTTAGAGGAGTAGGCTGATGCATCGGACGACAATGGACTTGTGGGTAGGGTTGTTTGTTATTGTGGGGATTGGTGCGCTACTAATTCTAGCGTTGAAGGTAGGAAACCTGGGCACCTACAGTGAGGCACAAAGTTATACCCTTATTGGATATTTTGAGAATGTTGGCGGCTTGAAAATCCGTGCACCGGTAAAAAGTGCCGGTGTAGTAGTAGGACGTGTGAAAGATATCCAATTTAGCACGAAGACTTTCGATGCTGCAGTAACTATGAAAATAGACAACCGTTATCAGTTTCCCAAGGACACTTTTGCGAGTATTCTTACTTCAGGACTTTTGGGTGCGCAATACATTGGTCTGGCTGCGGGTGGCGATGAGGGCATGTTGAAGAGCGGTGACAAAATCATGAAAACTAATTCAGCTCTAGTATTAGAGGAAATGATTGGACGGTTCTTGTTCGACAAAGCATCAGAGGACGGTGATGGTGGGGATGGTGGCACATTCTAAACGTAGCTACAGCGTTGCTCTGTGCCAGTGCTGGGTTTTTTGTGTAAAAACATAATTAATTTTTGTGAGAAAGGTAAATGAAAACATATTTTGGCATGGTTGTATTGCTATCTACATTTTTACTAGCGCCCACTACGTGGGCGACTGAAATTAGCCCTGATACTAGCCCCGATATTCTGGTGAATCATACTGCACAAGAGATTCTCGCAATTATCAGGCAGAATAAAGACATTCAGTCTGGAAAAAATAAAGCCAAAATGCTTGATCTGGTTGAAACCAAAATATTGCCCCATTTCAATTTTATGCGCATGACTCGGCTTGCCATGGGCAAGAATTGGTCTAAGGCTGCACCCCATCAGCAGCGGGAAATAGTGGATCAGTTTCGTACATTGCTGGTACGCACCTACTATAAGGCCCTGTCGGTTTATAGCGACCATACTATAAAGGTAACCCCGCTTAAAGATATTGGGGGAAGAACAGACGTTACGGTAAAAACACAGGTGATACGAAGCCACGGCCAACCTGTGCCTATCGACTACAGTATGGGAAAAACTAGTAACGGTTGGAAAGTGTACGACGTAACAGTGGCAGGGGTAAGCTTGATCATTAATTACCGCGGTTCTTTCAATTCCCAGATTCGCAGGGGTGGGGTTGAAGGACTGCTCAAAACACTAGCTGAGAAAAATCGTACGTTGGACGCGAAAGACAAAGAGAAAAGTGCAGCGCTAGTTAAACAGTTCAAGACAGCGTGAGATGATTTTACGTGATGGCGACAAATTATGTGTCCAGGGACCGATAACTATAGGCAATGTCGCGGCTGTGATCAAACAAGGTGATGCCTTGTTAGATCACCCTGACTTAGTGATTGATCTGGCACAAGTAACTGAGGTGGATTCATCGGCCGTCAGTATGTTATTGGAATGGCAGCGTAAAGCACAAGGACATAACCAGCAACTATATTTTTCCAATACGCCAAAAAATCTGAAGAATCTTGCCCGATTATATGGTGTTTCTGAATTGATTTCGTTTGCATAAACACATTATTTATGAGGGCATGTATAGCGCCATAAATAGGGACCACTAAACGACACAGATAGAACTAGTTGCAGTCTTGTCTCTATCCGTGCAATGAGATAAGTGAACGATCCGTGTGGCAGTTGTACGCGGAATTCGTGACGAATATTTTCCCCAATTTATTTTACAATGACCCCGGCAATTGAAGTCAAGCAAGTGTACAAGCGTTTCGGTACGATGCATGCCCTATCGGGCGTCGACCTTGAAATCAACGTGGGTGATTTTTTTGCTTTGCTCGGCCCAAACGGTGCAGGTAAGACTACGTTGATCAACATACTCGCGGGGTTGACGCTAGCTAGTAGCGGTAGCTCTTGCATAATGGGGCACAATGTTGTGACTAACTATCGTGAAGCCCGTCGTATGCTCGGGGTGGTGCCGCAAGAGTTGGTGTTCGACCCATTCTTTACGGTACGAGAAACCCTATCCATTCAATCTGGTTATTATGGCCTAAAAAACAATGACTCCTGGATAGACCAGATAATCTATCACCTGGATCTTACGGACAAGGTTAATGCCAACATGCGAACGTTATCGGGTGGCATGAAGCGGCGTGTATTGGTAGCCCAGGCGCTGGTACACAAGCCACCAGTGATTGTGCTGGATGAGCCCACCGCTGGGGTAGATGTGGAATTACGCCAGGCACTTTGGCGCTTCATCAAGCAACTGAATCGTGATGGCCATACTATCGTGCTTACCACTCATTATCTGGACGAAGCAGAAGCACTATGTAGTCGAGTCGCTATGTTAAAACAAGGAAAAATCGTTGCCCTCGACAGCACTAGAAATCTCATCAAAAGCATCACCGGTTGTTCGGTACGGCTAAGATTATCACCGGATATACTGCCCTCGGTGTTACAACCGTTGATGGGGAGTTATGATGAAGGTTGCTACATTCTAGCAGTTAATGATTACTCCCAGATCGAGAGTGTGCTAGCAGCGTTGCGTGTAGCGAAGGTGCAGGTGCTGGAAATGCAGTTGTTACAGCCCGACCTGGAAGAAGTTTTCGTGAAAATCATGGGTAGCGCTGAAAACTTGGAACCTGTATGAGCGGTTTTTATACGCTGCTCTACAAGGAATTGTTGCGATTCTGGAAGGTTGGGCTCCAATCTGTATTCGCACCAATGCTGGCTACACTGCTCTATCTGTTGATTTTTTCCCATGTACTAGAAAAACATGCGCAGGCGTACCCCGACGTGGCTTACACGGTTTTCCTGATCCCAGGCCTAGTGATGATGGCTATGCTACAAAATGCTTTTGCCAATTCGTCATCCAGTCTGATTCAGTCAAAAGTATCCGGTAGTATTGTATTTATTTTGTTGTCGCCACTGTCTTACATGGAAATATTTCTGGCCTATGTGCTGGCATCGATAGTACGCGGATTGCTTGTGGGGATAGGTGTTTATCTTGCGACACTGATTTTTTTTGAAGTGCCGCTACGATCATTTTTGTGGGTTTTTCTATTTGCCTTGATGGGCAATGGATTACTGGGAGCGCTGGGTATCATTGCCGCTATTTGGGCTGAAAAATTTGATCAGCTTGCTGCATTTCAGAATTTCGTTATCTTGCCACTGACGTTCTTATCTGGTGTGTTTTATACAATCCATTCGTTGCCATCCTTCTGGAAGGGGCTGTCCCACTTTAATCCTTTTTTCTATGTAATTGATGGTTTCCGTTATGGTTTTTTTGGTGTTTCAGATACTTCACCCTACTTCAGTCTTGCGATTGTGACGGCATGCTTTCTAACAGTATCATGGATTACATTGCAAATGCTCAAGACGGGTTACAAGCTTCGTCATTAAGATTTTTGCTTTATGAAAATGAATATATAGCAAACGAAAAAATATTGAATACTATTTGAAGAAAGGAGTCCAAAATGGTTACACCAGAAAGCATAAAAACTCATATTGAAACTACCTTGCCTTGTGATCTAGTACGTGTGGAAGGTGACGACGGCCACCATTTTAGTGCCATTATTGTTAGTGCTGAGTTTCGAGGCAAAAATATGGTGCAGCAGCATCAACTAGTTTATCATGCGCTAGGGGGAAAAATGGAGCAAGAGATTCATGCGCTGTCCATGAAAACGCTGACACCGGAACAGTGGGCAGAAAGTAACCAAAGCTAGTGCTAGCGCTTTTCACTCAACCAAGACTAGGGATAGAAAGCATCAGATATAGTTATATTAATAATGCAGTAACGTGAATACATATAGTTCCTAATTTGTTTGAGATTTGTGAAGTTTATACAGAGTTTGTGTCACTTGAAAAGAAAGAAAATGGCCCTATATCAATTACAGAAAACTGGTACAAGTATTTCCAGTATTGTTAGTAGCATATAAATTATATGGAGGCTATTATGACAACAATTACTCGTTATGAGCCATGGGGTTGGTTGAATCAATTTCAAAGAGAGTTAGAGCGTACGCCTATATGGGGTTCCAGTGAGGGATCTATGGCCACAGCAGCGTGGGCGCCGGCCGTAGATATCAAGGAGGAATCGGATAAGTATGTTCTGCATGCAGATCTTCCGGGAGTAAAGCCCGAGGAAACAGATGTGAGTATGGAAGATGGAGTACTTACCATCAAGGGTGAAAAGAAAACTGAAGAAATAGCCGAAAAAGAAGGTTACAAACGGGTCGAACGTACTTTTGGTTCTTTCCACCGGCGTTTTAGCTTGCCCGATACGGCAAATCCGGATGCGATATCAGCAAAATCTAAAGATGGCGTATTAGAGATCACTATTCCGAAGCGGGAAGCTGTCCAGCCAAAGAAAATTGCTGTTACATCTGTCGAATAATAAATTAAAGAAATTAAAGAAGAGTGAAATGGAGCCCTCGGGCTCCATTTCCATATGACCAGTTATACAGCCGGTTCCATCATTATCCGCATTTTTTGCATCGCTTTGACTTCAATCTGGCGGACACGCTCAGCGGATACCCCAAATTCATTAGAGAGTTCATGAAGTGTTGTTACAGCACCCTTTTCCCGTAGCCAGCGGGCCTCAATAATGTGGCGGCTGCGCGTATCTAAGTTAGCTAGAGCTTGCTCCAATTCTTTGCCACGTTGTTGACTATTTTGTTTGGCTTCCAACACCTGTGAAGGTTCAACGCTGTTGGTAAGATAAGCGATAGGACTGTAGCTGGATGTCTCATCATCGTCCCGGGACAGGGGCTCAATTGAAATGTCGCGCCCACTAAAACGAGTCTCCATCTCCACCACTTCTTCGGCTTTAACACCCAATCGCTCTGCCACGGCATTAATTTCTTTCGGGTTCATGGTGTCCAGGCTCTGCTTCATGCTTCGCAGGTTAAAGAATAATTTGCGCTGTGCTTTTGTAGCTGCAATTTTTACGAGTCGCCAGTTTCGTAGGATGAACTCATTGATTTCTGCCTTAATCCAGTGCACTGCGAACGACACTAGTCGTACACCACGTTCTGGGTCGTAGCGTTTGACGGCTTTCATCAACCCAATATTACCCTCTTGGATCAAGTCAGCTTGTGGCAAGCCATAGCCTTTGTAGCCGCGAGCGATGGAAACTACCACGCGCAAATGCGACAATACTAATTGACGTGCGGCATTTATGTCGCCCTCGTCCCTCAGGCGCCGTGCCAGACTGGTCTCTTCCTCTTGGGAAAGAATAGGGAAACGAGTGGCCGACTGGATATAGCTTTCAATACTACCGCTAGTTGAAGGCATCGCTAAAGCAAAAGTCATAGTATTTTCCTCATATCTTAGTGTCATACGCTAATTTTAGCACTCAACCAGTGAGAGTGCCAATCCTATCGAAAAGTTCCTCGGGACAGATAATCTCCTGAATTACTTAGGTTCTATTTGCCAGAGATGGGTTGCAACTGATAGCCATGCTCCTAACCAGCCTAGCCAAGACGAAAATAGTAACAGGCTGATACTGTCTTCAAAAGAAAGATGGTACAAGTGCAAATCAATTGCATAGAGCTGTACTAAATCCGTCAATTCACTATTAATTAAGTGAATTACAATAGCAATAATAAGCCATGCAATAACTCCCCCTGCTACCCCTTGAATTGCACCAAAATAAAGAAATGGGCGGCGTATGAAATTACTAGTTGCGCCAATTAACTTTGACACCTCGATTTCGTCACGTTTCGTGAGAATTTGTAAACGAATGGTATTGAAAGTTACTACTACTAAGGCAAAACTCAGTAGGGCAGTAAGCATCAGTACCGCTAGCTGCCCAAGTTTGAGTAGTGCGTCTAACCGCTTCGTCCAGGCGGAGTCAAGTTGTACATGTTCTGCTTTGGGCCACTTCTGTATTTCACCACGCAATTGCTCTAGTGCTTCGGGTTCGGTGCTATTGGCATTAATTATAAAAGCGTCGGGCAGTGGATTTTGCGTTAGGCTATCCACTACGTCAGTTAGCCCACTTCCTTGCTTTAACTGTTTCAACGCGCTGTCCTTGGAAATGAACTGGAAATTAGTAACCTGTGGGTGCTGTTTCAGCAGTGATTCAATTTTCAATATCGCGGCTTTGTCCGCATCTAATTCTAGAAACAGGCTTAATTGTGGTGCTTCTGACATTTGCCCAGAGAAGGCCTGAAGGTTTCCTAGCAACATGTAAATCCCTGTAGGTAGGCTAAAGGCTACCCCTATTACGGTAATGTTGAGCAGGCTGGCAAACGGTGCGCCTGCTAACTGCCGCAGTGCTAGGAAAAAGGCATGCCAATGATGAGAAAGCCACGCTATCATATTGCCAGCTTCCCGTGATTTAGAGCTAGAATACGTTCCTGGGATCCGCCAAGTAACTCGGCATCAGGGATGGCGATTAGAACCGTTACTCCGACTTGATGAAACGACTTGAACATATTCATGATGTCCTTGGTGTAGTCAGCATCAAGATTTGCAGTTGGTTCATCAGCGATCAGAATAGAAGGGCGATTTACTATAGCGCGGGCAATACATAGTCGTTGTCGCTCACCACCTGAGAGTGTAATAGGG
>Ga0114949_10001860_pt1 | contig 12930 bp, 13 predicted proteins | sample N074metaG_FD_83505 | JGI IMG/M metagenome (GOLD analysis project Ga0114949, IMG submission 83505) | Deep subsurface microbial communities from Kermadec Trench to uncover new lineages of life (NeLLi) - N074 metaG | ecosystem: Environmental > Aquatic > Marine > Ocean trench > Sediment | place... | reverse complement strand
GGTCCAGACGCTGTTGTATTTGTTCCAGGTTCTCTACCGGAAAGGCATAAGCCTCAAACTTGCTGCCTTTTTCTTGATAAATCCCCTGTGATTCAAGAGAAAGCGTACGGTAACAAACAACCATCAATTCATTCGAAAATAACGCTTTGCCTCGTTTTTCACATCATGGTATTGAGCTAATTTCATGGCCTTTTTATAGTGATCACGAGCGGCATCTTTGTCTCCTTGTGCGTGCGCAATGCGCCCCATTCCTGCATGTGCCAGGCTTTTTTTATTGTCAGCTCGTGCTCCCAGCTGCTCACCGGTTATAAGTGACTTTTGATACCATATTTTTGCTTTTGGGAGGTCTGAAATGTGTTTTTCCATATAGATACCATAAAAAACTTCCCCTGACATGCGGTAGAAATCTTTGCTTTCCTGAACCAACATTTGAATGATTATATAGGCTTTCTGAAATTCACCAGCAGCAAGCAGGGCCTCTCCATAATTGATTTTGAAAAACACATTTCCAGGGAATCGATCGACCAGCTCTCCACTATACTTCACTGCAGTCTTAGGCTTATTTTCGTATCGTAAATAAATATGGGCCAGGTACATAGACGCTTCAGCACGAGTGAAGATAGCTTCTTTACTGGCATGGTCAAGTTGTTGCAGACCTAATTTCTTATCGCCATTTCGAAAAACCCAAACAAATGGTTTATAAATAGGATTAGCTTCCGGATACTGAACTCTATAATAGTTGTAGAGTCCGGTGGAAAAGTAGAATTCCGGGTCCCGGTCCAGGAGATCGAATCCGACCTTCATGTACTGATAGGCTTTTTTTGCGGCGTTCAGCGCTTTGAATGTATGACCATCCTCATCATAAAGCTGCGCCAGCCAACCGTAAATGGCTATGGCGAAGAAAACTGCTTCTATATCATCGGGGTCTCTATGAAGGTAGTCTTTGGTACGATCCAACGCCAATTGCAGATAACCATTCAGTTTGCGAAACTCTTTACTGTCTGATTCTATTGGGTTCGAGCTCCAGTTGGTATTTAATGCCCTCATCATAGGAGCTACCGGATGAATGGGCATGAGCTCTTCAACCAGATGGATATACTGTTCCGATTTTCGGGTTTCGGTATTGTAGATGTAGTAAAGCCCCTTCTTAACAATTTCCAGAGCAGTAGGGTGCTCCAGTAAACTGCTTTGTGAATATGCCTTAAAAATGGAAAAGAAGACGAAAAAAATTACCCTATATTTCATATGGATACAGTCGGGACTAAAACGTGCTTAGTAGGGATTATTGTTCAGTGGAGGTGGCTTTTTGCTTCATTTTTCATAGCCTTGGTATAGGCTTGATCTAAAGCTTCTTTAAAATATTTACGAGCTTTCGGGTCTTGTTTATGCTCATATATGCGACCTAGCCCCAAGTAAGCAAATGCTTCCAGGTGTGATCTTTTCATTTTATATTCATCATTCAATTCAAGTGCTTTTCGGTATAATTTTTCTGCATTGGTGAAATTTTTATGGTTTTTCTCTTCTATCACACCCATAAACAGATCTCCATAGATCTTAAGATAGGGACTGGGGTTTGATTGTAGTCCTCGGGCTAGTGGCGCGGCCTCCTTGTATCGCTTGTTGATTATCAGGCTTTCCAAAAATATGGCAGTAAAGAGATCATTTTTGGGGTAAGTCTCATGTAGTTTTCTGCCTTGCCGCAATGCTTTTGATGGCAGGTACTCATAACGCATGTATATGTAACTAAGATAATATTGAGCGATTACGTGGGCAATCGAGGCTTCTTTGGCGGCTACTTCTAATTGTTGAATGCCCTTATGTTTGTCTCCTTTCATAAAAAAGTACATAAAAGGTTTGTAAATAGGGTAAGCATCCGGGTAATACTCCCTGTAATAATTGTACAACCCTGTTGAGAGGTAAAACTCTTTAGATTGATCAAGTTTTTGTGATCCCTCCTTAATGTAATTATATGCTCTTTTGGCCGCTCTTACCGCTTTAAAGCTGCGTCCGGATTCAGAATAGCTTTCTGCCAATAATCCTTGAGAAGCAATTGCTAAGAAAACTGCCTCCGGGTTACCCGGATCACTTTTGAGAACCTCTAATGATCTGGAATACGAACTGACCAGATATTTTTGGTAAATTTCCAACTTATCGTCTTCAAGATGAACCGGATAGTATTTCCAAAACGTCAGCAATGCTTTCATTAAGTCGGGAATAGCACTTTTCTGTGAAGTCCGTTCAATTTCGTTGATTATCGCCTGTGACTTTTGAAAATCCTGATTGTATATATAATCCATGCCCAGTCTCACCTTATCCAGCGTGTTTTTTTGTGCCATGGCTGGTGCCAACATGACCATAATTACCAGAGATGTTAATATTATAATTCGTCTCATTTATTTTAGTAGTCCCACCAGATTAGGAGCTCACGGTATGATATCATTAATACGGATAGTACCGCCAATAGGATACCTAATTTGTTAATTGTTAACAATTGTTCCTTAAAAATAGTTAATGCAGCTAAAGTAGATAAAACGATAATGCCTACATTGAAAATTGGAAAGAGGATAGCTCCATTATTACTGAAAGCTGTCAGGGCTCTGAGAATAAAATACATGGAAAAAAAGTTTGGAATTCCAAGGTACAACCCACCACCTATACTTCTCAGTCGGACCGGTTGTCTCCTTATCAGTAAAATTATCAATCCACAAATGGATGCTGTGGTGAAAATCAACCAAATAAATGGCATCTCTAATTCTGGATTTAAATATCGATAATTTGTATAATTCACTAACGTGTCCAGGCCACCCGCCAGTAGAAATAGTATTATAGGCAAAAACCAATGGTTATTTAAGGGTACTTTAATGGGGGATTTCCCCTTAATAGTGGTCAATATTACCGAGGTTAACGCCAGGGCCACTCCAAGGTAGTTCCAAATATCAAACGGGCTGGTCACTATTCCCAGTACAAAGAGTCCGAAGAGAACAGGGATGATCAGCGACATTTTTGAGGCAACGGTAGCGATGGTAATTCCAAAGTTTCGGGTAGTAAGACCCATTACGTAAAAAGTGCCCACGAACAACGACCCTAAAAAAATAGCGATATAATGCCAAGGCTCATTAAGAGGCCATACTACATTGATCGGCATATCCCACAAGGCAATTCCTGAGAGCACACTGCAAACCAGGTAATTTACTGTCACGGCTTGAAAAACATGAATTTTCCATGGACCAAAGGTTCGGAACGCTACAAATAAACCTACATTCATTAATACGCTAAGAGCTAAGTAACTCATGGGGCGCTAAATTAATTAGTTAAATCAATAATTGTGGATACTTCGTTTTATATTCATAGTAGATTTTATGCATACGCACATTGGACCATTTTTAATCTCCCCTGAACGTCATAAGGATCCGAGAGGGTCTATTGGAATACTCCAGGACAACCAAATTCCATTCAAGATATTGCGAATGTTTTGGCTATACCATGTCCCGGAAAATACCCGCCGCGGCGGTCATGCACACCGGACCTCTAAACAATTATTGCTTTGTCTTGAGGGCACCATTGATGCCCAGCTTGAAGACATAAACGGGCGACTTTACCAGTTTCAACTTGATGCTCACCAGCAGGGTTTATACCTGCCACCTCTGTGCTGGGGGCACTTTACTTTCCGTCAAAACGCTAAGGCGCTGTGCCTGGCATCTGATCATTTTGATGAAACTGATTACATTCGAGATTATGAAGAGTTTGAGCAGTTAAAAGATGCATTTAAAGACGGTTGATTATAAATTAACTACCGATACTCCTCCTGCGCATTACAAATTTTCCTACGACCAGAATTTGTATCATCGAATTGAATACCTGGAGTGTCAGTCTAAGTTGCCAGGGAGCACTTTCTGGCTTTGCGACCATCCAAGCGCCCAAATACATGGAGTCATACATTTTCATTTAGAAGGTAGTAGGGCCGTAAGCCATGCTTATGCACCTTTCGGGTCATTTGACGGTAAGATAATCCCAAATAACATGGTGGAAAATTTCATTTCATACATTACTAAAACTCTGATCAAACATGGGTTGAAACAAATGCAATTTAATCAACCGGCTCCTTTTTACAGCGCTGGCTCAGGCTGGGCACAAGTGCTAAGGAGTTTAGGATTCTCAGTAAGGCACAGCATAAATCATCACGTCATTGTCGACAAATTTCCACTAAGAGACAAAATGCATTTGATGGAAAAACGTAAACTTACCAGATGCGAGGAATTTTGTTTCAAGTTGCAGCCATTAAGCTTTTTTAGTCGGATATACCAATTTATTAAGGCTTGCCGGCAGGAACGCAATCAAAGTCTGTCGATGTCCTTTGAGTCTCTTGAGAAGGTAATCAGGAAATTACCTGCCAATTTTTTACTATGTACGGCAAGCTATGGAAATACCCTGGCTGCTGCTGCGATTGTGATCAAGGTCACATCGCGTTGTTGGTACCAGTTCTACCCAGCGCACAACAATAAATTTAATAGAGAAAGTCCGTTGGTGTTCCTGATGTCGGAGTTGTATGCACATGCACGGAAAGAGGGGGTTGAGATAATAGACTTAGGAACTTCCGAAGACCAAGGCCTGCCAAATAAGGGTCTGCTTACATTTAAGAAAAGAATTGGTGGGATTACTACCATGAAATCCAGTTATTTTAAAACCATATAAATCGGGTTGAAAGAATATTATATCGGTGCTTAACCTATGAGAAGGACAAAGGATAAAAGAAACCAACAAAGTACTGCACGTCTCAAAGTTCTGAAACAACCGGGAGTGGTTTACACGGTCCGTTGCCCCGGTACACATTGCGATTGCGCTCATTTTGGGGTAGACTGCCGACGGGGCTTTTTTTCCCTGTGGATTCAGGCGATATATGGCAGGCACTTCGCAAATAAACTAGGCATATCAAGTTACATAGACTTTGGAGACAAGCCATACTTATATTCGGATCCAGCAAAATATGACGGTGATTTAAACTTTTGGAATTATTACTATTTACAGGATGTAGATCAACACCAGGGACGTACAGTTCCAAATAATTATATAGAGAATTATCCATTAAGAATTTGGAAACGAAGTCATTTTAAAAAGGTGCACCTGTCAGCTGTTGAGGACCTGGTTTTGAAGGATCATGTTCAAACTTATGTTGGGTACTTAAGTGAAAGGTGTAGCAAGTACCGTACTCTAGGCGTTCATATTCGAAGTACTGATCATCCGGTTGAGGTGGAAACCATACCCTTGGAGCGGTATTTTAAGATACTTGACAAAAATTCAAAAAAGTATGAGAAATTCTTTATTTCGACAGACAACAGTAAAGCGCTGACCCTAATGATAAAGGAGTTCGGTGAAGATCGGATTATCTTTCAGGAAGCCGTTCGTTCGGAGAACCAAGAAGCGATTCATACCAATATGCTACATCCTAATCGATATCTGTTGGGGTTGCAGGTTTTGGCGGACTGCTATGCCCTAAGTGTGTGCCAGGCTGCGGTGTTGGTCCACAGCAACGTCAGTTATGGAGCTCTACTGTTGAATCCTAAAATACGGTATACCTTACTAGAGTCCCCCAAGGCACGACGTAACAGACTGAAAACCGGGGCCCTTTATACTCTTGATCGCTGGGGAATTCGTAAAATGTAGCTAAATTAGCCTGTATGTGGTCCCTGAAACCCTATAAAAGTCCACCTAGTAAGTGCCCTAAGTGTTTGCATGAAAATGCTGGATTCACCAAACATATTTTTACCGGAGTCCATATTCTGGGCGAGGGTGCTTGTGGCAGTTGTGGTACCCATTACTATCACAATTGGCCTATCGGTCATGGAGCGGAATTCCCTATTTCATTTACCAATAATGGATTAGCTAAGTACCCTCCAAAGGCCTATCATTGGATGGCCAAACCACTTATTGAGTCGGTCAAAAAGGGCCTGAGAGTTACTGCCCAGATCAGACGTGAGGTGAAAAAAAAGATCAGTCAGGCCTTACTTCTGAACTGTTTGGATCCATGTTATGGACATGTTATATGGAAATTGTTCAATACATTTCATTATCAGAAGGTTTCTACCCTACAGGGAGTGGTGGTGCTGATACCTGAAAGTTGTGCCTGGATGGTTCCAGACCACGTAGCCGAGATATGGGCAGTAGAGGTGCCTCTTAGAGATATAAATTTTCAAATCGATTCATTGGATTTATTTATTGAGGAAGTTTCAGGCAATTATGAGTCCATTCAATTGTTGCCGGTATCCACCCACATCAACCATCAGGAAATTGATTACTACCAATATTTTCGCACCGAACCTTTTCGAATCTCGGAATTCAGCAATAAGCCACTTTGTGTTACTTTTATATGGAGAGAGGACAGGTTTTGGTTACGCAGTAGATTGGAAGAATGGTTTAGTTTTGCAGCCACTAAATTATCCATTAACTGGCTTAGGCCATGGTTTCTTTACCGCCAGTTAAAAGCTATGGTAAGCATAGCAAAACAAGTAAGGTTGAAATTACCTTCCGTAAGGTTCAAAATGACAGGTTTGGGCACCTGGGGGACTTTACCTGAGTATTTTGAGGATCTCCGCCAACAGACCATGACAGAAGATTTGGAAAAAAAATGGTGTCAGGCGTACGCCCAAAGTCATTTGGTAATAGGTGTTCATGGGTCAAATATGTTGATTCCCACCGCTCATTCGGCCGGATTTATAGAATTGCTGCCAACACATAAAATACCTTTCATATCAGAAGATATCCTTATGAAACATCCAGCCCGCTATCAAATTTTCCTGGGACGTCACCTGGATATGTTTACCTCATCACGTTCTATAACCATGCACATCATCTCGATTTTTAAGGATTTCTCCTATTTGTATAAAAATACTACTGTATGGTCATGAATCAGCCATTAGTTACAATAATAGTGGTATGCCATAATCAGGTCCGTTTTATAAGAGAGGCTTTGGAATCAGCCGTTGTACAATCCTATCCAAATATAGAGATTATTGTGATCGATGATGGTAGCCAGGACGGCTCTGTTACAGTTATCAATGACATTGAAGAAGAAGGATTGCCATTCAATAAGATGCTTGTTCCCATACCACAAGGGTATTGTAGGGCGTTTAACAAAGCTTTGGGCTTAGCAAACGGGGAATATATTATTGACCTGTCTGCGGATGATGTTTTACTTCCGGAAAGGGTAGCAGAGGGTGTAGCAGCCCTGCGTAACGGAGATGCCGAAGTTAACTTTTGCGATGCTTACTATATTGATGACTTATCAAGAATTCAGGGTACACATTATCGCAGGAACTCTAGCGGGCAAATAATGGATCAGGTACCAGAGGGCAATATTTTTAAACAGGTATTGGAGCGTTATTTTATTTGCACTCCAACCATGATGATAAGCAGGGAGGTATTGGATACTATAGGGGGCTACGATGAGGACCTTTATTATGAAGATTTTGATTTTTGGGTACGTTCCGCTCGAGATTATAAATATCATTTTACAAATAAGGTTTTGGTAAAAAAACGGGTGCATAAAGATTCCATGTCCAAAGCCCAGTATTTACCTACAAGTAAGATGTTGCCAACAACTCTTAAAGTCTGTCAAAAGGCCTTTGATCTTTGTGGTACTGATGAAGAGTTTCAAGCACTAAGTGCCCGTATCAGCTATGAACTGAGGCAAGCCGTGATCAGTAACAACTATTCAGTGGCCATTGAATTACATCAATTATTGGGGTGCGTTCAAAAACAATCAGTGGAGTACTGGATTTGGGGTTGGCTGCTGACCAGGGGATGGGATTTCTCTTTTCTAACCCGATTTATAGGCAAGGCTCGCTAACGTCGGTTATCACTGTTTTCTAACATGCTTAAATAACTCAGGTACCGGGATTCAGGAATTGTATTACTTATCGCTTCCATAACCGCACATTTGGGCTCATGTACATGTGTGCAATTGTGATATTTGCATAAGCCCATTAAGGCCCTCATTTCCGGGAAATAATGGCTGAGTTCCTCATTTCCGATCCCCATTAGTCCCAGTTCCTTAATGCCTGGAGTATCGATGATATACGAATCCGGGTCTAACTGGAACATTTCCGCAAAGGAAGTTGTATGCACTCCTTTTAATGAAAAACCAGAAATAGGATTAATTTTTTGTTTGCCCTCCGGAATCAAAAGATTTAATAAAGTTGATTTACCCACTCCGGAATGCCCGGAAAGCAACGATATCTTATGATCTAGTTGAGCCCTTAATTCTACCAAACCGGTATGCTCCGTAAATGAAGTGGCCAATGCCTTATAACCAATACCCTGGTACATTTGCAGGGTGGCGTTTAACTCTTTCATTTGCTGATTATTATAAATGTCAACTTTGTTGATAACCAGCACCACTGGAATTCTGAATGTTTCCGCTGACACTAAATAGCGGTCAATAAATCCCAAAGAAGTCTTTGGCTGTGCCAGGGTCGCTACCAGGATGGCCTGATCAATGTTGGAAGCCAGTATATTTCCAATTTCCGGATGCTTTACAGAGGTCCTGATAATATAATTTTGACGGGGCAGGATATGGTAGATAACTCCCGTTCCATGCTGGTTTTCTAATTCCACTAAAACATGATCCCCCACAGCAATGGGATTGGTTACTTTTAACCCCTTGATCTTAAATTTCCCCTTAAGCCGGCAGCGGTGTAAGTTGCCTTCATGATCTCTGATATCATGCCAGGACCCGGTAGTTTTGACCACGACACCTTCCATATCAGGGTATTAGTGCCGTTAGAACGTGATCCATGATAATTTTTGTAGCACCTGTATTTTCTTTTACAAAGTTACGGCAGATAGTACTAGTTTGTTGGTAAAGGTTCTCATTCTGGTCAAGATATTTATATGCCTGGTAAAGTTCTTTGGCATCATTAATTGGAAATGCACCTTTTAGCTCCGCTAGTGAAACGGCCTCTCTGAATTTCTGGTAGTTATGATCACCAAAAAACAATGGTAATCCAAATGTTGCCGCCTCCAGGATATTATGCAAGCCTTTTCCAAATGCTCCTCCGATATAGGCATATTTTCCATATTGATACATATGGGAAAGAATGCCAATAGTATCAATTATCAGTACATCAACCTCAGATGGGCCAGGTAACTCTGAATAACGTATGCTTGAACGCTCAATGACAGAGTCCAGCTGGACAAGTTGATTGTGGTTGATTTCATGAGGTGCAATGATAAACTTCAGGTGCGTTTCGCTGTTTACCAGAGGTGCAATTACAGAGATATCCTGAGGCCAACTGCTCCCAATAATAAAAGTCTCATGCCCGTTGACAAATTGCTTCACTAATTCATTATCGGTGGTATTTTCCGTAAGGGCGGCTACTCGATCCATTCTGGTGTCACCGGCAACAGTTACAGAATCAATACCAATCTTTTTTAATAACTCCAAAGACTTGCAGTCCTGGACGAATATATGTTCCAGGTTGAGAAGGATCTTCCTAAATAGACCCCCGTAAGGCTTGAAAAAGATTTGACTGCCATTGAATATGGAGGAGCACACCATCACAGGGACATTGCGGTCTTTACCCTCGGTGATGAGGTGATACCAGAATTCATACTTGATAATGAAAGAAACTTTAGGTTTTACAATATTGTAGAATTCCCGTGCATTTGAAGCAGTGTCCCATGGCAGATAGTGGACAGCATGGGCATGCGGATAGCTTTTTTGGACATCATATCCCGATGGTGAGAAAAACGTTAGTAAGACCTTGTAGTGTGGAAATACCCGGCAAAAAGATTCCAGTAGTGGTCTTCCCTGTTCGAATTCACCTAATGAAGCGCAGTGAAACCACACTACCGGATTTTCAAGGCCTTGAAAGTCCCCTTTCAACTTGGTTTGCCAATGGCTCCTGCCTTGTAGCATTTTTTTTGCCTTTTGGTGAAATGGAGAAACCAGTCTTAATATTACCCCAAAACACCAAACAGCGAAGTCATAAAGTACTAGGGGCATGTGATATTCTGGATCATTTGATCACAAATATAATAAGGTAGTTTGTTATATTGCGCAGGTTTAAAATCTCAACTATTTAGAATGGGTGATGATCACAAACCAAACCCATAATTCGATATCTTGTATCTAAGATTAATATTTCTAACCCTGGTTTATTTTTTCTTCGGTCATCATCACTTAAAGTGCCAGGACGACCTCAGTGAATTTCTCTTGGCTCATCCTGATGACGCCAATAAACTTACTGCTGACTATATGTCACCGCTGGCAAAGGGATTTGGTTATGCTGCGAATAATGGCTGGTACAATACAGCCCGACCTCACAGCATGGGTTTTGATTTGACAGTTACTGTAAGTGCCGCGTACATACCCACTAAAGCGCAGTTCACACAATTCATCAAAAGTGAATATAGGGATCTGGAATTGGTATCCCCTGGTGATAATTTGGTCCCTACGGTATTCGGGCCTGAAGACATCAATCCTCAGTACCTGATACCAAGTACCGGTGAAACATTTGAGGGACCTTCCGGAAATTCCCTGGAAGAGGAGTTCGGATTTGAGGCGGTGTTGTTCCCTATGGTGCAATTAGGTATTGGTGTGATTCCCAATACGGATTTGAAAGTTAGATTTATGCCATTGTTAGAGTTCGATGATGATCTCGAAGCTAAAATGTGGGGGGTGGGTATTTTACACAGACTCAATAACTACTTTCCATCGGGTGATGAATTATTAGTAGATATTTCACTGTTTGGGGGTTTTACGCATATTGATACTGAGATTCAGGAGTCAGGAACTTATCCTGGAGAGGATCAACTGGGTGTTCAGCAGCTAAATGCCTGGTCATTAGAAGGGTTGATCTCTTACGATTTATCAGTATTCACTTTTTATGGCGGGGTAGGTTACAACGAAATATTGTCAGAACTGGAAGTATTAGGCACCTACCATATCGGAAATGAAATCCTTATCGATCCTATTGGGGTTAGTACCACCTATAACGGATTCAAGGCTACCATGGGGTTTCGAATAAAGCTTGCTATTTTCACCTTACACGCAGATTATACCTTCAATGAATATAACCTGGTCACTGCAGGATTTGGACTTAACGTAAACTAGCGGCCCTCAAACCTTGGATCTCGTTTTTCAATAAAGGCCTGCATCCCTTCCTTTTGATCTTCCGATGCAAAGAGCAGATAAAAATTCTTACGCTCAAAATGAAGCCCTTCGTCGAGATGTGTTTCATAGGCCCTGTTTACCGATTCTTTGGCAAGCCTAACCGCCACTGGCGACATTTTAGCCACCTGACCTGCGAGTTTGATGGCTTCCTTAAGGTACGACTCTACCGGAACTACCTTATTCACTAAACCAAATTTCAAGGCTTCTTCCGCGTTTATTAATTTTCCTGTGAGCACCATTTCCATGGCCCTGACTTTTCCAATTGCCCGGGTCAATCTTTGGGTTCCTCCCGCTCCTGGCATCACACCAATTTTTATTTCAGGCTGTCCGAACCGGGCGGTTTCCGAAGCAATAATCATATCACAGGTCATGGCCAGTTCGCATCCTCCACCCAAGGCGAATCCCGAAACAGCTGCTATTAATGGTTTTTGGACTTTGCTAATTTGATCCCAGGTACTGAACTGATCAATTTTTAGCATATCAATGGCCCCTTTATCTGACATCTGTTTGATGTCAGCTCCAGCGGCAAAAGATTGATCGTTACCTGTAAGTACGATTACACGTACTTCTGAATCATCATCCAGGATTGACAGAACTTCCTTCAATTCCTGCATCAATTGTAGATTGAGGGCATTCAATTGCTTGGGTCGATGCAATTCAACCAGTGAAATTTGTGGTTTATATTGCCTGGTGATCTTTATAAAATCCATTTTGGGCGCTACCGGGGAAGGTGTTGAGGGATAAAAAAAAGAAAAACCTTCTAATTAAAGAAAGTTTTTCGGTAAAAGTGTTAAACAGGTGTATGAATTGTGTGTTATGCATTCATATATACCTTAGGCTACTAATAGGTAACCACCTGGAGTTAAAAAACTTTATTCAATGATAAAAATAATTCGTAAACTTCTGATTTTCAGCAGATATAACAGTTGATTTTTTTAGCTTATTTTCAGAAAGACCCAAATGTGAACCAGGAATCACCTTTTGTGAAGACTGTTTTTTTGGTTTGTTAAGGGCATAATTTATGGACAATACCACTACCAAAATCCCATATTTGATTAGGAATGAGATATTTTTGTTTAAAGAACTGAAATCTACTCCGACAAGCAGGTGGTTTTGCAAAAATATAGATTGTTTAGTTTAAAAATACAATTTCCTGGTCGGGAGTTAAAAATAGTAATAAAATGGGATATACCATAGAGTAAATTCAAATATGGTTAAAGTTTTATTTGTGTGCCTGGGGAACATCTGCCGATCTCCGGTAGCCGAGGCGATTTTTAATAAAAGAATAAGGGAAGCTCAATTAGTACACCGGTTCCTGGCTGATTCGGCAGGTACTTCAGCGTATCATCTAGGTGATCCACCAGATCAAAGGTCTGTTAATAATGCTCTGAGCAATGGAGTTAAAATTAACCACCGTGCCCGTCAGATTATAAGCAAAGATTTTTACGAATTTGATTATATCTTAGCCATGGACCAAGACAATTTACAGCACATTGAGTTAATGGCGCAGAACCAGGGAGTGTCTCATAGTGGCATATTCCTGATTCGCTCCTTCCAATCCAATGGACAAGAACTGGAGGTCCCAGACCCATACTTTGGTGGCAAGCATGGTTTTCAGAAAGTATTTGATGTCCTCGATGATTGCAATCGAAGATTCATAGAATATTTGGTGAAAGCGCATTAGGTCTATTCAATGAACATGGATCAACTCACCAAGATACTCCGGCAATCGATTGGTAATTCAATTCAAATATTATCTT
>Ga0114949_10001855_pt1 | contig 12952 bp, 10 predicted proteins | sample N074metaG_FD_83505 | JGI IMG/M metagenome (GOLD analysis project Ga0114949, IMG submission 83505) | Deep subsurface microbial communities from Kermadec Trench to uncover new lineages of life (NeLLi) - N074 metaG | ecosystem: Environmental > Aquatic > Marine > Ocean trench > Sediment | place... | reverse complement strand
GCTGTCGCAGCAGAGCTTGCAGCAATGTATCATTTTTTAATTTTGTCATTCGGAAGCAAACTGCGCTCTAGTCCATCAAATCAAGGCAATCTAAAAGGGCACCCTTTGTGGTTAATGGTTTATGTTACTCTGGAATAATGTGGTACAAATGAATCCTATCAGATGCACTCGATCCTTATATAGTACCGATCTAAGAAAATGGAAATTTTACCAGCGATTGACTTTTTCGTACACCGTTGATAGGAATACCTCAGTATGGCGATCAACATTTAGTGTTTTCAGCTTTGATATTAAGTTGCTCCATTTTTAAAGAATTACAAAAGTATTGGTTTTTCAGTTTTCCTCAATCGTAAACAGTCTTCCGTATTCTCTAATTGCATAACGATCAGTCATCCCGGCAATATAGTCAGTTATTGCTTGGTGCTTGTTTTGGTGCGACTTTACTCGGTATTTTGGTGGGAGTAATCGGGTATCTTCACTGAATATATTGAATAGCATCCGTACAGTATGGTGTGCTTTGTTACTCATACGCGCTACTTGATAGTGCTGGTACAGATGGTTGCGCAGGAATTTTTTCAATTCCAGTTGTTCTTGCTTGATGTTTTCGCTAAAACTAATGAGGCAGGGCGCTGCTAGCACAGTGCGCAAACTATCTAGCTTGGCGTTTGCGATATTGGTCATACTTTGTTTAGTTAAATCTGCTACCAAGGTGTTGATCATGCGTCGAACAGTTTCTTGAATCAACCTTCGTCCTAATATCTTGGGATACTGTTTTTTTGTCATTGCTAGATGACAGGAAAAAATACTAACTTCTTCTAATTGTTCTTGCGTAATAAGGCCAGAGCGTAGGCCGTCATCTACATCGTGATTATTGTAGGCAATTTCATCAGCAAGATTAGAAAGTTGTGCTTCTAGAGATGGCCTCTGGTTTGCAAGAAATCGCTCACCCACATCACCTAGTTTTTTGGCATTCTCCTTTGCACAATGTTTTAATATACCTTCACGAGTTTCAAAACACAGGTTTAATCCATCAAAGGCACCATAGCGTTCTTCCAGTACATCTACCACACGTAGGGATTGGAGGTTGTGCTCAAAGCCACCATGGTTTTTCATGCATTCATTTAATGCATCCTGGCCAGCATGGCCAAATGGAGTATGACCTAGGTCATGTGCTAGTGCGATGGCCTCAACCAAGTCTTCGTTAAGACGAAGGTTGCGAGCAACTGAACGGGCGATTTGAGCCACTTCCAAACTATGTGTTAGGCGCGTACGAAATAAGTCTCCTTCATGGTTAACAAAAACCTGAGTTTTGTATTCAAGTCTACGGAATGCAGCAGAATGAATTATACGATCTCGGTCGCGCTGAAATTCGCTACGTCCCAGAGGAGATTTTTCCTTGATACGACGGCCGCGAGAGTTTTTTGATGATACCGCATAGGATGCTAAATCATACATTGGCAGTACATTCTACAAGTGTTTCGGTTAGGATTGATATAGGTACATCAGAACATACCGTAGCCTCACCAATGCGTTTAAGAAGCACGAAACGCATTTTTCCGTCTTCTACTTTCTTATCTCGTTCCATTAGGCGCAGGTATTTTTCGGAATCAAGATTAGGGATGACAACAGGAAGCCTAGCTTGCAAGTAGATTTTTCGAATACGTTCAACTTCAACATCCCCAATTAAATTCATGCGTTTCGACAATTTTGCTGCCAGCAGCGTACCTGCAGCCACAGCTTCACCATGTAACCATACGCCGTAGCCCATTGCATTTTCGATAGCGTGGCCGAAGGTATGGCCCAGATTGAGCAGTGCCCTTACGCCACGTTCACGTTCGTCGGCTGCTACAACCTCAACTTTATTCTTACAACTACGACGTATTGCTTCATCCAATACATCATGGTTTCTTGCTAAAAGCTTAGTCATGTTCTGCTCTAACCAGTCGAAAAATGCAGGATCGCGGATCAAGCCATACTTGATGATTTCGGCGATACCACTGTTAAATTCTCGTTCGGGTAAGGTATCAAGTGTTGCGCTATCTGCCAACATCATGCGTGGCTGATAAAAGGCGCCGATCATGTTTTTGCCGAGGGGGTGATTAATGCCGGTTTTGCCGCCTATCGAAGAGTCCACCTGGGACAGAAGCGTGGTCGGGATCTGGATTAACGGAACCCCGCGCATATAAGTGGCAGCAGCAAATCCAGCAAGATCACCAATGACCCCACCCCCCAGTGCAATAATCGTAGTGCTGCGTTCACATTGGTTTGTTAGAAGAATATCGAAAATTTGGTTTAGTGTTTGCCAGTTTTTATATTCCTCACCGTCTGGCAGGATGATTGGGACAGAAACTATGCCATGACTTTCCAATGCTACTTGCAGCTCATCCATGTATAGGGGCGCTATTGTGGTGTTGGTAACTATGGCAACTCGTTTCTGCAACAGATGTGGAAGAATAAGGCTAGACTTGCTTAATATACCGCTACCAACATGTATCGGGTAACTACATTCGCTTAACTCGGGGGAAATTCCTACGGTAATGGTTTGCATGTTTTATTATTGGTATCAAGGGGGTTGCTAAATTAAAATCACTTACTTAATCTGCTACAACGTTTTCGTTTTGGTCTGATCGATTCTTAAAGCAGGGTAAGCGAGTTGTTGTGCGATTAATTTTACCATTTGACGGATACTTTGTTTCCCACTTTCAACAATGACATGCGCTGTTTCGCGGTAGATAGGATCACGTTGATCATAAAGCTCTGCCAGTTTTGCTTGTAGATCCAAGGTTTGAAGTATTGGCCGGCTCTTGTTATGTCGCGTCCGATTCCATAAATCATCAACTGTTGCTCGTATATATACAATAGTGCCGTTTTGTTTTAGAAGCTCACGATTTTCCTTGTTTAGTATCACACCTCCTCCTGTTGCAAGCACTATATTATTAATTTTTAACAGCTCCCGCAGCATCTCTGCTTCACGTTTTCGAAAACCGGCTTCACCTTCTATTTCAAAAATTACGGATATTTTGACTCCGGTACGTTTCTGGATTTCGTGATCCGAATCGATAAACGTTTTGTTTAAATAACTAGCAAGGGATTTTCCGACAGTGGTTTTGCCTGCACCCATCATGCCTACCAAAAAAATGTTACTGTCTACTTCTTCCATAGTATGGTTTATTTTTTCCATTGTTATCTTTGGTTTGGCTGATTCCATTTAGACAATTGTAGCGGAAAAAATACAAACCGCGTAGACACAAATAAGCCGCATCAGATTAACCAGATGCGGCCATTACCTGCAGTGTAGATAGTTCTTCGTACTTATTTATCTTCGCATGAGAAAAACTTTCTATAATTAGCGCAGATTGAGGCTTTGTTTTAATATTCGTGGGGTAATGAAAACCATTAGTTCTGTCTTGTCGTCTTGTTTAGAAGTATTTCTGAATAACACCCCTAGAAGTGGAATGTCACCCAGTAGCGGAACTTTATTTACAGCCTTTATTTGAGTTCGACCGAAAATGCCGCCGATAACTACGGTGCCGCCATTTTCCACTAAAACTTGCGTGCTAATCCGCTTGGTATTGATCGCAGGCCCAGCAGCTGTCTGCTGCCCGACGGTGTCCTGACTGATGTTTAAGTCCATAATGATATTGTCATCAGGTGTAATCTGTGGAGTAACCTTGAGACTGAGAACTGCTTTCTTGAAAGAGATGCTAGTAGCACCACTGCTAGTTGCTTGCTGGAAGGGTATTTCAGTACCCTGCTCAATAGTAGCTTCGACTTGGTCAGCAGTCACTACGCGAGGGCTGGAAATAATTCGACCCTTGCTGTCGGCTTCCAGTGCAGATAGTTCCAGGTTGATCAGGGCACCATTACCGATTTTAATTAAACTGAGACCAAGTGCTGCAGGGCCACCTAGCACACCTGCAAGACCGGCAGCAGGTAGATTGACGTTAAGAGGAGGAACAATACTGGGGGCTGTGCCACCTGCTAGATCGGCGGAACCTTCGGTACCAGCAATGGCGCCACTAATTCCTAGGGTACGACTGCCGATTCCTTCTACGTTCTTGACGCCAAAGCGTGCACCTAGATTTCGGCTAAATAGGTCAGTCGCTTCCACAATGCGAGCTTCTATCATTACCTGTCTAACGGAAACATCTATTTTCTCAAGTAGTTTGCGTATTTCTTCTAATTGAGTAGGGGTATCTCTTACAAACAAGGTATTAGTACGAGCATCTATGGCTACACTGCCACGCTTGGTCAACATTTTCTGATTTGTGTCACCCAATAGCGCCTTCATTGCATCGGCCTTCTGGTAGTTCATTTGAAAGCTTTCAGTATAGAGCGGCTCTAAGTCAGAAATCTGTTGGCGAGATTCTAGTTCAAGTTTTTCCTTGGCTGCAATTTCATCGCGCGGCGCTATCATAATCACGTTTCCGACCTGACGCTTACCTAGTCCTTTGGCCTGGAGCATGATGTCCAGCGCTTGATCCCAGGGGACATCTTTTAAGCGCAGAGTGAGATTGCCAGTGACCGTATCGCTGGTAATGATATTGAGCCCAGTAAAATCAGCAATTACCTGTAGTACCGCACGAACTTGTACGTTCTGAAAATTAAGAGAAAGTTTTTCACCAACATAGCCACTTTGGTTGGGTCTGCTCTTTGTGGGATTATTGGGGTCTTCTGCCAAAGCTCGGACATCCACGACAAATGTCGTATCTGCTTGGTACGCCGTGTGTTCCCATAGTCCCGTAGATTCAATTACTATGCGTACATTTTCTCCATGAGACGAGGTTTCTACGGTTTGTACTGGCGTGCCAAAATCTACCACATTTAACCGTCGTTCCAGGTTAGGCGGCAAAGTTGCATTAAGAAATTCGACAATTACATTTTTGCCCTGCTTACGAATATCAATTCCCGCACTCGGACCCGACAAATCAACTTGTATCCGGCCTTCTCCACCAGCACCACGGTGAAATTCCACATTACGTAAACTGAGTTTTTGCTCGTTAGATTTCTTTTCAGAAAAATGTGCAATTTTACCAGATGATGTATTTTCGGACGCCGTGTCCCAAAGGGTGATTAAAAGAGTTTTATCTTCAATTTTTGTATCATATGCAAGTGGCTTGGAAAGGTTCATCACCAAACGAGTCCGATTCCCAGACTGTACGTTGTTAATACTGCGTAGTCCCCTTTCGCCCATGCTCTGTGTTTTTTTACCGAGTGCGTTAGAAGTATCAGGAAAATCAAAATAAATCCGAGCTGGGTCGTTTAAGGTGATACCTGCAGGGGGATTGGTAAGAGGTTGGTTCATCGATACCTTAATTACCAGGAGATTGCTCGAAGAGGTAGAAGCGCTGATATTTTCGATGCTAAATTGAGTAGCCTTGGTAGTGGGTACTGTGTCCGGAGCGGCAGCGAATGTGGGTAAGACTACAGCAAATAATAGGCTGTATCCAAGCCAAGCATGAGGGTTTATAAGATTTGGCAGGTTCATTTATTCTACTCCTGATCTTCAAGCATTAAAGTGCTGATACGTTCAGCCCAATCACCAGTACTGTCCTGTACGATTTCTTTTAAATTTACTTCTGATTCCGAGATGTCGGAGATTAAACCAAAATTCTGTCCTAGGTAGCCTCCTGCTTTAACTCTATGCAGGGTACTATCAGGGGCCATAATAAGCGCGTAGGATTTTTCGTTTTGCTCTAGAGAGCCGACCATTTTCAAACTTTCTAAAGGAAACTTTTCCAAGGCTTCTTTGCGACGTTGCAGATCAGGCTGAAGCCCACTACCTTCACCTTTTGTCAGTTTGTTCTTACGGGGTTTGAAGGGATTAGGAATTTCAAATGCACTATAGGGAAAGTGTGAGTAGGGCTGGACCTCGGGTACGGGAATTATCTTCCCACGTAAGCCCTTTCCTGAGTTTTTGACAAATGCTTCCAGATCACTATGTGTTTCAATGCCACAGGCTGATAGAGTTAAAGGAAGCATAAATATCAGTAGACGGGTCCACTTCATCATTTACCCCCTTTCTTTTGTTTTGCGGTTTCCTCTTCATCCAAGTAGCGGAATGTTTTTGCTGTAGCGTTCATTACTAGTTTCCCCTTAGTATCGGGAGCAATGCTTATATTGTTAAGTGTTACAATTCTAGGCAGTTGCGAGATGTCGCTGGCAAATGCACCGATGTCATGGTAATTCCCGGTGACGCGAATAGTGATTGGCAGTTCGGCATAGAACTCGGAAATGATCTCGCTGGCCGCTGGTTTGAATAATTCAAACTGCAGCCCACGTCCCAATCCGGCATGGTTAATATCTATCAAAAGTGCATCCATTTCAGACTTGTGCGGCAACTGCTTCAAAAGTGCACCAAGAGATAGTTCAATATCCTTTAATTGCTGTCGTAAGATATCCAGATTAATTGCATCTTTCTTTTTTACCAGATAGGTCTCTTTAAGTGTTACTTCCTTTGCCTTGTCTTGTTCCAGAGACCCCCATTGTTCTTGCCAATCTAAGAAATAGCCAGCAGTTACAATTGCCACAAGTAAAATAGTTAGTGAGCCCGCCTTTATAGCTAAAGGCCAGCTTCCTGGATCCTTGGTGTTAAGTTGGTTTATCTCTTCTATTAAGTTCATGGCGATTTAAATATTTAACCCTTCTAGAGCTTTGCTATATCCTGAGTAGAGTTTCCGTCAGCAGCACTCTGGGGCGAGCGAACAAGAGTTACATTAAGACTAAACGCATTAAGGCGAGTGTTATTCACTTTAGATGCCTTGATTTCAACTAATGATGGTGATCCTAACCAAGGAGACGATTCCAATTTGCGCATCAAAGTTGACACCCGTGCATTTGACTGGGCATATCCGGTCAGATTGATAGTCTGATTGGTTTGCTTAATGCTTCGAAGGTAAATACCATCAGGAAGTAATCTCACTAGTTGATCAAGTAGATGTACCACATCAGACCGATTATCTTGCAAGGTCTCAACTACTTTCTTACGTGCAAGTAGTGCTTGGGTTTGCCCTCTTATTTGCTTAATTTCATCAATTTGTTTGTCGAGGATTGCGATCTGATTTTTCATATAATCATTGCGACTTTCCTGGTGCTCGATTTGTCCGGTAATCATGATATGGACCATCCCTACAGTTAAGAGCCCGAGAAAAAATGTTATCCCAGCCAGGACGGCAAATTGTTGTTGCCGTGCTTTGCGCTTGAGTTCGCGATGAGGGAGTAGATTAAGACGTATCATGATGGATCAAAGGATCTCATAGCTAGACCGCAAGCTATCAGAAGCGAGGGAGCATCTGCACCTAGTAGCTTCGGTCTAACGCGATTAGATAGAGCCATATCAGCGAATGGATTAACAATTAATGTACGCGCCTGAGCGCGAGCTGCAACAATTTCGTCTAGCCCAGGGATGGCAGCGCAACCGCCCGCCAGAAAAATATAGTTGACCTCAGTATATCGAGTCGAAGAGAAGAAAAATTGTATCGCGCGAGCCACTTCTAATGCTAAGTTTTCGCAAAATGGATTTAGTACATCTGCCTTATAGTTGTCCGGGAGTTCTTCATTCCGCCTGGCAGCTTCTGCTTCTTCCGGAGAAAGGCTAAAGCATCGTTGAATCTCTTCAGAGAGTTGATTTCCACCAGACGGTTGATCTCGCATATAGACTGATTGTCCATTGAGTAGCACATTAATGCTCATGATTGTGCTGCCAATATCCACAACTGCAATAATCTGATCCTTACCACCATTGGGGAGTTGACGTTCAATTAGCTCAAAAGCAGTTTGTGCAGCATACGGCTCAACATCCATAACTACGGTTTTCAGACCAGCGGTCAGTGCTGCAGCTATGCGATCCTCTACTTTTTCCTTATGAGAGGCTGCGATCAGTATTTCAACCTCATCTGGATTATTCGGTGCAGGCCCAATCAATTGGAAATCGAGATTTACCTCGTCCAGAGCAAAGGGAATATATTGGTTGGCCTCAGTTTCAACCTGGAAAGCTAGGTCATCTTCACGTTGTCCTGCTGGAACAATGATTTTCTTAGTGATCACTGCCGCAGCAGGCAATGCCATAGCAACATTTTTGAGTCGTGTTCCCATTTTCTTCCAGCCACGTTCTAGGCTCTCACCTATCGCTTCTAAATTCACTATATTGCCATCAAGCATAGCGTCCTTAGGTATGGGTTCTACAGCATAACGTTCAACACGGTATCCGTTATCGTCTTTTCCAGACGCTGAGAGCTCAACCATTTTCACAGATGATGGACTGATATCCACACCTATTAATTGTGGTGACTTCATCCGAAGGAAATCCAAGTTTAAATTGATTTCTTTATTGAACATGGGGGAACTATCGGCAATATATATAAAAAAAATAGGTTAAAAGGTTTCAAGAATTATAAGTACATGCAAAAAATAATTTTGTTAGTATATTTCTCTTATAATCAAAGGTGTTTATTGTGGCAGGACCTAAGGGCGGTCATTTTTGGAAGAAAGAGGTATATACCCCATAAATTGTAAAATTCATTAAAATTTACATGCCAAAGACCGTTGTACATCAATGAACGTTAGTGGTTATATAAGGTCACTACATCTTTTACGGTACTTTTTGTGGCAATATTTAAGGGTGCGGTACTTGCTGGGAGAGAGAATCTATTTAAATGATTTAAATACATGATGTTAATTCAAATTTCACACTTTAAAATTTATTTTACATGTTAGCTCGTTTGTTTCTTTACATTATTGGAGCATTTTTTGCATTATGTCTCCTGGGTGCCCTTCTGATCACTTTTGCTGCGCTAGTTACTATACCAACTCTTCCATCGCTTGAAGTGCTGACTGACTACCGTCCTAAGATCCCCTTGCGGATCTACAGTACAGAAGGTTTGCTAATTGGAGAGTTTGGTGAGGAACACCGAGATTTAGCGAGTATTGATGAAGTGCCAGAGCGCCTCAAAAATGCAATTATAGCCGCAGAGGACGAGCGTTTTTATCAGCATGGTGGAGTGGACTACATAGGTGTACTGCGTGCTGCCTATTCTAATTTTACCTCTGGTGTAGTAAGACAAGGGGCAAGCACTATTACAATGCAAGTAGCACGAAATTTTTTTCTGACTAAAGAAAAAACTCTAACACGAAAATTTAGTGAAGCTTTACTTGCATTCAAGATCGAACATAGTCTGAGTAAGGACAAAATTCTCGAGCTTTATATGAACCAGATTTATCTTGGGCAGCGTTCCTATGGTTTTGCTTCTGCAGCTCGGGTTTATTTCGGGAAGACCCTGAAAAATATCAGTTTAGCTGAGTCTGCCATGTTAGCAGGCTTGCCCAAAGCACCCTCACGCTTTAATCCGGTGGTCAATCCTGCGCGTGCCAAGATACGACAACTTTATGTGTTGCGACGCATGGAGGAACTCAACCTTATCTCTAGCCAAGAGTTCCAGAATACTAAAAAAGAGCCATTGAAAGTAGTTTACCAAAAACATAAATCGCGAGAATACCCTTTGCGTGCTGATTACGTGGCAGAAATGGTACGCCAAGAGGTTTATGCGCGCTACAAAGAAGAAACCTATACCAAAGGTCTAAGGGTTTACACAACTGTGAGACAACTAGATCAGGAAGCAGCTTACGAAGCTGTGCGGCAAGGTGTTATGGATCATGATAGGCGTCAAGGCTATCGTGGTCCCGAGGCGGTTATTGATCTACCTAAAAATGGTATCAATCAGCAGGAACTAGAAGATGCACTAGAAGATGTGACTGATAGTGATGGTATCCATGCTGCAGTAGTGCTGGCTGTTAATTCCAAATTTGTTCGGGCATACCGCAAGGGTGGAGAAAGTATAAAGATTTCAGGTGAGGGCCTTAAGTTCGCAAAGAAGTTTCTTAGCGGAAAAGTAGGTACCGGTCAGCAACGTATTCGTACGGGGTCATTGATCCGTGTGATAAAGGGCGAAAAGGGAGCTTGGCAGATCGTTCAGCTTCCTAAGGCTGAAGCTGCTTTGGTCTCAATTAATCCAGAAGACGGGGCGATTCGTGCACTGGTAGGAGGTTTTGATTTTAACCACAATCAATTCAACCACATTACACAGGCCTTGCGTCAGCCAGGCTCTAGCTTCAAACCTTTCATTTATTCTGCTTCTCTGGAGAAGGGATTTACCCCAGCCACTGTTATAAATGATGCACCCATTTCTTTTACTGCGGAAGAGACTGGAAGCAAACCATGGAAGCCAAGAAACTATGCCGGTAAATTTGCAGGCCCGTTACGCATGCGTGAGGCGCTTGCTAAATCGAAGAACTTGGTATCTATTCGTATTCTCCAGGCAATCGGGGTCCATTATGCCCAAGATTACATTACCCGATTTGGTTTTAATCCCAAGCATCATCCACCTTATCTTCCTATGGCTCTGGGTGCAGGGTCGGTTACTCCGATGCAGATGGTGATTGGCTACGCAGCATTTGCAAATGGGGGGTTCCGTATTTCACCTTACCTTATTCAGCGAATAGAAGATGAAAAAGGAAATGTATTGGAACAAGCGCGACCTGCGTTGGCGGGTAGGGATGCCAAGCAGATAATAGATCCACGCAACGCATTTCTCATGACCAGCATGCTGAAGGATGTCGTACAACGAGGTACTGCGATCAGGGCAAAACAGCTTGGTCGCAATGATCTGGCCGGAAAAACTGGCACTACAAACAATTTTGTCGATGCTTGGTTCTGTGGTTTTCAAACCAATCTAGTTGCGGTAGCTTGGGTCGGCTTTGATAGGCCTAAATCTTTGGGTAATAGAGAGACTGGAAGCCGTGCTGCCCTGCCAATGTGGATGAGTTATATGGGTAAGGTCTTGAAGGATGTCCCCAAAGCAGACGATACAACTCCCGATGACATTGTTCCCGATGGCATTGTGATGGCGAGAATTAATCCGGTGACAGGATTTAGAGAAGAGGGAGGCGAGATAATGGAATATTTTCTTCAGGAGAATTTGCCTCCAGAAGCAGGTAGCAATTTCGGCGACCTGGAATCTTTTCTTCAGGATCGACAGTATCCAGAAGAAAGTGGTGATTTTGATGGCGATGCCAGATATCCAGATATACAGTGGTCCGAGTAGAGAATGATCTCACTATAAGTAGTAAGAAAGCAGGGACTATGATTGTTCTAGGAATTGCTGAGGCCTAATTTATTGTGATTTGGCATAGGGCATGACAACATATGCAATACTTTCTATTTTTCCAGTTTAAGCCAGCCAGCCGCATCCATTGCATAATAAGTTAGAATGGCGTCTGCACCTGCGCGCTTAATAGCTAGTAGCGATTCTAGTACACACGTTTTTTCGTCAAGCCAGCCATTTTGTGCGGCAGATTTAAGCATGGCATATTCACCGCTGACCTGATAGACAAAAGTAGGTGCTTTGAATTGATCTTTCACCTGCCTTACAATGTCAAGATAGGGCATGCCGGGTTTTATCATTATCATGTCAGCGCCTTCCTCCAAATCAATTCCTACTTCCCATATTGCTTCGTCTGAGTTGGCCGGATCCATCTGATAAGTAGATTTGCTCCCTTCGCCCAAATTGGTGGAGGAGTCTACCGCATCGCGGAAAGGGCCATAAAAACCAGAAGCGTACTTTGCCGAATAAGCAAGAATGCGAGTGTGGATGTATTTTTTGCTATCAAGGGCATCTCGTATTGCAGCAATGCGCCCATCCATCATGTCGGATGGCGCCACTATGTCGGCTCCGGCCTGTGCATGTACTAGTGCTTGCTGTGCAAGTATCTTTACAGTTTCATCGTTCATCACATATCCATCGGCATCGACCAAACCATCTTGGCCGTGACTAGTATATGGATCAAGTGCAATGTCGGTGATGATACCAAGTTCAGGAAAGTGCTTCTTCAGCTTGGTTATTAGCTGTGGAACAAGCCCTCTGGGATTAAGAGCTTCTGCGGCTGTTAGGCTCTTTAGGTTAGGCTCGATTACCGGAAAAATCGCAAGTGCCGGTATACCGAGTTGTAAACATTTTTCTGCCTGCTGCATCAGCATGTCCGCACTTTGTCTTATTACTCCAGGCATTGAAGGTATTTTTTCCTTACGATTTTTCCCATTCAGTACAAATACCGGATAAATAAAATCATCTGCGCGCAGATGATTTTCTCGCATCAGACGGCGTGAAAATTTGTCGCGCCGCATACGCCTCATTCTTTTCTGTGGAAACTGACCGAAACTTGTCATAGTCTTCATATGTATAATAAAAAAGAAAGTTTAATAATAAATAATAAGGGCAGTAACTAGATCAGAATTTAATTTAAAGGTTTTGAAAATAGTGAACGTAAAATTTTAGCCATTAATGGAAGTATCGAAGCTTGCACGCTTTTATGGGTGTCGGCAGAAAATATTTTGTTTATTTCTTTAAATTTCATGTTCACTATTTTAAGCTAGTTTTAATGCTCTCTGGAGCACTTCAACGCAGTGATAGGTCTTAGACAGATTCGCCCCAATTCTACTGCGGTAGATTGCAGCATTTTTTGTCGTGTCACCCATCATCGATCAGACATCGTAGCCTTTGAATTCATCTGAGCAAGTCACTCTTTTTTCAATAATAGTACGGTTTTAATCCTTACTGGTTACCTAGAATAATAGATAGTAGTCTTATATGTGATTAAGATATAGTCAAAATAGAATTAGGTAACAAGCAGATTCACGACACCAGGGTATACCCATGTAGTAGGTGTGGTCGGATAAAATTCAATTAAATAGCTAAGCTTTTTTTGCAGCCTAACAAAAGGTTAACGACTAGTTTAACCTTGGTTTTGATAGTGGTTTGTCCTTAATACTTAATATATTTAATATTTCGGGAACTTACTCACAATATCATCGTCTCATAATCAGACAGCTTCGGTTGTTTCCCGCTCTTCTCCCTGAGCTGGTACCTTAATTATCACTTATTAAGGTAGTTCGCCCCCG
>Ga0114949_10001853_pt1 | contig 12960 bp, 9 predicted proteins | sample N074metaG_FD_83505 | JGI IMG/M metagenome (GOLD analysis project Ga0114949, IMG submission 83505) | Deep subsurface microbial communities from Kermadec Trench to uncover new lineages of life (NeLLi) - N074 metaG | ecosystem: Environmental > Aquatic > Marine > Ocean trench > Sediment | place... | reverse complement strand
TCGGGCGCGAGACGCGCGAACAGATCATGGAACAGGAAGGCCGGCTGCCCGACACGCTGATCGCCTGCATCGGCGGCGGCTCCAACGCGATCGGGCTGTTCCACCCCTTCCTCGATGACAGCGCCATCGAGCTGATCGGGGTCGAGGCGGGCGGCGAGGGGGTTGGGACCGGGCGCCACGCGGCTTCGCTGTCGGCCGGGCGGCCCGGCGTGCTGCACGGCAACCGCACCTATCTGTTGCAGGACGACGACGGCCAGATCACCGAGGCCCATTCGATTTCCGCGGGCCTCGATTATCCGGGCATCGGACCGGAACATTCCTGGCTGCACGACGTGGGGCGGGTGAATTACGTCTCGGTCACCGACGCCGAGGCGCTGGATGCCTTCCAGCTTTGCTCCAAGATCGAAGGCATCATCCCGGCGCTGGAGCCGGCCCACGCCCTGGCCCACGTGATCAAGATTGCCCCCGATCTGCCGCGTGACCATATCCTGGTCATGAACATGTGCGGGCGCGGCGACAAGGACATCTTCACGGTCGCCGACGCGCTCGGAGTGAAGCTGTGAACCCAGGCGGCGACGGGCGTATCGCGCGGCGTTTCGCGGCCTTGCGCGACGAGGGCCGCGCCGGCCTCATCACGTTTCTCACCGCCGGCGATCCGGACGAAGAGCGCGCCATGGCCATATTGCGCGGTCTGCCCGACGCCGGCGCCGACGTGATCGAACTCGGCATGCCGTTTACCGACCCGATGGCCGATGGCCCGTCGATTCAGGCCGCCGGCCTGCGCGCGCTCGCCGCCGGTCAGACCATGAAACGCACTCTCGCCATGGTCGCCGCTTTCCGCCGCGATGACGACGAGACGCCGGTGGTGCTGATGGGGTATTACAATCCGATCTATATATACGGTGTGGACCGCTTCCTTGAAGACGCGCTGGCCGCCGGCGTCGACGGGCTGATCGTGGTCGACCTGCCGCCGGAGGAGGACGAAGAGTTGTGCCTGCCGGCGCTGGCCGCCGGCATCAACTTCGTCCGCCTGGCGACGCCGACCACCGACGACCGGCGCCTGCCGGCGGTGCTGCGCAACACCAGCGGGTTCGTCTATTACGTGTCGATCACCGGCATCACCGGCGCGGGCGCCGCCACCGCGACATCCGTGGCCGAGGCGGTGAGCCGCCTGCGCCGTCACACGGACCTTCCCGTGGCGGTCGGCTTCGGCATCAGGACGCCGGAGCAGGCGGCCGAGGTCGCCCGCGTCGCCGACGCCGCCGTGGTGGGTTCGGCGCTGGTCGATCGGGTGGCCGGCGCGCTGGAGAATGGCGGCGACGCGGGCGCCGCCGTGTTGTCCCTTGTCGCCGATCTGGCCAAGGGCGTGCGCGAAGCGCGAAAGGGTTGATTAAATGAGCTGGCTAACCAATTTCGTTCGCCCAAAAATTCGCGCCCTGGTCAACCGGCGCGCGACGCCCGAGGACCTGTGGGACAAGTGCCCGTCGTGCGAGCAGTTGATCTTCCACCGCGAACTGGAGGCGCGCCAGCACGTTTGCCCGCACTGCGATTGTCATCTCCGCATCGCGCCGGCCAAGCGTTTCGAGGCGCTGTTCGACGGCGGCGATTTCAGTTTGATCGAACTGCCTCAGGCGCTGTCGGACCCGCTCAAGTTCCGCGACACCAGGCGCTACGGCGAGCGGCTCAAGACCGCGCGCGGCGACGACGACAAACGCGACGCGGTGATTGTCGGGCACGGCGCCATCGGCGGCCATAACGTGGTGGTGTGCGGCTTCGACTTCTCGTTCATGGGCGGCTCCATGGGCTTGGCGGTGGGCGAGGCCCTGGTCGCCGCGGCGCGCCTTGCCGTGCTGCAGCAAGCGCCGCTGATCGTGATCCCGTCGTCCGGCGGCGCGCGCATGCAGGAAGGGATTTTGTCGCTGATGCAGATGCCGCGCTCCACCATCGCGGTGGACGACGTGCGCGAGGCCGGATTGCCTTATCTGGTCGTGCTCACCAATCCCACCATGGGCGGCGTGACCGCTTCCTTCGCCATGCTGGGCGACATCACCGTGGCCGAGCCCGGCGCGCTGATCGGCTTCGCGGGTCCGCGCGTGATCCAGGACACGATCCACGAAAGCCTGCCCGACGGATTCCAGAAAGCGGAATATCTGTACGACCATGGCATGGTCGACATGGTGGTCCACCGCCACGATCTGCCGGCCACTCTGGCGCGGATCCTGAATCTGTTGCTCGACAAAATGCCCCCGGCCGAAGTCGTCGACCTGGTCGAGGCCAGCCTGGAAATCCCGCATATCAGGGAAGCGGCCGAACCGGCCGAAGCGGCGCCGAAAGACGGCTGAGCCGCGCCCTAAAGCGTGTCACGATCGGTCCGACGCGGCCAATCCCCTCACCCTGTCCCTCTCCCGGGGGAGAGGGGACGCTCTCGCGCCAGTCTTTCCACATCTCACCACAGCCGCTGGGTCGCCAAGGTCGGCGCCGGCGGGTTCCCTCTCCCGGGGGAGAGGGACAGGGTGAGGGCGGAGGTGGATCGGACCGAACGAGAAATGTTCTAGTGGATACGATTCTCGCGCGCCTGAGCCGGCTTCACCCGAAGCTGATCGATTTGTCGCTGGGGCGCGTCCAGGCGCTGCTGGCGGCGTTGGACAATCCCGAACGCCGCTTGCCGCCGGTGGTCCATATCGCCGGCACCAATGGCAAGGGCTCGCTGGTGGCGTTTCTGCGCGCCATCCTGGAGGCCGCCGGCTACCGCGTCCACGCCTATACCTCGCCGCACCTGGTGCGTTTCAACGAACGCATTTTGCTGGCCGGCCGGCCCATCGCCGACGATCGCCTCGCCGCGCTGATCGGCGAAGCCGAGGCCGCCAACGCCGACCGCCCGATCACGTTCTTCGAGATCACCACGGCGGTGGCTTTTATGGCCTTCGCGCGCGTTCCGGCCGACGTGGTGCTGCTGGAAACCGGCCTCGGCGGGCGCCTGGACGCCACCAACCTGATCGACCGCCCGGCGTTGACGGCGATCACGCCGGTGTCGCTGGATCACCAGCAGTATCTCGGCGACACGCTGGCGGAAATCGCGGCCGAGAAAGCGGCGATCCTGAAGCCGGGCGTCGCCGGCGTGATCGGTGCTCAGCCGCCCGAGGTCGATGCCGTGATCGAGTCCGCGGCCACCCGCCTCGGCGTCACCCTGCACCGCGCCGGGGCCGACTGGTCGGTCCGCGCCGACGCCGACGGCATGGTCTTCGACTCCCCGCTCGGGTCGCGCCGCTTGCCCCGCCCGGCGCTGGCCGGGCCGCATCAGATCGACAATGCCGGCATGGCGCTGGCCTGTGTCGAACGGCTCGACGGATTCGCGGTGTCGGACGCGGCGCGCGCCGACGGGCTCATCGCCGCGATCTGGCCGGCGCGCCTGCAACGGCTCGACGCCGGCCCCCTGGCGGACCGCCTGGGCGCCGCTTGGGAACTGTGGCTCGATGGCGGCCACAACGCCGCCGCCGGCGCGGCCCTCGCGGCGGCCGTGCCGACGCTATGGCCGGGACGCCCGCTCTATCTCATCCTCGGCATGCTCAACACCAAGCCGCCGCGCGACTTCCTGGCGCCCCTGGCGCCGTTGGCGCGCGCCGTCTGGACCGTCGCGATTCCGGGCGAGGCCAACGCCATCCCGGCGCAAGACCTCGCCGCGGCGGCGCGAACGCTCGACCTCGAGGCCCACCCCGCGGCCGGCGTCGGCGAGGCCGTGGCCGCCATCGCCGCCCGCCCGGACCCCGGCGCGGTGCTGATCTGCGGCTCGCTCTATCTGGCGGGGGGCGTGCTGGCGACCGAGGATCGGGGCGCGTGAGACCGCCAAAAGGTCCGCCGGGGCGCGCGTTTTCCGCGTCGCGCCGGTTGTTTACGGCACCGCCGGTGTTATAACTCATTGAGAGAGATCGGGGATTCTTGTCGGGTCCGGTGGGTGCGCCGGAGCCAGCAATCGGACATGCAATGAATATTCACGAATATCAGGCCAAGGCCCTGCTCGCCAAGCATGGCGTGCCCGTGCCGGCGGGCCGCATCGCCTACACGGCGATGGAGGCCGAGGAAATCGCCGGCGAACTCGGCGGACCGGTATGGGTGGTCAAGGCACAGATTCACGCCGGCGGACGCGGCAAGGGCGGCGGCATTCGCGTGGTCAAATCGGTCGAAGAGGTGGCGGCCGCGGCCAAGGACATGATCGGCATGACCCTGGTCACCCACCAGACCGGGCCGGGCGGCAAGGAAGTCAAGCGGGTCTATGTGGAGGCGGGCTGCGACATCGCGCGCGAGCTTTATCTTTCCGTGTTGCTCGACCGCGCGACCAGCCGCATGACCATGATGGCCTCGGCCGAGGGTGGCATGGACATCGAGGAAGTGGCCGCCAAGACGCCGGAAAAGATTCTCAAGGTCGCCATCGACCCCGCCGTGGGCATGCAGCCGTTTCAAGGCCGCCAACTCGCCTTCGGACTGGGGCTGGAAGGCAAGCAGGTCTCGTCCGCCGTCAAGTTCATGCTGGCGATTTACCAGGCGACCATGGCGACCGACGCCACCCTGGTCGAGATCAATCCGCTGGTGGTGACCAAGGCCGGCGAGATCATCGCGCTCGACGCCAAGATGAACTTCGACGACAACGCGCTGTTCCGCCATACCGACATCGCGGAACTGCGCGACGAAAGCGAAGAGGACCCGCGCGAGATCGAGGCGGCGCGCCACGACCTCAACTATATCAAGCTGGACGGCAATATCGGCTGCATGGTCAACGGCGCCGGCCTTGCCATGGCGACCATGGACATCATCAAGCTCTACGGCAGCGCGCCGGCGAATTTCCTCGATGTCGGCGGCGGCGCCACCGGCGAGCGCGTCACGGAAGCCTTCAAGCTGATCCTGTCCGACCCGGACGTGGAAGGCGTGCTGGTGAATATTTTCGGCGGCATCATGCGGTGCGACGTGATCGCCGAGGGCATCGTCGCCGCGGCGCGCGAGGTCAGCCTGCACGTGCCCCTGGTGGTGCGCCTGGAAGGCACCAACGTGGACCTGGGCAAGAAAATTCTCGCCGATTCGGGCCTGCCCATCGTCGCGGCGGAAGACCTGGCCGACGCGGCCAAGAAGATCGTCGATTCCGTCAAGGAGGCGGCGTGATGGCGGTCCTTATCGGCGCGGGCACCAGGGTCATTTGCCAAGGCTTCACCGGCCGCCAAGGCACGTTCCATTCCGAACAGGCGATCGCCTACGGCACCAACATGGTCGGCGGCGTCACGCCGGGCAAGGGCGGCGAAACCCACCTCGACCTGCCCGTGTTCAACACGGTCCATGACGCGGTCGATGCCACGGGCGCCGACGCCTCGGTCATTTACGTGCCGCCGCCGTTCGCGGGCGACGCGATTCTGGAAGCGATCGACGCCGGCATCAAGCTGGCGGTTTGCATCACCGAGGGCATCCCGGTGGCGGACATGATCAAGGTCAAGCGGATATTGATCGACTCCGACACCCGCCTGGTCGGCCCCAATTGTCCCGGCGTGATCACGCCCAATCAGTGCAAGATCGGCATCATGCCGGGCCATATCCACACCCCCGGCAAGATCGGCATCGTGTCGCGCTCGGGCACGCTCACCTACGAAGCCGTGGCCCAGACGACGGCGGTGCAGTTGGGCCAGACCACCTGCATCGGCATCGGCGGCGATCCGGTCAACGGCACCAATTTCATCGATTGTCTCGACATGTTCATGAACGATCCCGAGACCGAGGGCATGATCATGATCGGCGAGATCGGCGGCACGGCGGAAGAGGAAGCCGCCCAGTTCCTGATCGACGCCGGCAACACCAAGCCCGTGGTGGGCTTCATCGCCGGGCTGACCGCCCCGCCGGGCCGGCGCATGGGTCACGCGGGGGCGATCATCTCGGGCGGGAAGGGCGGCGCGGAAGAGAAAATAGCCGCCTTGAAGGCCGCCGGGGTGGCGATCGCGGACTCGCCGGCGAGCATCGGCGTCACCATGTTGAAAGCCATGCAGGCGTAGCTTGCACCGACCCGGCAAGGGTCTCAGGCTTCCCCCAAATGAGGCAGGCGATGGCAACGCGACTCGACGATCTGTCGTTTCTTTCCGGCACAAACAGCGAATTCATCGAATATCTTTATGCCCGCTACAGCGCGGACCCGGCGTCGGTGGACCCCAGTTGGCAAGAGTTCTTCACGGACCTGAGCCGGGAGCCCGAGGGCCTGGGCGACCGCGCCGCGGCCGCCGTCGGCGCCCCGGGCCTGAGCGAGGATGATGCCCGCGCGATCACGCGCGACAGTCTTCGTGTCTTGATGATGATCCGCGCCTACCGCGTGCGCGGCCACCTGATCGCCGCGCTCGATCCGCTGGGCCTCGAGGGCGACAAGCACCACCCCGAACTGGATCCGGTGAGCTACGGGTTTTCCGACGCCGATTACGACCGTGTTTTCTTCATCGACGGCGTCCTCGGCCAACAGACCGCGACCCTGCGCGACATCCTGTCGATCCTGCAACAGACATATTGCGGGAAAATCGGCATCGAGTTCATGCATATCCAGTACCCGGAGGAGAAGGCGTGGATTCAGGAGCGCGTCGAGGGCACGCGCAACCGCACCCATTTCGCGAAACACACCAAGCTGGAAATCCTGCGCTCCCTCGATGTCGCCGAGGGCTTCGAGAGCTTCCTTCAGGTCAAGCATCCCGGCACCAAGCGCTTTTCCCTGGAAGGTTCGGAGAGCTTGATCCCGGCCCTGGAGACGATCATCGAGACCTCGGCCGCGCTGGGCACCGAGGATATCGTGTTCGGCATGCCGCATCGCGGCCGCTTGACCGTGCTGACCTCGATCATGGCCAAGCCGTACCGCCAGGTTTTCGCCGAGTTCCACGGCGAATCGTCCAACCCGGAAGACGTGCAGGGCTCCGGCGACGTCAAATACCATCTCGGCACGTCGTCGGACCGCGAGTTGCCGCATGGCCGCAAGATCCATCTTTCGATGACCGCCAACCCGTCGCATCTCGAGGCGGTCAACCCGGTGGTCCTGGGCAAGGTGCGCGCCAAGCAGGCCATGATCGGCGACACCAAGCGCCAGCGGGTGATGAGCATCCTGATGCACGGCGACGCGGCTTTCGCCGGCCAGGGTCTGGTGGCCGAGACCTTTGGGCTGTCGCAACTGCGCGGCTACCGCACCGGCGGCACCATCCACGTCATCGTCAACAACCAGATCGGCTTCACGACCAGCCCCAAACATTCGCGCTCATCGCCCTATCCGTCGGATGTCGGCAAGATGGTCCAGGCGCCGATCATCCACGTCAACGGCGACGACCCTGAAGCGGTGGTGCACGCCGCGCGGATGGCGGCGGAATACCGCTGCCATTTCAGCCGCGACGTGGTGCTCGATATTTTCTGTTACCGCCGTTACGGCCATAACGAGGGCGACGAGCCCGCGTTCACCCAGCCGCTGATGTACCGCAAGATCGCCGACCATCCGACCACGCGCCAGCTCTACACCGAACGCCTGGTCGCCGACGGCGTGCTGGCGCCCAAGGAAGCCGACCAGAGGCTGGCCGATTTCCACGCGGAACTCGAAGGCGAATTCGAGGCCTCGAAAAGCTTCCGGCCCAACAAGGCCGACTGGTTCGAGGGCAAGTGGCAGGGCTTCGAGCGCGCGCCGGAAAGCGAACGCCGCGGCGCCACCTCGGTACCCATGGCCAAGCTCAAGGAGATCGGCCTGGCGCTGTCCGCGCTTCCGGAAGATTTCGACATCCACCGCAAGATCGCGCGTTTCCAGGGCAACCGGCGCAAGATGATCGAAAGCGGCGAGGGGCTCGATTGGTCGACCGGCGAGGCGATGGCCTTCGCCACGTTGCTTTCCGAAGGTTGCCCGGTGCGGCTCAGCGGCCAGGACAGCGGACGCGGCACGTTTTCGCAACGCCATTCGGTTCACATCGACCAAACCAACGAGAAGCGCTACGTCCCGCTCAATCACGTGGCCGAGGATCAGGCCCACTACGAAGTCATCGATAGCATGTTGTCGGAGGCCGCGGTGCTGGGCTACGAATACGGCTATAGCCTCGCCGATCCCGACACCTTGGTGCTGTGGGAAGGGCAGTTCGGCGATTTCGCCAACGGCGCGCAAACCATCATCGACCAGTTCATCACGTCGGGCGAAAGCAAGTGGCTGCGCATGTCGGGCCTGGTCATGTTGCTGCCGCACGGATACGAGGGCCAGGGGCCCGAGCATAGCTCGGCGCGGCTGGAGCGCTTCCTGCAGATGTTCGGCGAGGACAACATCCAGGTCGCGAACTGCACCACCCCGGCCAATTATTTCCACATTCTCAGGCGCCAGCTTCACCGCAAGTTCCGCAAGCCGCTGATCATGATGACGCCGAAATCGCTGTTGCGGCATAAGCGCGCGGTTTCCCGTCTTTCCGATCTCGGTCCCGGCACCAGCTTCCATCGGGTCTTGCCCGAGGCGGCCGAACTGGCCGCGCCCGCCAAGGCGCGGCGCGTGGTGCTGTGTTCGGGCAAGGTCTATTACGATTTGGTGGAAGAGCGCGAAAAGCGCGAGATCGACGACATCGCGATCCTGCGCGTCGAACAATTGGCGCCGTTTCCCAAGCGTTCCCTGGCCACGGAGCTTGAAAAATACCCGTCGGCCGATGTGGTGTGGTGCCAGGAAGAGCCCAAGAACATGGGCGCGTGGACCTTCATCGGCCCGCGCATCGAGGATCTGCTGGCCAATCTCGACGTGCGCTGCAAGCGCCCCACCTATGTCGGGCGCATCGAGGCGGCGTCGCCCGCCACCGGTTCCAACAAAAAGCACGTGCGCGAGCAGGCCAAGCTCGTGAACGACGCGTTAACGGTTTAGGCTCTATAAATCGCGCTCGGGCCGCGCGCGCCAGGAAGTTCGGGGATGACCATGACGATCGATATTATCGTGCCGCAGCTTGGCGAGTCCGTCACCGAGGCGACGGTGGCCAAATGGTTCAAATCGCCTGGCGACACCGTGGTCCGGGACGAGGTTCTGGTCGAGCTCGAGACCGACAAGGTCAATCTCGAGGTGATGGCCGAATCGTCGGGCACGCTGGCCGAAGTGCTGGCCCAGGAAAACGAGGACGTCGAGGTCGGCGCTATTCTGGGCCGCATCGCCGAGGGCGAGGTGTCCGTAAAGGAAACGGCGCCGGCGCCCGTGAAAGAGACGGCGCCCGAAGCCGCGCCGGAGCCGGCGCCTGTCCCTGAGCCCGCTCCGAACGTCGAGACTTCGTTGTCGCCGGCGGTGCGCAAGCTGGTCGCCGAACACGGTCTGGACGCCGAGACGATGACCGGAACCGGCAAGGACGGGCGGCTGTTGAAGGGCGACGTTCTGGCCGCCATCGAAGGCAGGGCGAAAGCGCCGTCCGCGCCGACTCCATCGCTCGCGCCGGCGCCTGCGGCGCCGCCCGTGGCGCGCGCCATGGCCGGCCGCGAACGGCGCGAAAAGATGTCGCGGCTGCGCAAGCGGGTCGCCGAACGCCTCAAGGAGGCGCAGAACACCGCCGCCATGTTGACCACCTTCAACGAGGTCGACATGACCCAGATCATGGCGTTGCGCGCCCAGTACAAGGAAAGCTTCGAGAAGAAATACGGCGTGCGCCTGGGCTTCATGTCGTTCTTCGTCAAGGCTGCGGTCACCGCGCTGAAACAGCAACCGGCGGTCAACGCCGAGATCGACGGCGACGACATCGTCTACAAGGAATACTACAACATCGGCGTGGCGGTGGGCGCGCCGCAGGGCCTGGTGGTGCCGGTGCTGCGCGACGCCGACGACATGAGCTTCGCCGACATCGAGACCGCCATCGGCGGCTTCGGCGCCAAGGCGCGCGACGGCAAGCTGACGGTCGACGAGATGACCGGCGGCACCTTCACCATCACCAATGGCGGGGTGTTCGGCTCGCTGCTGTCGACGCCGATCCTCAACCCGCCGCAATCGGCCATTCTCGGCATGCACAAGATCCAGCCCCGGCCCATGGCCATCGACGGCCAGGTCGAAGTGCGGCCGATGATGTATCTCGCGCTGTCCTACGACCACCGCATCATCGATGGCCGCGAGGCGGTGACCTTCCTGGTCCGCGTCAAGGACTGCATCGAGGACCCGCAACGCATCATGCTGGATATCTAACGCGGGAACGCGAACGGCTTGGAAGCCGGACCGGCCCGCCCTCACCCGGCCGCTTTCGCGGCCACCCTCTCCCCCTGGGAGAGGGCTGAAATGGCCGGCGCCAGAGGGTTCCCTCTCCTTGGGGAGAGGGACAGGGTGAGGGGGAAATTGCTGGTTGGTGGATGAAGAGGGTGACATGAGCACGTCCAAATACGACACCGTGGTGATCGGCGGCGGGCCGGGCGGCTATGTCGCGGCCATCGCGGCGGCGCAGCTTGGCCAGTCGGTCGCCTGCGTGGAGAACCGCGGCACCCTGGGCGGCACCTGCCTCAATGTCGGCTGCATTCCGTCGAAGACCCTGCTGCACTGGTCCGAACGCTACGACGAGGCGGCCAACCACTTCGCCGCCCACGGCATCAAGACCGGCAAGCTGTCGCTCGACCTCAAGGTGATGATGGGCGAGAAGGACAAGGTGGTCGGCACCTTCACCAAGGGCATCGAGGGGCTGTTCAAGAAAAACAAGGTCGCGTATGTGCGCGGCACCGGGCGGCTCGACGCCAAGAACGGGGTTTCCGTCGCGCTCACCGAGGGCGGCGTGGAGGTTATCGAGGCCGGCCAGATCATCATCGCCACCGGGTCCGTTCCGGCCGGGCTGCCGGGGATCGACATCGACGAGAAGCGCATCGTCAGCTCGACCGGCGCGTTGGCCCTGGGCAAGGTGCCCAAGCACATGGTGGTGGTGGGCGGCGGCTATATCGGGCTCGAGCTGGGCTCGGTGTGGCGCCGGCTCGGCGCCGAGGTCACGGTGGTCGAGTTCCTCGACCGCATCGTGCCCACCATGGACACCGAAATCGCCAAGGCCTACCACAAGCTGCTCGCGCGCCAGGGCTTCCAATTCAAGCTATCGACCAAGGTCGCCGCGGCACAAGCGGGCAAGGACGGCGTCACGCTGACCCTGGAGCCGGCCACGGGCGGTAAGGGCGAGACCATGACCGCCGACGTGGTGCTGATCTCGGTCGGCCGGCGTCCGTGCACGGAAGACCTCGGCCTCGAAGACGTCGGCGTCGCGCTCGACAACCACGGCTTCATCATGGTCGACAAGCGGTTGCGCACCAACGTGGACAACATCTACGCCATCGGCGACGTGATTGCGGGCCCGATGCTGGCCCACAAGGCGATGATGGAAGCCGTCGCGGTGGCCGAGACCATCGACGGCCAGGCCGGAAGCGTGAATTACGACGTGATCCCCGCCGTGGTCTATACCGACCCGGAAGTCGCCTGGGTCGGGCGCACCGAGGACGAGCTCAAGGCCGACGGCGTCGACTACAAATCCGGCACGTTCCCGTTCGTGGCCAACAGCCGCGCCAAGACCGTCGGCAACACGGCTGGCCTCGCCAAGGTGTTGAGCGACGCCAAGACCGACAAGGTCCTGGGCGTCCATGTCATGAGCGCCGACGCCGGCTCGCTGATCGCCGAAGCGGCGATCGCCATGGAATTCGGCGCTTCCGCCGAGGACATCGCGCGCACCTGCCACGCGCACCCCACCCTCAACGAAGCCGTCATGGAAGCCGCGTCCCTGGCCGCCTTCGGCCGCACCATCCACATTTAGGTCAGCATTTCGATGAAGGCCGCTCAGCCTTCATCTCCGCTACCGCGATTGGCAAACGGGAAGAGACACCCGAGGAATCCCGGTTAATCTCACTGACCGACGGTGTAGCGGATTCTGCAGTATCCGACGACACAATTGCGACATCGCCCGACATCGATATGTATCGCTGCGGCAACGATGTAATAGTTGAATGTCGCATTGTCGACCACGGGTGATGTGATCGACGCCGTCTCCGGGTGTTGGAAGCCCAGTCCCTCAAAGGTTGTCGTGACAGTTGCCATGTCCACGTTCGCGATTTGCGGCTGGTTGCGACGCAAGGTGAACTCGACCCTTTTTTCGTTAGACGGTGCCATGCCACCGCAACGCAAGCCGGTGACCGTCGCGCCATGCGGCAGGTAGACAGGCGCGAACATCAAAACGCTATTTTCAAATAACCGTGCCGTGCCCGAGATGTTTCCTTCATAACCAAGGTTCTCGGTTACAGTTCTTGACGTGAAACCGGACGAAGGAATCGAAAGGAAAGACGTCTCCTGAGCGAATGCCAGCGACATCTGCGCGGCAAGTATCGCAACGACCAGTGCCATGGTACGCATGATCTACCCTCCTAGTAGAAAAATCGTAATCCTGACAACATATGGGAGCAGATACCGATACGAATGGCTTTTTAATAGAGACATACGAAATATTATGACCATACTCGTTAACGTCCACTCCAAAAAACTTGTAAATCGGGATTTGTCATCTGAAAACCTCCCGATAGGTTGCATCGTGCCTCGGAGTCAGTCGACGCGCAACCAATTTGTGTCTTTCGGCGGCCCACCGACGGGGGCTTGAGCAGGTACGCGATGCTCTCTTGCGGCAGCTTTTTCGCCCGAAGCGGGATCGCGCATTTGAAGCCCACGGCTTCGAGAAACTCGTATAACTCCGGTATGGCGAAGGCGGCGTCGGCACGGAAGTAACTCCGGAACGGCTTACCTCGATACCGAGCGTCAACCGCCTCCGCGACATCACGCCATACATGGGCGCTGTGCGCCGTTGCTGGCACGAAGGGCGCATCGCTCCAAATCGCCGAGCTCGGTCGTCGATTGCGAACCCATTACCTACAAGAAATCGATGGAGGGATACGGCATCGTAAGCGAGGTGGCCTGATCATCGCCGACCCGCGCCCGCCGTCGTAAGCGGACCTCCCCGTCGCCGCGCCCGGCCGGTT
>Ga0114949_10001850_pt1 | contig 12966 bp, 13 predicted proteins | sample N074metaG_FD_83505 | JGI IMG/M metagenome (GOLD analysis project Ga0114949, IMG submission 83505) | Deep subsurface microbial communities from Kermadec Trench to uncover new lineages of life (NeLLi) - N074 metaG | ecosystem: Environmental > Aquatic > Marine > Ocean trench > Sediment | place... | reverse complement strand
CGCGGGTCGCGGAGGCGATGGATGTTGTTCGGCGGAATCGTCTCGATCGTTCTGGGAGTCATGATCTGGCGCCAGTTTCCGCTCTCCGGCGTCTGGGCGATCGGTGTCCTGCTGGGCATCAAATTGTTGTTCGGCGGGATGATCATGGTGGCCACCGGCTCGACCGTGCGGGCAGTGGCCGGGGCCATGGACACAGCGGCGGAGGGGGCCGAGGACGGGGCCGAGGACGCAGCGGCGGAGGGGGCCGAGGACGCGGCCGCGGCGGAAGCCCAATGATGCCCCGGCACTTCAGGTTCATGGTTCTTGCCATGGCCCTTTCAGCCGTGTGCATGTTGCTCGTCCCCGCCGGGGCGAAGGCGCAGGACGCGAACTACTGGATCGACCAGTACGGTCCGCGGGCATCCCTCCTCGGTGGTGCGGTGATCGGAAACATCAGCGACGTCAGCGGGACCTACTACAACCCTGGATCCCTCGCCCTCGCTGAGAGTCTTCCATTCGCCCTGAGTACCAGCGTCTACGAGTACGAGAACATCCTTCTCAAGGACGGCGCGGGTAACGGCGTCGATCTGGCGACGACCCGCACGGGGGTCCGGCCCTCAATGATCGCGGGGACCATTACGCGCGGACTGTTCGGAAGCGATGTGTTGGCGTACTCGGTTCTCACACGCGCGCGCGCCAGCTCCGACGTGTCGACGCAGATCATTGCCACCGGCGCCGACGCACCGAATATCCCGGACCTCGAACATCTGGTGGGCGTCGCGCGCATCGATGGCGAGTTCACCGACTTGTGGGCCGGACTCAGCTACGCCCACGAGTTCGACTCCAAGTTCGGGGCCGGCATCACCTGGTATGGCGCCCACCGCTCTCAGCGACGACGGCGCGAGGGGATCGCGACCAAGATCGCGGCGTCGGATGGGTCGGCTTCGGTGATCATCGACATGGGGGGAGGTAACTACTCGACTTTGCGCACGCTCGCGAAGATCGGCGGGTACTTCGTCAGCGGTCCCGTCAGCGCCGGCGTCACAGTGACGACGCCCAGCCTGCACATCACCGGCTCCGGCGAGTTTGGGCTAAACGACGTGATCGTCACCGCAGACACGACCGTCCTTATCGCGGACGTTCAGAACGATCTCGACGCCAAGTACAAGTCGCCCCTGTCGGTCGGTCTCGGCTTTGGTTGGCAGATCGGCAAGGCTCAAATCAACGCCAGCAGCGAGTGGTTCGACGCGATCGATCCTTACGTGGTAATGCAGGGGGAGGACTTCGTCAGTCAGGTGCCCGAGGAGGTCACGAGCTTGGACGTGGTGCAAGAGACGAAGGACGTTTTGAACTGGGCGGTCGGAGTCGGATACTCGTTCACCGAGTCGATCATCGGGTACGGTTCGTTCGCAACCGACTATTCGGCGGTCAACGATGAGATCGAGCGTGCGGATCTGTCCATGGCTCCCGTCGATCTCTACACCGCCTTCCTCGGGACCGAATTCGCCATCGAGCAGGCCCGGGTGACCGTAGGCGCTGGTTATGGGTGGGGCAGTCGGCCGGCACCCAAGATCACTGATCTGATCGGGGACGACGGAATCGAGGCGCAGTACGTCTACAAGCGATTCCGCGTTCTGTTCGGCTTCGAGTTGATCACGAACTGAGTTGATCACGAACTGGTAAGACCATGGTGCTATAGCCAATCGAGGGGCCTGCCGACTACAGTACGGGGAGCATTTCGATGATCAACGGAGGCCCGGCATGAGAGCACAGATTTTGGGCGCGGTGGCGCTGACGTTGGGCCTGGGTGCCTGTGGCGGCATTCAGGTCAACACCGACCACAACCCTGAGATCGACTTCACTGCCTACCGGACGTTCGACTGGGCGGAGGGTTCAGGTGGTGGAGCCGATGGCGTGGTGACCGAACTTGTGGATCAACGGTTCCGTAGGTCCGTCGAAGCGGAGTTGGCGTCGAGGGGCATGGAGCGAGTGACATCCGGCCAACCGGACGTGTTCATCGGCTACCAGGTCACCCTCGACGACCGGGTAGACTACCAAGACGGTGAACACATACTACGGAGGCGCATGGGGATACCGTGGCGTCTACGGCGGTGCGGCAGGCACCCGGACGACTGCGCGTGAGTACACGATCGGCACGCTCGTCATCGACCTGTTCGACGCCCGCCAGCGAGAGCTGGTCTGGCGGGCAGCGGGCGAGGATAAAGTAAACGAGCAGCAGCGGACCCCGGAGGAAAGCCAAGAGCGGATCAACCAGGTGGTGGCGCAGATCCTGGCGGATTTTCCGATCGGATCGTGATTCAGGCTCGCGTCGTACTCAGCCTGGCGCTCGCGCTTTCATCCCTCCCCGTCGCGTCTCTCCAGGGGCAATCCATACGCGAGGTGTTCGATCGGGTGAGCCACGCCGTCGTCACGGTCTATACATCGCAGACCCAGTACGAGCTCCGGTCTTCCGGGATTACGGCGGTGGACGTCGGAGGAATCGGGTCTGGAGTCTTGATCAGCCCTACACGGATCCTCACGGCCGCCCACGTCGTGCAGGCGGCGAACGAAGTGGCCGTGGAGTTCCCCAGCGGGGCGGTGTTGCGCGCCACGGTGGTGGCCTCTCGGCAGTCGCATGACGTCGCACTGCTCGAGTTGGAGGGCGCGGCTGCGGTGGCTCCTGTGGAGATCGGCGACTCCGATGCCGTGGCCGTCGGTGACCAGATTTTCGTGGTCGGGGCCCCGCTGGGTCAGGCCTTTACGCTTACGGTCGGCTACGTGAGCGCTCGACGGACCTCTCCCGGCATGCTTGGAGGTAGTTCTTCGCTCGAGTTGATACAGACAGACGCCGCAATCAACCCGGGCAACTCGGGCGGGCCGATGTTCAACCTCGACGGCGAGGTCGTGGGAATCGTCAGCCATATCCTTACACAATCGGGCGGATCTCAGGGTCTCGGATTCGCGGTGTCCGTCAATGCCGCGCAAGACGTTCTCCGGGAGGGGCTTTCGTTGTGGTCCGGCATCGAGGGGACAGAGGTCACGGGGGCGCTCGCGGCGCTGCTCAACGTTCCCCCTCCGGGGGGCGGGTTGCTGGTTCAAGGAATCGCATCAGGGTCTCTGGCTGAGCGGCTGGGCCTGCGCCCGAGCGCCATTCCCACCACAATCGGCGAACTCGAGATCCTTCTGGGAGGCGACATCATTGTGATGGTACAAGGGATCCAGGTGGGCGGGGAGCTGGAGAACATGGAACGGATCATCCAAACCGTGGCTTCCCTCCCGGACGGTGACCTGGTCTTCGTCACGGTGCTCAGGGATGGGGAACAGTTGGTGTTGTCGGCTCCGAGTGGCCGGTAGTTCCGCTACAGCCTGACGACGAGCGACAGCGTGAGGAAGCTGTCCAGCTTCTGACTCGGAATCTGAACCCGGCCCATCAGCCCATCGTTGGGGTCGATCAGGGGAACACTAGTGAGGGCCGGATCGTTGTTGAAGAGCATCTGGAAGGAGGTCTTGAACGCGAGACCCTCCGTAAGAGCGACGGCGATTGACGCGATCCAATCGAATCTGAAGTTCGCGAAATCGCTCAGATTCTCATCGAGAACGAGGGTCGTGGCCAAGTCGGTCGTCTCACCCAGAGCGCGCTCCCCTTCGATCGTCGCACGGAGCCCTCCGAAGTTGTCACTCTTTGTGGGATCCGGTTCCACATCCTTCTGGATCGTATAGGTCACGCCCAAGTCCGTCTTGAAGAGCCCCGTCTCGCTGTCGACCCAGGCCCTACCAACTCCCGAAACGAGTGAGAAGCGGTGGTCCACTCCGGAAAAGGTATTTCGCTCCCAGCCGCCGCCGCCGAAGGCAAACCAACCGTCCAACTCGTGATCGTACCGGCTGCGGGCGAAGTAATGCGCGGCCGCCTGCTCGCTCCGCGTCTCCTCGTTGATTACGAAGTCGTCGGAAGTGCCGACCGCGGTCCGGGTCGTGAAGTTCGAGGAAGCCCGGATGCCGCCTACGTCCAGCTTGAACGTGCCGCCGACGCCCTCGCCCGTCAGCGTCGACTTCAGGCCGAGCGTGCTGGACGAGGCGTTGCCTGCCGTTGCCACATAGCTGAACTCGGTGGAGTTGTCCCACTCAAAGGCGTCCTCCTGAGCGGCAAGTGGAAGACTCATCGCTGATATGAAACAGAACGAGAGAGCGTGGAATCTCGGCATGCTGCAAGTCCCGGTTGAAAGACGGTCGAGCAGGAACTGTCGACACAGGGAGTTTGTCGACACGGGGAGTTTAATGTGTAGGCTCCTCTGCGAGGAGCGGTCGGTCAGACCCTGTTGGGTAGTCCCTACCCCTCCAACAGCGCCTGAAAGCTCGGGTCGTTCCGGATGGGATCCCAGATGATTCGATCTCGCAGGCTCGCCAACGTCACTTCCGACGGTACGGAGAGAAGATGGCGCAGCTCCCGGACGGCCGCCTCCACATCTCCCAAGGAGGCGTAAGCGGCGGCTCGTTCATAGTGCGTTTCGAGTCGGTCGGCGAAGCCCGGGATCGGTTGCTCCTGGAGCACGGCCGTCGCGTCGTCGACACGTCCCGCCCTCGCCAGGACCGTGGCTTCAATGAGGCGATCTCGCTCAGCGTTCGGGAGCTCCCAGGGGCGTTGACCAAGCCTCCGCGGATCGGCCGACAACGAGTCCCAGTAGATCCGTGCCGCGTCGGAGCGACCCGCGATCTCGTGTCCCCAGGCTTTGATCCGATAACACGTGCAGCGAAGATCGGAATCGTCCGCCGTGGGTGAAAGCGCCCGCAACAGATCGTCGTACTCTCCGCTCATCATCAGCTCAGGGAAATCCTCGAGAATCGCCAACACGTCGGCCCGGTCCAACTGTGGCTCTACAGCACGAAATGCCTCCGCGACCCGGGCCACTCCACCCCCTCGCGCCAACTCCAGCAAGAGGTGCTCGCGTACGAGCATGGCCAGTGCCAGCGGTGCGTCGGACGACAGGGAATCTGCGAGGTTGAGGTGGACCTCCGCTTCATCAAAGTCTCGAAGAAGCCTCGAGTACATCGACGTGCGCATCTGGAATTGGGCGGATCGGGGATCGAGCTCGACGGCCTGATCGGCGTAGCGAGCGGCCTGGTCGATTTCCCCGATAAACTCGTAGCGGAGCCCCAGCTCCCTGAGAATCCCGGGACCGCTTGGCATCAGCGTCAAAGCCCGCTCGAGACGTCTGATGTCCTCCCTCACACGAAGGCCCGTGTCCGGGCCTCGGGAGCCCTGGAACGCCATGGCAAACAGGGATTCGGGTGAGTCCGGATCCAGCGCAAAAGCGCGCTCGGCGGCGTCCGACGCCCTTCCCTGCAGCTCTGTCTGCTCCACTACATCCGCCGTTAGGCGCTGGCTCCACTCCAACGCGACCGCCAGATCGGCCCACGCGATGTCGAACGACGGATCCATCCGGACCGCCGCGTCGAGGGCGTCCACCGACTCGCCCAGAAGCCTCGGATCCAGAGCCTGCTCGGCGCGGGTCAGAATCTCACTTCCGCGCAAGTACTCCTCGTAGGCCTCGAGATTCTCGGTGGGCTCCTCGGAGAGAGACGATTCCTCCTGGGGTGAGAGGATCGCCTGCAGGGACGCCGCGATTTTTCGTGCGATCTCTTCCTGAATCGCGAACACGTCCTCCAACGTTCGATCGTACGTCTCGGCCCAAAGATGCTCATCGGTGGCGGCGTCGATGAGCTGGGCCGTGATACGAACGCGATCCTGGTCCCGTCGGACGGACCCCTCCAACACGGAGGCCACGCCCAGCTCGGCCGCGATCGCCGGAATGTTTCGTTCCACGTCCCGGTACTCCAGAACCGAGGTTCGAGAAATCACCTTCAGATCGCCGATCTTGGCCAGATGGGTAAGGATGTCCTCGTGGATCCCGTCCGCGAAGTACTGGTTGTCGGGGTCCGGACTGAGGTTCTGGAGGGGAAGAACCGCGATGGATTTCTCGTCCACCCCCTCCCCTCCCCCAATCAACGGCCCTAAGATCGAGCCGGCGGTAACGCCGAAGATGATCAGCGCGGCCGCGCCGATCAGCGACGTGGGTGAGACCCACCGGTCGGCGCGCGGCGATGCGGTGTGCCCGGGCGCCGGTGAGCCATGCTCGGGTTGTGTTGAACCGTGCCCAGATTCCGACGAGACGCGCGCGGGCTCTGCGGTCTCCGCCTTGGATACCTGGACGCCCCCCCGGTCGACGTCGATGTCGAAGACCCATGCCAAGACGAGGGCCACGGGGAGTCCCAAGGCGACTGCTGCGAGCAGCACCCGCAACATCCAGTCGGGCTGAGAAAGAGCCGCGAATACGATGTCGGCGGCCTCGACTACGGCGAAGGAGGTAGCCAGGTACAAAAGGAGCACGCGCCCCACCCGGCGGCGCTTCAGTTCGCCGAGGAACTCGTGCGGATCTCTTTTCATGGGCTCTCAAGGTTCATAGGAGCTCCAGGATCTCGCTCTCACCTACGTCTTGCAGGGGCTGCTCTGCCGCCGCCGGACGGCCGGCCGGCCCCACTCCGCTGGTAGGTCCCAGCCCGGGTGTTGCCCCGTTGACGGGCTTGGCTGCTTCGATCCAGTTCAGGGCGTGTCGAAGGTCTCGTGTTTGCAGCGCCCCCCCCCGGCCGATTGGCGGCGGCGCCGCTGTTTTGCCATCCACCTGAGCCCCGGTTCTGCCATCCCCCCTCCGGGGTTTGGCGCGCCACGTTCCCGTTACGGTCGGCGAAGACGTTGTTCTCCCGGCCAACCGCGACGTTGGGCCGTGTGCGCGGCGTAGTGGCCGGACGAGTCACATTCCGGTTCGCGTTTCGCGGCTGGCGGTAGATGTTCTGGCGGTTTCCGGCCCGGTAGCCGGCTCGATAACCGGCACGCGCCCCGGCACGGTAGCCGGCGTGCCAGCCTCGATGGTATCCGTACCGGTAGCCGCGGTAGCCCGCCGGGCCCCACCATGCACGACCGTACCCTCCATATCCGATGCTGAACGTGAAGGGGCCGGTGCTATAGCTGAAGCCGACCGACCAGCCGTACCAGGGATTATATCGGACGTGGAACCCCCAGGTGGCGGGCCGCGGGTAGTACACGGCGCCGTACCACGGGGTGTAGTAGTAGCCGGTACCGTAGACGATCGTGCCGCCGTAGACGTAGCTGTACGTATAACCGGGGTAATAACCCACGTATACGACTGTGGGCGTAGTGTCGTAGATGTAGACGTACTTCACGTTGTAGACCGGTGAAGACGGGGGCATGGTGTAGACCTCGTCCGGAACCGACTCGGCCAAGGTCCATGCTCCGGTGGGCGAGTCCGAGGTGAACCAGACGGCCTCGTCGCAGGCATAGTACCGCCCGTCGATCTCGATGACGGAGGATTCGGTGTTGACGGCGTACCGCATATCGGTCCCCTCGATCTCCTCGAACTGGGGCTCTCCGTCGTACGTCACGTCCAGCCGCGCCTCGCTGCGCTGAATCGCCGCCGTCTGAGGAATCTGGCTCTCGATCACGGCCTCTTCCGCGGCTTCGGTGCCGGGTACGGAGACCAACAAGTGCCCCATCTCCGACGAAACCGGGATATCGGCGAACGAGGCGGGTAGCTCGTCGGGGTGCACAGGGGCCCAGGGACCGGTCAGCGCCTCCGAAGCGAACCAGCGACCGGACAGGATGACGTAGTACCGCTGGACTCCGATCTCCAACAGCACGTCACTCTCGGTGTTGCTCATGTACAGGAGATCCGTCCCCTCGATGCTCGCATACTCCGGCTCGCCGAGCGTGACAATGAGCTCGGTGGGCTCCGTGGCGATCAGAATCTTGGGGGCTGGGCCCGGTTCAGGAGGCTCCTCCACGTCGGCGTCGGGGTCGGCGACGGGATCGGGCTCCTCGGGCTCAGGGGGCGGAGGAGCGAGCTGAGCCACTGCGATCGGAACGTCGGTCGTCTCCTGCCAATCCCCTTCCAAATCTGGGGCCGTGTACCACGTCACGTCGCCGGCATGGAGATAGTACGGCCCATCGGCGGCGGTCCGAACGAGTGTGAACGGCGTGTTGACCACGCGCAGGACGTCGGACCCCTCGACGGAGACCATTCTGGGCTCTCCGTCGATCGACACCAGCACGGTGGGCTCGGTGGCCATGATGATCACCGGAGGCGTCGATAGCAGGTTCTCGTCCGTGCGCCGCTCCAGTTCCGCATTCTCGAGAGTCGTGAGCAATCGGTCGAGAGACAGCTCCAACTCCCACTGCGGAACCTGCTCCTGCAGAATCTCGGAGAGGGCAGTCTGCTGCTCGTCGGTGGCGTTGGCGAACCGCACCCGGTCAACGTTCACATCGAGCACGATCACGCTACGCGAATCGAGATCGGTCTCGACGCGCGACGTCATCCACACCACACCGAAGGCGGGTGTCGTGCTCCCCGTCAGTGTCACCGAAATGGCGGCCCGACTGGAGAGGGCGTTCCCATCAAGTCGCTCGGGCTGGGGCTGATAGATCACGATCGAGCCCTCGTCCACGGTGATCTCTCGAGGCCAGGCGGGGTCAACCGGCTCCTGAGCGGACGCCGCGGTCAGGAAGAACAACTGTGCGAGCGCCGGCACGAAAACGGTAAGCCGATGAAGGTGGGTTCCGATCATGGCATGTCGCGGAATCAACCGCGCTCCCCTCTGGACGAGTGATAGGCCGGGTCACTTGCCGGCCGAGTCTTGTTGAGAGTAGGGGAGACGGCAGGCTAACGGAATGGGACCTTGGTCCAATACCACTTCGGGTCGGCTGGCCCTAGGATATTCTTGGTGCCGTCCGACCCGCACGCAGTACGGTTTCCGGAACAGAGAACTCGGTCTGCGGGGCTGGCTGGCTCCGGCCGGCTGGAACGGTGGGTTGCCCCCGATCAGCCTGCTGGCGCTCGTGGGGGCACTGGTGCCGCTGTTCGTCAAACGCAGGCTGGTGCACGAAAAGCGGGAACGGCAGCGGGAATCTGCTGCTGCCTACTCAGCTGAAAACCAGGAGTGACCCGCGAGGTGGTCGGGAATGGGACTTTGGTCTAATGGCGCCCCACCTGAAGGCACAGTACCATCGTCGAAGTCAGTTCGTGGTTTCTGTGCGTGGCCAATCCGAACACAGGAGGGTAGTCGTGAAAATTTCGTATCCACTCTGCGTTGTCGTCGTAGTGGTGGCCATGCTACAGGTCGGAGGTGGGCAAGCAGCGGCCCAAGTCGAACTGACCGCAACGGGATCCTATATAAGTATTCCCGGGGGGGCGTGGGGAATCGGCGGGCGCATCGGCGTCCCGCTTCGTGAATCCTTCGACAGGGGCATCCGCCTGGAGGGTGCCGTGGATTATTTCTGGCCTGACTGTACGATCCAGGAGTGCGATCTACTTGCAGGCCACCTGGATGTCGTGGTTCAGAATCGAATCGGCAGCCAGGCTCTAGGCTATTTCGGCGCGGGTGTCACCTATGAGAACTATTCGTTGATAGACAACGGGTCCTTTGTCGACGACAGCGGCTGGGGAGCCAACTTCGTCGTTGGAAGCCGGACCCAGAGCCAGGGGATGGTCCGCCCATTCGTGGAGGTCCGCTGGATCCTGATCAGTGACATCCGAAATCAATTCACGTTCACGCTGGGAGCTGCGCTGGTGATGGGGGGCTGAGTCATGGCTCGCGCCCTCGGCGGAAACGTCGCACGCATAACGGTCCTGAGTCTCCTGCTCGGGGGATGTGCGGCAAGGGAGCTTTGATATGATCCCGGGGGACGAGTCGATAGCCGGATGCGACCTCGTGTGATCGAACGACGATCTCAAGCAGTGATGTTACGACAATCTCGAGTAGTGATCCTACGGAATCTCAAGGAGAGAGCTTAATGAACAAGCCCATCGGCGTCCTTGCCATCTTGATGACCATCACCTTAATGACAGTCACCTCGAATCCGGTCCATGCGCAGGGGACCCAGGACGACGCGGATCTCGCGAAACAAGCCCAGAACCCCCTCGCCAGCCTGATCAGTGTGCCGGTTCAAGACAACATCAGCTTCGGCATGGGGCCCAACGATCGCACCCAGAACGTCGCCAATATCCAGCCCATCATACCCTTCAATCTAGGCAGTGTGAGTCTGATCACCCGCACCATTGTGCCCGTGATCACCCAGCCGGATCTGGCCTCGGCGACCGGTAGCACCACGGGTGTCGGAGATATCCTCTTTACGGGCTGGCTGTCGCCCGCAGAGGCGGGAACGGTGGTTTGGGGCCTGGGCCCTGTGGTTTCTATACCCGTAGGAAAAGAGGGGCTCAGTACCGAGAAGTGGGGATTTGGCCCATCCTTTGTGGCCCTCATGATGCCCGGGAACTGGGTCGTGGGCGGCCTTGTGAATAATATCTGGTCCGTGGGCGGTGACGAAAGTCTCCCCGACGTCAACCTGATGACGCTCCAGTACTTCGTCAACTACAACTTCGAAGGCGGACTCTACTTGACCTCCGGTCCAATCATCACGGCCAACTGGGAAGCCACCGACGGCAACAAGTGGACCGTCCCGTTCGGCGGTGGCGTCGGGAAAATCTTCCGGATCGGCAGCCAACCCATGAACTCCAACATCCAGGCCTTCTATAACGTCGTCTCGCCCGACGACTTCGGTGCAGATTGGTCGCTTCGTCTTCAGTTGCAGGCCATGTTCCCGCGGTAGCGGTTCGTCAGAGATCCCGCGGCCATAGCGCCGGATGCCCGGCCAGCTCGACAAGAGCGAAATCTCGAAGATCGAGCGTCGCTATAGCCCGAGCATCGAGGCGCTCCGCTATCGCCATCACGACGGTGTCGACCAAACCCAAGGATAGGTCCGCATAGTGCCCGTCGAGTTCTACCGCACGCTGTAGATCCGACCCTTTATTCCACTCCACGTTGAACAGACCCTCGGCTAGATCGGCCCTGAATACCCTGGCGGCGGGTGCTCCAAGCCGGGATGACACGAGGTAATCGACCTCCGGAAGGATCGCCCATGGGAGCGCCCAGAGGCCGGGTTCGGCCTCGAACACGCTGCGGAGGGTCTCGTGATGTTGGTCGTCGGCGTCGATGAGCGCGATCACCGCGCCCGTGTCGGCCACGATCACGAGTCCTCGCCCAAGGCCTGCAGCAAGTCTTCGGCCCGCTCGCTCAACTGTCCGTCTCCGCTACACACGGCGCCCAGACTTCGCGGCAGTCTTCCGGGTGCTCGCCGCTCGGCGTACGGACCTCGGGCTGGCTTCCCTGTGGTGTATATCTATAATGCACTATAGATTATTATGGTTAGTATATGTTTTACTATCTATCGTGATCGTGGGCCTGAGGCCATGGCGCAGACATGAGAACGAACGAAGCACTTCCCAGCGAGATTCTGTCTCAGCTGAAACGAATCGGTAGCGGGATCAAGACAGCCCGGATCCGCCGACGCATGACTCAAGCGGATCTGGCTGAGCGCGTCGGCACGTCCTGGCATACGATCCGCAAGATCGAGGGCGGCTCACCGGTTACGCGGATAGGCTTCTACCTGAGCGCTCTTTGGGTTCTGGGGATTTTTGAGGATGTTCGGCTACTGGCGGATCCGGAGCGGGATCGTGAAGGGATCATCCTCGAGGCAGCTACCCGCGGTACTCGCGCACGCCGACGAAGGACGCTGAACCGTGACTTCTAGGGCGGGCACCTTCGTATTCATCCAGCTGCCCACCACACGCCAAATCGTGATTTGCGGGCGCTACGAGTTGCAGGAGGTTGGGGACGGACTCATGGGGCGCTTCGTCTACGGCCGCAGCTACCTCGATCGATCGGACGCTGTGGCCATCGATCCCATCAACCTACCACTGAAGGACACTGAGTTCACTACGACGAAGGTCGAGGGGATGTTCGGGGCGCTGCGAGACACCGCACCGGACGCCTGGGGCCGGATGATCATCGATCGGAGGGATCGTGGGAAAACGTTGAACGAACTCGATTACTTACTCGGGTCTTCGGACGTCCGGGTGGGCGCGCTGAGCTACGGCCCCGGCCAGGACGTGCCTGCACTGGACTATTCCAGCGTTCACTCCTTGGACGACCTGGAAGCAACAAGCGATGCGGCCGACGCCCTCGAAGGCGAGATAGAGGGAGAGGCGAACCCGCTACTGGCAGAGCTCGATCGAGTGCTCGCTCCCAGTAGCGCGATGGGCGGGGCGCGGCCGAAGACAGTTGTGATGGATCGGGACGGCCAGTTGTGGGTGGCGAAATTCCCTTCCCGGGGCGACCGATGGAACAACGCCATCATCGAAGCTGCCTACCTGAGTCTCGCCAACGAATGTGGGATCGTGGTCCCGGAGGCGAAGATCATCAAGCTCGGCGCCAGAACGATCCTGTTGGTCAAGCGCTTCGATCAGGAGCCCGGGAACGACAGATCCATCCGGAGGCTCTTCCTGAGCGCCCATTCGCTCCTGGGTCTAGAAGAGTCCGTCATAGACCGGTTGGGGTGGTCGTACCTGGACCTGTCCCACCTACTGCGCAGGATCTCTTTGGCTCCCACAGAAGACGCCACAGAGCTCTTTCGTCGGATGGTGTTCAACGCGCTGGTCTCGAACACGGATGACCACCCGCGGAACCACGCTGTGCTCGGTACGGACGCCGGGAGCTGGCGTCTATCTCCGGCCTATGACTTGGTTCCATCCACGGACCGGAGCCTGGATGACCGAAACCTGGCCATGACGTGCGGTGTGACACCGGGGCGTGAGCGTTGGGCCAACCGTCTCAACCTCGTCTCTGGTGCACAACACTTCGCTCTGACCGCAGACGAGGCGAACACGCTGATCACTGAAATGAAGGGGATCGTAGCGGGCCGGTGGGAGGATCACGTGCGGAATCATGGCGGTACAGCCCAGGACTGCCGCAACATCGCCCACGCGATTGACTACGCCGGGTTCGAATACGGCACGGTCCCCGACTCCTGATAGAGGTGTCCGGTGGCGGCGTACGACCAAAGTCCTATATCGCGCTGACGTT
>Ga0114949_10001848_pt1 | contig 12976 bp, 11 predicted proteins | sample N074metaG_FD_83505 | JGI IMG/M metagenome (GOLD analysis project Ga0114949, IMG submission 83505) | Deep subsurface microbial communities from Kermadec Trench to uncover new lineages of life (NeLLi) - N074 metaG | ecosystem: Environmental > Aquatic > Marine > Ocean trench > Sediment | place... | reverse complement strand
TCGCCGCCCCGATAGCCGCACGCGAGATTGATATGCGCAATGCGCGGGTCCCGCTCAGTCATGGTATTTCCCGTCGAAAAGTAACCCGCGTTGCATGAGCTCAGCCTTCGACGAGCGTATACAGCGCGCCGCAGTACGGACACTTGGACGTGCCCTCCCTATCGACCGGCAGATAAACCTTGGGATGCGAATTCCACAGATACATATCGGGCATCGGACACGACAGTGGCAAATCCGCTCGCGTCACGTTGTACTGATTCTCCGCATTCGGCTGAATCAGGTTTTCTTCAGCGGCGTTCGGCTTGCTCATCAAACGTAGGATCCCGGGCGAGTTCTTTGTTGGGCCGGCAGTATAACAGCGCGGCGACGACGTCATCCGAACGTCCGCTGCCAGACCTGCCGGACCGTCCCGGCCAGCGCCTCGAACTCCGCTCGAGGCGCCAACGATTTCCGGCCGGCCAGCGACAGGCGATGCATGCGCCGGCGATACGTGCGGTACGCCTCGGACAGCGCCTCGGCGTCGTCTCCGGCCAGGACCCCGTGGTCGGCAAGCGCGGCAAGTTGCCGGATGTTGTCAGAGAAGTTAACCAGGTCGGGGATCGAGCCCGCCTTGTTCAATACGAGGTACTGAACGATGAACTCGATATCGGCGACACCCCCTTCGCCTTGCTTCAGATCGAGTAACTCGCGGGTACTCCGGTCCGACTCGCCACGCATCCGGGCACGCATGTCGACGACGTCGGCCTTCAGAGATTCCGCGCGGATGTGCTGCGTCAGGATAGCGGTGCGAATTTTCTCAAAAGCTGCACGTAACGACTGCGGCCCCGCAACCGCACGCCCGCGCAGCAAGGCCTGGTGCTCCCAGGTCCATGCATTCTCCCGCTGATAACGGTCGAACGCCGCAAGGTTCGACACCAGCAGGCCGGACTTGCCATTCGGCCGCAGTCGCGTATCGACCTCGTAGAGTCCGCCCCAGGCAGTTGCCATCGTCAGAATATGAATGATGCGCCGCGCAAGGCGCGCAAAAAATGTCGCATTGTCGAGCGATTTCGCGCCATCGGTCACCTGCTTCTTGCCCGCCGAGTCGTGCAGGAAGACGATATCGAGATCCGAGCCGTAGCCGAGCTCGAGACCGCCGAGCTTGCCGTAGGCAATGATCGCGAGTTTGGCCTGGCGCTGCGCGCCGTCGACCACACATCCCGGCAGACCGTTTTGCACGATCTGCTCGTGCCATGCGAGCTCGAGTGCAGACTCGAGTACGAGCTCCGCGATGTCGGTCAGCCGATCGCTGACTTTCATCAGCGCCAAAGCCCCGCTCAGGTCCGCCACGGCAACCCGGAACACGGCTGCTTGCTGAAAGTTGCGCAGCGCATCACGCCGCGCCTCCGGATCGTCGATCGAAGCCGCCGCGAGTCGTTCCGTGAGATCATCGGCGAACGTACGATGCACAGGCGCATCGAGAAAGATGCGCGGATCGAGCAACTCATCCAGCAGCAACGGATGCGTGGCGATCTGCCGAACAAGAAAGTCGCTCTTGGCGCACAGGGTCACGAGCCGGTCGAGTGCATCCGGATTCTCGTTCAGCAGCGAAAAGTATGCCGTGCGCCGACCGACCGACTCGACGACCGTCAGGGCGCCGCCGAGCGCATCGACCGGCGCCGACTGGCTCCCGGCGGACGTCACGATCGCCGGAATCAACCGATTCAGCCGCTGCCGGCCCGGCTCGTCGAGGCGCAGGTAAAAACCGCTGTCACGAAAGGCGCGGAGTCGCTCGAGTGCCGCCGTCGGATCGGGGTAGCCGAGGTCGGCGAGCAGGCCGACGATGCCATCATCGGTCGCGCCAGCGACCCAGGCCCGGATCAGCCGCGCATTCGGCTCGATCGCGTCGTGTTCATCGCCCCCGCTCAGCACGATGTCGTGAAAGTAGGTGGCAACTGTGCGTCGGTGACCGGACAGGATGTCCGCGAACGACGGCCAGTCGGGGAAACCCATCGCGAACGCCATACGCGTCCGATTGAGCGCGTCGGTGGGGAGATCGTGTGTCTGGCGATCGTTGATCGCCTGCAAGCGATTTTCGAGGCGCCGGTGAAACACATACGCCTCGCGCAACCCGGCAGCGACGTCGGCAGGCAGGCCGCCGGGACGAACCAGCTTGGCCAGCGCCGGCAGCAACTCACGCTCGCGCAGCTCGGCCACCGAACCGCCGCGCACGAGTTGCAGGGTCTGGACGATGAACTCGATCTCGCGAATGCCGCCGGGACCGAGCTTGATGTTGTCCTGGAACTCCTTGCGCCGAACCTCGGCCTCGATCATCGATTTCATGTCGCGCAGTGAATCGAACACCCCGTAGTCGAGGTAACGGCGGTAGACAAACGGGCGCAGAACATCCTCGTACAACGACTGCGTACCCTCCCAGTCGTTGATGACCCGCGCCTTGACCCAGGCATATCGCTCCCAGTCGCGGCCATGCTGAGCGAGGTACGACTCGAGCGCCGCCTCGCTGACGGCGATCGGCCCGCTGTTGCCGAACGGGCGCAGGCGCGTGTCGACCCGATAGACGAACCCGTCGCTCGTCTGTTTATTGAGCAGATCGACGACCCGTTGCGCCATCGACCGGAAAAACTCTTCGTTGCTCCGGGTCCGCTCGCCGTCAGTCTCGCCGTGCCCGGAATACAGGAAGATCAGGTCGACATCGGACGAGAAATTGAGTTCGCGGCCGCCGAGCTTGCCCATGCCGATCACCGCGAAACCGGCCGGCTCACCGTTCTCGTTGCGTGGCACGCCATACTTGCCCTCGAGTTCCGCGCGCGCCCGGTCGACGGCCGCGCAGATCGCGGCATCGGCCAATGCCGACAACTCGCCGAGCGTCTCCTCGAGCGGTGCGAGCTCGTGCAGATCGCGCCAGGCAATGCGCACGAGTTCACGATGACGGATCGTCCGCAGGGCCTTGTCGAATGCGGGTGCCCCGGACGCTGCGTCCAGCGCTGCGGTCACCGCTTCTTGCAGTTCTCCGGCGACCAGCGGCCGGCGCAGGCGGCCCGACTCGACGAGCCACCGCAACGTATCCGGATAGCGCTCCAGCACATCGCCGACGTACGGACTGCAGGCCAGGACGTGTCCCAGCTCACGCGCGAGATGCGGGTCGGCGGCCAGCGCACCCTGAATATCCGGCTGCCCGGCCGACCGCTCGAACCAGTTCGATACCGGCGCGCGCAGCAGCTCGGGCAGATTGGCCAGACTGGCGATATCGGAATTCATGACCGGCATCTTCGAACAGTCGTGACCATAAAAAAAGCCCCACCGGATCCGGTGGGGCTTATCTGTCGGAGCGGAACTCCGAAGAGCACGCAGATGGGTTACATCATGCCGCCCATGCCGCCCATGTCGGGCATCGGCGGGCCACCCGCATCTTCCTTCGGCGCGTCGCTGACCATCGCTTCGGTGGTCAGCAACAGGCCGGCGATAGAAGCGGCGTTCTGCACCGCCGTGCGCACGACCTTGGTCGGGTCGATGATGCCCCGCTCGATCAGGTCGCCGAACTCATCGGTCGCTGCGTCGTAACCGAAAGCACCCGTGCCTTCTGCAACCTTGTTCAGAATGACCGACGCATCGGCACCGGCGTTCGTCACGATCTGGCGCAGCGGCTCTTCCAGCGCGCGACGCAGAATGCGAATACCGACATTCTGGTCGTCGTTAGCACCTTTGAGATCCTTCATGGCCGCATTGGCGCGAAGCAGCGCAACACCACCACCCGGTACGACGCCTTCTTCCACGGCTGCGCGAGTTGAGTGCAGCGCATCCTCGACGCGGGCTTTCTTCTCTTTCATCTCGATTTCGGTCGCCGCGCCAACCTTGATGACGGCGACACCGCCCGACAGCTTGGCGACACGTTCCTGGAGCTTCTCGCGATCGTAATCAGACGAAGAGTCTTCGATCTCCTTCTGGATCTGGTCGACGCGGCCCTTGATCTCAACGCTCGTACCCGCGCCATCGATCAGCGTCGTGTTTTCCTTCGTGATCTGAATCTTCTTGGCCGAACCGAGATCTTCCAGCGCGGCCTTCTCGAGGCTCAGGCCGACTTCCTCGGCGATGACCTGGCCACCGGTCAGGATCGCGATGTCCTGCAGCATGGCTTTGCGACGATCACCGAAGCCCGGCGCCTTGACGGCGACAACCTTGACGATGCCGCGAATATTGTTGACGACCAGCGTGGCCAGGGCCTCACCCTCGACGTCTTCCGCGACGATCAATAGCGGACGACCGGACTTGGCAACACTCTCCAGCAGCGGCAGAAGATCGCGGATATTGGAGATCTTCTTGTCGAACAGCAGGATGTACGGATTCTCGAGCTCGACGCTCTGCGTGTCCGGCGTGTTGATGAAGTACGGCGACAGGTAGCCACGATCGAACTGCATGCCCTCGACGACGTCGAGTTCGTTGTCGAGGCCCGAGCCTTCTTCGACCGTGATAACGCCTTCCTTGCCGACCTTACCCATCGCGTCGGCGATGATCTCGCCGATCAGCTCGTCCGCGTTGGCCGAGATCGTGCCGACCTGCGCGATAGCCTTGTTGTCTTCGCAAGGCTTGGACAGATCGCCTAGCTCAACGACGATTGCGGCCGAAGCCTTGTCGATGCCGCGCTTGAGGTCCATCGGGTTCATGCCCGCCGCGACGGACTTCAGTCCTTCGCGCAGGATTGCCTGGGCCAGGACCGTCGCCGTGGTCGTGCCGTCACCGGCGATGTCGGAGGTCTGCGAAGCGACTTCCTTGATCATCTGCGCGCCCATGTTTTCGAACTTGTCTTCCAGCTCGATTTCCTTGGCGACCGAGACTCCGTCCTTCGTGACGGTCGGTGCGCCAAAGCTCTTGTCGAGAATGACATTGCGGCCCTTCGGGCCCAGGGTGATTTTGACGGCGTTCGCCAAAACATTAACCCCAGCGAACAAGCGCTGCCGCGCGTCCTCGCCAAATTTCACTTCTTTCGCAGCCATTTGCCTGCTCCTTTAGTTTCTTAAAATCTTCAACGGGAAGGGTCGAGGCGTCTTAATCCTCGATCACCGCCATTACTTCGTCCTCTTTCATAACCAGCAGTTCTTCGCCGTCGACTTTGACTTCCGTACCGCTGTACTTGCCGAACAGCACCGTGTCGCCAGCCTTCAGGTCCAGCGCGCGAACGTCGCCGGACTCCAGAACCTTGCCATTGCCGACGGCGATCACTTCGCCCTTGATCGGCTTTTCCGTTGCACTGTCGGGAATCACGATGCCGCCGGAAGACATCGTTTCTTCTTCCATCCGGCGAATGATGACCCGATCATGAAGCGGTCTGATCTTCATGGTAAAAACCTCCTAAAATTGAATCCTGAAACCCTGATTTGTGCCGAGTTTTTATTAGCACTCGTCTAACCAGAGTGCTAATAATAGCGGCGAAATCCCGGAATTCAAGGGGTACGGCAACTTCATGCCAAATGCTGCACTGCGGCTGGCAGGGCGCCCGAAATGCGCGCCGTGCCCATGACACCCCGGAGATCCGGGGCTATGCTTGGCCGCGGCCGACGTTGGAGCCGGGAACCAACCCTTGCCGGAGGGGTCCCATGGCGATGCACCGGGTCTGTTAACACGGGGCTGTAAATACGGGCGATGAACACGACTGAATTCCTGGTGGTGCTGTGCACCTGCCCGACCGCCGGCGCGGCCGACGCGATCGCCACGGCGCTGCTGGAGCAGCGGCTGGCGGCCTGCGTCAATCGCGTCTCCGGCATCAAGTCGATGTACCGCTGGGAGGACAAAGTCGAGCACGACGACGAGGTATTGCTGATTATCAAGACGACCCAGGCCTGTTTCGCGCGGCTCGAGTCGACGGTGCAGGCCCTGCACCCCTGCGATGTGCCGGAAATTATCGGCATCCCGCTGGCGGCCGGCGCCAAAACCTACCTGGAGTGGATCGAAAGTTCGACACGATAATGCATAAGTTGATTCAACCCCGGACCACCACGATCCGGACGATTCTGGCCGCGCTCATGGTGCTGGCGGCGCTCGGCGCGGCGGCGACGCCCGCCACGGCGGAGCAGAGAATACTGAAGCCGGAAGAGGCGTTTCGGTACGCGGTCAGCGCCGTGGGCGACGAGATCCTGGTCGAGTGGACGATCGTACCCGGGCACTATTTATATAAAGAGCGCATGAGCTACGCGAGTCGCACGGCCGCGATCCGCATCGGCGAGCCGATCATGCCGGCCGGCACGCTGTACTCCGACGAATTCTTCGGCGACATGCACATCTTCCGGGACCACGCCACGGTACGCATACCCATCGTTGACCGGGGGGTTGCCGGAGGGCCGGGCGCCGACACGCTGGAACTCGAACTGCGCTCGCAGGGCTGTGCCGACATCGGGTTGTGTTACCCGCCGCAAGTCTGGACCGCCAGCGTGCGGCTGGCCGCGTTCGTCAGCGAATCCGGGCGCAACGAACCCGGCGGGGGCGGCAAGCTGTCGCGCCTGATGTCCGGCGGGCCGACCCGAGCCTTCGGGGTAAGCGATCCACTGCCGCCCGAGCAGGCCTTCGCGCCCATCGTCAATGTCGTCGATCCGTTCAACCTGCGCATCGACTGGACGATCGCGGAAGGCTATTACCTGTACCGCGACAGCCTGGTCGTCTCGACCACCGGGACCGATGCGCAGGCAGGCGCACCCGCGCTGCCGCCCGGCGTGACCGAATGGGACGAGCACTTCGGCGAAACCCAGGTGTTTTATTCGGCCGTTGCCATGGACATCCCGCTGACCCGCGCCTCGCCCGCGGCGACAACACTGCCACTCATCATCGAGTACCAGGGCTGCAAGAAAGACAGTATCTGCTACCCGCCCCAGCTGCTTGAGATCGACGTCGCGCTGCCGGCCGCCAGCGCCAGCGACCGACCGCGGGACATCGGGCCGGCACCCGAAGAAATGGTTTCCGAACAAGACCGCCTGTCCAACCTGATCCTGAACGCGAACCTGCTGCTCGTCATGGCCACGTTCCTGGGCCTCGGCCTGCTGCTGGCGTTCACGCCCTGCGTACTGCCGATGGTGCCGATCCTGTCCGGCATCATCGCCGGCCAGGGGAAAGACGTAACGACCAGCAAAGCGTTTGCGCTGTCACTGACTTACGTGCTCGGCATGGCGCTGACGTACACGGCGGCCGGCGCCGCATTCGCCGCGGCGGGCGGCCAGATCCAGGCCGCCTTGCAGAAACCGTGGATCATCGTCGGCGTAGCCGGATTGTTCGTCGCGCTCGCCATGTCCATGTTCGGCTTCTACGAGATCCAGGTTCCGGCTGGGATACAGACACGGCTGTCGGCCGCCAGCAACAAGCAACGCGCCGGAACGTTTGTCGGCACGGCCATCATGGGTGTGCTGTCGGCGTTGGTCGTGACGACCTGTGTCGCGCCGCCGCTCGTTGCTTCGATGACGGTGATCGCAGAAGCCGGCGACATCACACGTGGCGCGCTGGCCCTGTTCGCCATGAGCATGGGCATGGGCATTCCGCTGCTGGTCATCGGCACTTCCGCCGGCCGCTGGCTGCCAAAGGCCGGCGCATGGATGGACAAGATCAAGGGCGCGTTCGGCTTCATGATGCTCGGCCTGGCAATCTGGATGCTCGAGCGCATCCTGCCGGGCGTCGTGACGATGGCGATGTGGGGCGTGCTCGTCTTCATGGCCGGCATCTTCCTCGGCGCTTTTCACACGCTCGATGTCGCGGCACAGCCGACGCAGAAGTTCGGCAAGGGCGCAGGCCTGCTGGCCTCGCTCTACGGTGCCGCGCTGCTGCTCGGCGCGCTCAGCGGCCAGACGAACCCACTGCAGCCGCTGCGCTTCGGCGCCGCCGACGTGCACACCAACGAGCTCGAATTCAGGCTCATCAAGACGGTCGACGATCTGGATCGGGAGCTCGCGGTTGCAGCAATGCAGGGTCAGCCGGTCATGCTCGATTTCTATGCCGACTGGTGTGTATCCTGCAAAGAGATGGAACACTACACGTTCACTGATGCAGTGGTACGGGATAACCTGAGTCATACACGATTGCTGCAGGCCGATGTCACGGCGAACGACGGACTCGACCAGACGTTGCTGCAGCGCTTCGGCATCTTCGGCCCGCCGACGATCGTATTCTTCGATGCGAACGGGGTCGAGCGCAAAAATTTCCGCGTCGTCGGGTTCATGCCGGCCGACAAATTCTCGGTCCACGTCAAATCCGCACAACGCAATCAGCAACTCAGCGACAGCACGCGGTGACCGTCCGTCTGCTGCGTTTGATCCGCTACGCATCGATACTCGGCATTTTTCTACTCGCCGGCTATTACGCGAGCACGCTGGTATTCGCCCCGGCGAAGCAGCTGCCCGTGCTGGCGGCGTCGACGCCTGCCGCGCTGCTGACACTCCCGGACATCCGCCTGAAAGACATGAACGGCGAGCTGCACGCATTGTCCGACTGGGCGGGCCGGCCGCTACTGATCAATTTCTGGGCGACGTGGTGCGCCCCCTGCCTGCGTGAAATGCCAATGCTCGAAGCACTGTCGCAGTCACGACCGGACGGGTCGCTGGCCGTCATCGGCATCGCCATCGACCGACTCGAGGAGGTTCGGCCCTATATCGACAAGACCGGCGTCACCTATCCGATCCTCGTCGGGCAATCCGACGCGATGGAAGCCGCGCAATTATTTGGCGACGAATTCGCCGGCCTGCCGTTCACCGTCTTCGCCACCGCCGACGGACAGATACTCGGCGTCCACTCCGGCGAGTTGCACCCGGACATGCTCGACGAGGTGATCGATATTTCGGATGCTGTCCTCGCGGGCACGTTATCGGTAGCCGACGCGCGACGACGCCTGACCGAATAATTCCCGCAGGAGCGGCTTCCAGCCGCGATTCGGTGAGGAATCGCGGCTGGAAGCCGCTCCTACGGCTGGAATGCACGCTCGGGGGCGATATGCGTCGAAATCTCTGGAAATTGTCGGGAAAATGTATAAACTTGCTGGCATCTACGCGCAAGTGGCATTCTGACGATGGCCAACATACTCCTACTGAACGGCCCGAACCTGAATCTGCTCGGGACCCGCGAGCCCGACGTTTACGGCAGCACGACCCTGGCCGAGATCGAACAACGGCTGGCAGCAACGGCCCGGGATCTCGGTCACAGCCTGACGGCGGCGCAGAGTAATTCCGAGGCCGAGCTGGTCGACCGGGTCCAGCAGGCCGCCGGGGATGTCGACTTCATCATCTTCAATCCGGGTGCGTTCACGCACACGAGCGTCGCATTACGCGATGCGATGCTCGCCGTCGCGATTCCGTTCATCGAGATACATATCAGTAACGTGCACGCGCGGGAGGAATTCCGTCAGCATTCTTACTTCTCGGATGTCGCGGTCGGCACGATCATCGGACTCGGCCCGCAGGGTTACGAACTCGCCCTGCGGGCCGCGCATGAACAACTTCAAAAGCAACCCACGGCGGACTAAGCGAGGGCCGGGCTATGGATATCCGTAAAGTTAAAAAACTGATCGAACTTCTGGAGACGTCCGGCATCGCTGAACTCGAAATCACCGAGGGGGAAGAGTCTGTGCGCATCAGCCGCTTTCCGACCGGTGCGCCGATCGTCTACGCACCGCCGATCACGGCACCCCCGCCGGTCGTAGCCGGCCCAACCGCCCCTGTGGATCCCGCCGCGCCTTCCGCCGACGCCCCGGAATCGTCGGAAGCGTCCGAGGGCACCAAGGTTCTTGCGCCGATGGTCGGCACCTTCTACGCATCGGCTTCTCCGGACGCCGAGCCGTTCGTCAAGGTCGGCGACGAAGTCAACGTCGGCGACACGGTGTGCATCATCGAAGCGATGAAAATGATGAATCAGATCGAGGCCGAAGTCGCCGGGCGCATCGCCGCAATCCAGGTCACAAACGGAGAACCCGTCGAGTTCGACCAAGTTCTTTTCGTGATCAACTAGTTGCCACGCCGCAATGATCGACAAAATCGTGATCGCAAATCGCGGAGAGATTGCTCTTCGCATCCAACGCGCCTGTCGCGAGTTGGGCATCAAAACAGTCGCCGTCCACTCCACCGCGGACAGCAGCCAGAAGCACGTGTTGCTGGCGGACGAGTCCGTCTGCATCGGCCCGCCGGCTTCGATCGACAGCTACCTCAACATGCCGGCCATCATCAGCGCCGCCGAAGTTACGGACGCCGGCGCGATACACCCCGGCTACGGCTTCCTGTCGGAAAATGCAGACTTCGCGGAACGGGTCAATGACAGCGGCTTCATTTTCATCGGCCCGCCGGCGAACGTCATCAAAATCATGGGCGACAAGATCGAAGCCATCAAAGCCATGAAAGCCGCCGGTGTGCCGACTGTCCCCGGCTCGGACGGCCCGCTCGCGGACGAGCCGGAGGAAAGCCTGCGACTGGCGCGCAACATCGGCTACCCGATCATCATCAAGGCGGCGGCCGGCGGCGGTGGCCGCGGCATGCGGGTCGTCCATACCGAGGCGTCGCTGATCGGCGCAATCGCCGTGACACGGGCGGAAGCACAGGCGGCGTTCGGCGACGATACCGTTTACATCGAGAAGTTCCTCGGCAACCCCCGGCACATCGAGTTTCAGGTGCTCGCGGATAATCACGGTCACTGCGTACATCTGTTCGAACGCGACTGCTCGATGCAGCGCCGTCACCAGAAGGTGCTCGAGGAAGCGCCGGCGCCGGGTATCACACCGAAGCAACGGGCGGACATCGGCCAGCGCTGCGTACAGGCGTGCCTCGATATCGGCTACCAGAATGCGGGCACGTTCGAATTTCTGTTCCAGGACGGTGAGTTTTACTTCATCGAGATGAACACCCGCCTGCAGGTCGAGCACCCGGTGACCGAGATGGTGACAGGTATCGACATCGTCAAGGAACAGATACTGATCGCCGCAGGCGTGCCACTGAACTTCAAACAGGAAGACATCACGCTGCGCGGCCACGCGATTGAGTGTCGCATCAATGCGGAAGACCCCAAGACCTTCGCGCCGTCGCCCGGGCGTATCGAACTATGGCACCCACCGGGTGGACCCGGCATCCGCGTCGACAGCCACCTGTACAGCGGCTACATCGTGCCGCACTACTACGACTCGATGGTCGGCAAGGTTATTGCATATGGCGACAATCGCGATTCGGCGATCGCACGCATGTTAATCGCGCTGTCCGAGATGGTCATCGACGGTATCAAGACAAACATTCCGCTGCACATCGAAATCTGCCAGCACGCGGCATTCAAGGCCGGAGGCACGAACATTCACTACCTCGAGAAGCGACTCGGGCTTTGAGAGCGGGGAAAATTCTCCCCATGACCTGGTTAGCGGTGCAGATCGAAATCGATGCAGCACGCGTCGAGGCCGTCGAAGCGGCCTTGCTGGCGATCGGGGCACTCTCCATCGAACTCAGCGACGCCGGGGACGAGGCGATACTCGAGCCGGCGCCCGGGGACACGCCGCTGTGGCGACGCATCCGGCTGAACGCCCTGTTCGAGCCCACCGTCGACAAGATCCCGATCCAGCTGGCGCTCGCCAGTGCGACCGCGCCCGGGCCGCTGCCACCCAACTCATTCGGTCTCGTCGAAAACGAAGACTGGGTCGCCAGGCTGCGCGATGAGCTGCAGCCCCTGCGCTTCGGCCGTGATCTGTGGATCTGCCCGCCCGGCAAACCCTGCCCGGAACCGACCGGCACGGTCATCACGATGGAACCCGGTCTCGCGTTCGGCACCGGTACGCACCAGACGACCGCGTTGTGCCTGGACTGGCTGGCGGACCGGCCGGTCGAGAACAGGGACGTCCTGGACTACGGCTGCGGCTCGGGCATCCTCAGCATCGCGAGCCTCGCGCTGGGAGCGCGGCGCGTGGCCGCGGTCGACATCGATCCACAGGCCGTACGAGCGACGCGCGCAAACGCGGGGCGCAACTCCGGGAACGAGCGCCTGGCTGTCGTGCTGCCGGACGAGTTGGGCCACGGGCAGAGTTTCGATATTTTGCTCGCCAACCTACTGAGCGGCACGTTGATCGACCTCGCCCCGGCACTGCGTGATCATTGCCATGCTGGCACTACCGTCGCACTGAGCGGTATCCTCACGAAACAAGCTGATTCGGTCACCGCAGCTTTCGGGGAATGGGTCGACTTCGACCCACCGACCCGACGCGACGACTGGGTGCTGTTAACGGGAATCGTAACGTAAGCCTCGATGTATACGCGCTGTCCAAATTGCTCGACGATTTTTCGGGTCACGGCTGCACAATTGCGGCTCGCGCTCGGCGAAGTCAACTGCGGTTCCTGCCAGGCCAACTTCAACGCCCTGAACGCGCTGTCCGACGAACTGCCGGAACTGACCGACGTCGTCGCGCTCGAGCCCGTCGGCGACCCGTCGCCGGACACGGACCCTGACCAGGAAGCACAGACGGGGACCGAGGCGACCGGTGAACATGCCGAACCATCGGCCGAAGACGCGACCGATATCAATCCCATCAACGTGCAGCCGCAGGTTGAGACGCCGCAGCACGTCACCAGCGAAGCCGACCCGCACAATGATTGGACAGCGCTGCTGCGCGACGCCGATGAGGATGCCGTCGACACCGACCTCGACGAGAGCGGCCTGCCCGAGCCGGCCGAAAAAGCAGAAGGCGGCGAGGACGAGATCGATGCGGACGAGGACACTGAAGGCGAACTCGAGTCGGACGCGCCGCCGGACGACGAGGCGGACCTCGAGGCAGCGGACGACGAAGACGATCCCGAGGCCGCGCGCGCCCATGACGACATGGCCCCCGAAGACGAAGAACCGGAGTCGGACGAGGACACCGAAAACGAACTCGAGTCGGGCGCGCCGCCGGACGACGAGGCGGACCTCGAGACAGCGGACGACGAAGACAGTCCCGAGGCCGCACGCGCCCATGACGACATGGCCCCCGAAGACGAAGAGCCGGAGTCGGACG
>Ga0114949_10001841_pt1 | contig 12999 bp, 12 predicted proteins | sample N074metaG_FD_83505 | JGI IMG/M metagenome (GOLD analysis project Ga0114949, IMG submission 83505) | Deep subsurface microbial communities from Kermadec Trench to uncover new lineages of life (NeLLi) - N074 metaG | ecosystem: Environmental > Aquatic > Marine > Ocean trench > Sediment | place... | reverse complement strand
CCCGCCGAGGTGCAACGCGTTCACGAGTGGGTTGTCGAGGCGGTCGCGGCCGGCGCGGAATTGCTCTGCGGCGGCGAGCCGCTCAGCGCTACCTGTTACCCGGCGACGGTGTTGTATGCGCCGCCGCGTGACGCGCGCGTCTCAACCACGGAAATCTTCGGGCCCGTCGTGTGTATCTACGAGTACGACGACATCGATGCGGCGATCGAGCAGGCTAACGAGCTGCCGGTCGCATTCCAGGCCGCGATTTTTACGCAGCAGATCGACACCGCGCTCTACGCCTTCCGCCGCCTCGATGCGTCGGCCGTCATGGTCAACGACCATACGGCGTTTCGGGTCGACGGCATGCCGTTCGCGGGATTACGCGAGTCCGGGCTCGGCGTCGGCGGTATCGGGCACACGATCCGGGACATGACGATCGAGAAGATGATGGTCGTACAATCGTCGTCGCTCCCGTAGGAGCGGCTTCCCGACGCATGCCATTTTTTGATCGGGACTGCGTCCAGCCGCGATTCCCTACTTACTCGTCCAGCAAAAAGCTCCTGAGCTGGTCGCTGCGTGACGGGTGTCGCAGTTTGCGCAGGGCCTTGGCTTCGATCTGGCGGATGCGCTCGCGGGTCACGTCGAACTGCTTGCCGACTTCCTCGAGCGTGTGATCCGTGTTCATGTCGATGCCGAAGCGCATGCGCAGGACCTTGGCTTCACGCGGCGTAAGGCCTGCCAGCACATCGCCGGTCGTTTCCTTGAGGCCCGAGCTTGTCGCGGAGTCGACCGGTGAATCGACGACCGGATCTTCGATGAAATCACCGAGGTGTGAATCTTCGTCGTCGCCGATCGGCGTTTCCATCGAGATCGGTTCTTTGGCGATCTTCAGGACCTTGCGAACTTTCTCCTCGGGCATCTCCATGCGCTCCGCCAGTTCTTCCGGCGTCGGCTCGCGGCCCATCTCCTGCAGCATGGTGCGCGAGATACGGTTCAGTTTGTTGATCGTCTCGATCATGTGAACCGGGATACGGATCGTCCGGGCCTGGTCTGCAATCGAACGCGTGATGGCCTGTCGAATCCACCAGGTCGCGTAGGTCGAGAACTTGTAGCCGCGACGGTACTCGAATTTGTCGACGGCCTTCATGAGCCCGATGTTGCCTTCCTGGATCAGGTCGAGGAACTGCAGGCCGCGATTCGTGTACTTCTTGGCGATCGAGATGACCAGCCGGAGGTTGGCCTCGACCATCTCTTTCTTGGCGCGGCGGGCTTTCGCTTCGCCGATCGACATCCTGCGGCTGATTTCCTTGATCTCGGTAATCGACAGGTGCGTCTGCAGCTCGACAGCGATCAGCTTGCGCTGCGCGCGCAAGATATCGACTTTCGATTTCGCAAGCGCCGACGAATGCTTGCGCTTGCTGCGGATGTGCTTGTCGATCCAGTGCAGGTTCGTTTCGTTCTGCGGGAAGCTGGCCAGGAAGTCCTTGCGCGGCATGCCGGCGTCGCGGACGCACAACTGGAGCAACTGGCGTTCCTGGGTGCGAATCCCGGTGACGGTGGTACGCAGGTGTCCACACAGAGCTTCGAACAGTTTCGGCGCGAGCTTGATCTCCATGAGCTCGGCCGTCATCTTGTCACGGACCTTCCTGATCTTCGGGTTGTTCGCACCGTCGGCCTCGACGAGCGCGACAACGATTTTCTTATGTTTGCGGAACATCGACTTCAGGCGTTTGTCGGCCTCTGCCGGATCCGGCCCCGTGTCTTCCTCTTCCTCCTCCTCGTCGTCCTTGTTCTTGGCGCTGGCCGGTATGACCTCATCAGGTTCGTTGGGATCGATGAAGCCGACCAGTACGTCCTGCAGCCGTGCATTGCCTGCGGCAATGGGTTCGTAGACGACTGCGATGGAGGCGATAGTCGGTGGGAAATAACCGAGCGCATCCTTGACCTGGTTCAGCCCTTGCTCGATGCGCTTCGCGATGCGAATCTCGCCTTCGCGGGTCAGGAGCTCAACGGTGCCCATCTCGCGCATGTACATGCGAACCGGGTCGGTCGTGCGGCCGAATTCACTGTCGACGGTCGCCAGCACGGCGGCGGCCTCCTCGACGGCGTCGTCGTCATTGACGGCGGCATCGGACAGCACCAGGGACTCGGCATCGGGCGCTTTCTCGTGCACCGTAATGCCCATGTCATTAATCATGTTCACAATATCTTCGATCTGCTCGGGATCGACGATATCGTTCGGGAGGTGATCGTTCACCTCGGCGTAGGTCAGATAGCCCTGTTCTTTACCGCGCGCGATCAGCACCTTCAGCTGGGACTGCTGTTCGTTGCTGGCGGCGGCGGCAGGTTTGGCTGCGGATTCTTTGGCCACGCTTTCTTTCACCCGGTCTTCCTCACTGGCACGTACATAAACGATCCATTCTACTCGACTGGTGGGCGGTTATCCAGGGTTGTGTCGCCAGCCGCGAAACGGTGCGGCATTCGGTAACCCCCTGATTCGTATCAATAACGTCCGACCACGGCATGTCTGTCGACCAGACCTCTCGTCTCGGGTTATATCGGCGCGCCGGCCCGATACCTTTACGCCCGGGGGCCGTCATCTTGCTGTAATTGCCGAAATTCCTCTTTCTCGGCCTGACTGAGTTCGTTGGCATTGAACTTTTCAACCAGTTCCGCGAACCGCTGCCGATCGCCAATACTCATGATTGCTTCCAGATTATCAATCAATTCCGCGGCGGCGCCGTCTTCGGAAATCAGGTTTTCTTCCGCCAGCAGGGCCTCGAGGTGTGGGCCTTCCGGGCGCTCCCGGAACCGCTCGAGGAGTCCGGCCGGGCCGATTGTCGGCCGGCCGGCGATCATGCCCAACAGTTCGGTCAGCAGCGCGGCGCCGCGTTGCTGAATGTGTTCCAGTCCGGCCGGCGGCGTGACTTTCGCGCAGGCCGCGGGATGATTCAGGATCACGCGGATCGCCTGACGTACGAGGCTCGGGCGTCCGCCGCGAATGCCTGCGTTGCGCGACGGACGGGTGAGATGCGGCGTCGGCCGCCGCGCCTGCTTGCCGGCCATGACCTGGTCCAGCGTGTCACGACCCATGCCGACGATCTCCGCGAGGCGTGCCGTCAGCAGTTCGCGGTAAACGCCGGCGGGCAGCAGGTCGATCAGCGGGCGGGCGAGTTCGGCGAGGCGAGCGCGTCCATCGAGAGAGGTCATGTCCGTCTGTTGCTCCAGTTCGCGGAACAGGTATTCGGACAGCGGCAATGTCTCATCGAGTCGCGCCGTGAACGCGTCGGCGCCTTCTCGCCGGACGAGCGAATCCGGATCTTCGCCGTCGGGCAGAAACAGGAATCTGACCTGCCGTCCGTCCCGCATCTCCGGCAAGCTCGTCTGTAACGCGCGCCAGGCGGCCTCGCGGCCGGCCCGGTCGCCGTCGAAACAGAACACGACTTCCTGGGCCGCGCGAAACAGGCGGCGCAGATGCTCCGGCGTCGTTGCGGTGCCGAGGGTCGCAACCGCGTGGGATACCCCTTGGTCTGCGAGGCTGACGACATCCATGTAGCCTTCGACCACCAGCAGGTATTCGAGTTTCCGGTTTGCCTGGCGGGCCTCGAAGAAACCATACAGTTCGCGGCCTTTATGGAACGCCGGCGTTTCCGGCGAATTCAGGTACTTGGGTTCGCCGTCGCCGATAATGCGGCCGCCGAATCCGACCACGCGCCCGCGGCTGTCGCGGATCGGAAAGATGATGCGCTCGCGGAAGCGGTCGTAGTAGCCGCCCTTGTCGCGTTCGGCAATCAGGCCTGCGGACTTCAGGTTGAGCTGCGTCTCTTGCCGATCGTCGAACTGGTTCAGCAGGTAGTCCCACCCGCCCGGCGCGTAGCCGATGCCGAACAGCCGGACGGTCTCGCCGCGCAGCCCGCGGGACTTGAGATAGTCGATCGCGGGCGGGTGTGCCTTCAGGGCCCGGCTGTAGATGCCGGCGGCGCGGCTCAGGGCCTCATAGATCGGTGTGATCGGGGTGCGCTCCGCCGCAGACTCATCGCGCGGGACCTCCAGGCCGAGCGCCTGGGCGAGGTCCTCTACGGCCTCGGGGAATTCCAGTCGGTCGAATTCCATCAGGAATCCGAGCGCCGTGCCATGTGCGCCGCAACCGAAGCAGTGGTAGAAACCCTTCTGCGGGCTGACCGTGAACGACGGGGTCTTCTCGTTATGAAACGGGCACGGCGCCTTGTATTCGCGGCCGGCTTTCTTGAGATTCACGCGGGCCCCGATAATCTCCACGATATCGGCGCGCTGAATCAGATCGTCGATGAAATCCTGGGGAATTCGCCCTGCCACGGTATGTCTTCTGTTTGTCTTGCGACCGGTCCGGTCGCGATTTTTTAGGAGTCTAGCAGGTTGTCGGCCGGAGCTAACCGGCGAGTTTCTCCTTGACGCGGCCGCCGACCGAGCCCATGTCCGCGCGGCCCTGCGCGGCCTCGCGAATCGCGTTCATGACCTTGCCCATGTCCTTGATGCTGGTCGCATCGGTGTCGGCTATGATCCGGTCGATCAGCGCATCGAGTTCGGCCTCGCCGAGCGCCTCAGGGAGGTATTCCTGCAGTATCGAGATTTCAGCCAGTTCCTTATCGGCCAGTTCCTGACGACCGCCCTCGGTGTACAAACGGGCCGATTCCTGACCCTGCTTGACAAGTTTCTCGATGACCTTCAGGACACCGGTGTCGTCGAGCGTGATGCGATCGTCGATCTCCCGGCGTTGAATCGCGGCCAGCAGCAGACGAATGATGGCGAGGCGATCCGTGTCGCGGGCGCGCATGGCGGCCTTCATATCGGCGCGGATGGTGTCGTTGAGAGAGGGCACTGCCGGTGGTCGCTAAACGCTGTGTTCGCCAGACCCTGCGCTCGCTAGACCAAGCGGCGACGCAAGATGCGGGGCTCGTTGCGGGGCGTGCGGGGTATGGCCGGAGTCAGTCGTCTGCTTGGCACGGCTGAGTCTTAATCTGAGTCTGTCCAGGCCCGGATGTGCCTAGTACAGGCGGCGGCGGCGATTCGATTCGCGGGACGTGCGCTTCAACTGGCGTTTCACGGCGGCGGCTTTTTTGCGCTTGCGTTCCTGGGTGGGCTTCTCGTAATACTCTCGGCGACGCAGTTCCGTTAAAATGCCGGCCTTCTCGCAGGCGCGTTTGAAGCGGCGGAGGGCGGCGTCAAAATTCTCGTTGTCTCTGATCCGAACTGCGGGCACTACGTGATCCTCTCAACCAACATCGCCGAACATATATAAATATGGGAGCGTGAAAAAAACCGGCAATGCCGCCGGCTCAACGGGAAAGTCTAGCCGCTTGGATTCTGAAATGCAAAATGCCGATAAGTCGTCTGTTCCCGGGTCTGTGACCGGATCCGCTGACGGGCCACCCGGCGCGATCGTCCTGGGCATCGAGACGAGCTGTGACGAGACGGCCGTCGCCGTGTACTCGGCGCGGCGCGGGCTGCTGGCTCACCAGATCTACAGTCAGGTGGCGCTGCACGCCCGTTACGGCGGCGTTGTGCCGGAGCTGGCATCCAGAGACCATATAAGGAAACTGTTGCCGCTCGTCGACGTGGCGCTGGCCGAGGCCGGTATCGAGCGCAGCCACCTTAGCGCTGTCGCGTACACGGCAGGGCCCGGCCTGATCGGCGCCTTGCTGGTCGGCGCGACCACGGCCGTCGGGCTCAGCCAGTCCTGGGGAATTCCGGCGGTGCCGGTACACCACCTCGAGGCGCACCTGATGGCTACTCTGCTGGAGCCCAGTCCACCCGAGTTTCCCTTCGTGGCGTTGCTGGTGTCCGGTGGGCACACGATGCTGATCGATGTTCGCGCGTTCGGTATTTACGAGATCCTCGGGCAGACGCTCGACGATGCGGCCGGCGAGGCCTTCGACAAAACGGCCAAGTTGTTGGGTCTGCCGTATCCCGGCGGACCCGAACTGGCCGCGCTGGCCGAGCATGGCGATGCGACGGCCTACGATCTGCCGCGCCCGATGCTGCGCAAACCGGGTCTCGACTTCAGCTTCAGCGGCCTGAAGACGGCCGTCATGCTAAAGGTACGCAAGGCTGAATCGGGCGGGCGGCTTACGGACGCCGTGCGTGCCGACCTCGCGAGTGCGTTCCAGGAGGCGGTCGTGGATACCCTGGTCGCCAAGTCGTTGCGCGCGGTGCGGGCTACGGGACGGCAGCGCCTCGTCGTCGCCGGCGGTGTCGGCGCGAATCGGCTGCTGCGTGCGCGGCTGCGGGACGGCATGGCGCAGGCCGGTGGTAGCGTCTACTATCCGCGAACTGAGTTTTGTACCGACAACGGGGCGATGATCGCGTATACCGGTTGGCTCCGACTCGGAGCAGGCAGCGCGCAGGCTGACGCGACCGTACATGCCCGGGCGCGATGGAGCTTGCAGGACATATAGCAGGGTGGCCAGGTTGGCAGCCCCGACCGGCAACAGAGTAGGCAAAGAGCGACCAGTATGGATACCATTTTCGTAACCGATCTGCGCGTCGAGGCGGTCGTCGGCATCTGGGACTGGGAACGGGCGCTGCCGCAGACGGTCAGCATCGATCTTGCGATGGCCGGCGACATTCGTAGCGCCGCGGCTGCCGACCGGATCGACGCGACGTTCGACTACCGCGCAATTTCGAAGCGCGTCGATGCCTATGTCCGCAAGTCGAAATTCCAGCTGATCGAGACGATGGCCGAGAAGGTCGCGGAATTGATTCGTCAGGAATTCGACGTGCCGTGGGTCAAGGTCTCGATCCACAAGCCCTGGGCCGTGCGCGGCGCGCACGATGTCGGTATTACCATCGAGCGGGGTGACCGGTGACCGGGGTCGTGGCCGCGAACCCAGAGATCAAGGTTTACATCAGCGCTGGCAGCAATATTGACCCGGTGCGACATCTGCGCGACGGATGTCACCGGCTCGAGCAAGAGGTCGGCCCGCTCGAGCTTTCAGCGGTCTATCGTACGGCGGCGGTCGGCTTCGAGGGCGATGCGTTCCTCAATCTCGTGTTCGCGTATACGACCTCCGACCCCGTCGAGGCGGTCGTCGCTACGCTCGCTGCGGTCGAGTCGGCGGCGGGCCGTCTGCGCGGCCGCGAGCGCTTCTCGTCGCGCACACTGGATTTCGACCTGCTGATGTACGGCGATCGGGTCGTCGATCGGCCGGGACTGAAGCTGCCGCGGGATGGCATCTTAAAGTACGCATTCGTGCTTGCCCCGCTGGCGAATCTCGCGCCGGATCTCGTGCACCCGGTTGCGTGCGTCACGATGCGTGAGTTATGGGCGGCATTCGACCCTGCCGGGCAGGCGGTCACGCGGCTGGACGAGCCGCTGGGTTGAGTCATGGAATCGCGGCTGGACGCAGTCCCGATCTAGAAATGGCACGCGTCGGGAAGCCGCTCCTATGTCGTGGGAGCGGCTTCCAGCCGCGATTCCGTAACGCGATTCGTCACGTCACCAGCCGATACTGCGTCCGCCGTCGACGGCGATGATCTGGCCCGTGACGTATTGCGCATCACGGACAAGATAAAGGATGCAGTCGGCGATATCGGACGGATCGCCCGGTCGCTGCAGCGGCACCTGCCGGATGATCATATCTTTGACGTTCTCCGTCGGACCCTGATCGGGCCACAGTATCGTGCCGGGCGAGACGCCGTTGACACGGATGTCCGGCGCGAGATCGCGTGCGAGCGTTCGCGTCAGCATCGCCAGGCCGGCTTTCGCCGGGCCATAGACCGTGTGATCCCGGAGCGGTCGGGTCGCGTGGATGTCCACGATGTTGATGATCGTGCCGCCCGTCTCACGCAGATGCGCAGCGCACGCCTGGCTCAGGAACAGCGGCACCTTCAGGTTCGTACCGATCAGGTCATCCCAGTGCGCCTCGGTGATCTCCCCGAGCGGTGTCGGGTAGAAGCTCGATGCGTTGTTGACGAGGATGTCCAGCCTGCCGGTCCGGCCGACGACCTCAGCGACGAGTGTCGGTAGCTGATCGATCTGCAACAGATCGGCGCCGACCGTGATCGCCGAATCCGGCCGGTTCGCGTTCAGTTCATCGGCCAGTTCCGTCGCCGGCGCTTCCGAGCCGCGGTAGTGAATCACGATGTTCGCGCCGGCCGTATGCAGCGTGCGCGCGATGCATGCGCCGATGCGTTTCGCCGCGCCCGTGATCAGGGCCCAGCGGCCGTCGAGCGATGCTTGCGATGTGGTCATGATCCCTGTGCCTGTCTGCCGCGCGCGCGGGTGCCGATGTCTGAGCGTGTAAGATACTTGGCTTGCCTCAATGTTTCACCATGCTTTCGCCATGCATGAGCAGTCAGAGCTTCCCGAACCGGATGCGGATGCGCTTCAGCACAGCGCGCGGTTGTCTGCGCTGATCCGCAAGCGGATCAGCGCAGCCGGTGGCTGGATCGATTTCGCCGAGTTCATGGAACTCGCGCTGTATGCGCCCGGGCTGGGCTATTACAGTGCCGGGGCACGAAAACTGGGCCCGTCCGGTGATTTCGTGACCGCGCCCGAGGTTTCGGCGTTGTTTTCCCGCTGCCTCGCCCGGTCGCTCGCGCCGATGGTGCGCACGAGTGCCGACGCGACCGTGCTCGAGCTCGGCGCGGGCTCCGGCGTCATGGCCGCAGACCTGCTGCAGACGTTCGCGCGCGACGGCGCCCTGCCGGAGCGTTACCTGATTCTGGAAGTCAGCGCCGATCTGCGCGAACGCCAGCGCGAGACGCTGACGGCACGAGTGCCGGAACTTGCGGCGCGAGTGGAATGGCTCGATGCTCTGCCGGCGCCGTTCGACGGCGTCATTATCGCGAACGAGGTGGTTGACGCGTTGCCGGTATCGAGATTCCGAATCTGCGCAGCGGCAACGGACCCACAGCGCGTGCAAGCCGTCGGTGTCGGCGTCGACGAATCCGGATTCTGCTGGAGCGGCGGGCCCGCCGGCGAGTCATTGCGCGACAGCGTCGCTGAAATCGAGGCTACGCTCGGCGCCGCGTTGCCGGTCGGGTTTACGTCGGAGGTCAGCGTTGGACTGGCGGGTCTGATTGGCAGCCTCGTCGACACGTTGCGCAACGGGCGCTGCGTCCTCGTCGATTACGGACTTGCCCGCGGGGAGTTGTACCGGACCGACCGTTCGGGCGGTACGCTGCGGTGTCATTACCGGCATCGCGCGCATGACGACCCGTTTCGCTATCCTGGCCTGCAGGACATTACCGCGTGGGTCGATTTTACATCGATCGCGGCGGCAGCGGTCGCAGCCGGTGCGCGCGTCGATGCGTTCGCAACGCAGGCGCACTTCCTGATCGGCGCCGGTATCGAGCACGAGTTCGCGGCGGCGAACGCGGCCGCGTCGGGGCGAGAATCGGCCGGCCTGGCGCTGTCGCAGCAGATGCAGATGCTGCTGATGCCGGGGCAGATGGGGGAACGGTTCAAGGTCATGCAGCTGGGTTGCGGTGAGTCGGCGGCCGGGCTGGGGCAGGAGTTGGTCAGCGGCGGCGGCGATCTGCGGGATCGTTTGTGAATTTTAGTCGCAATGCCTGTCGTCCGGCGCGGCCATCCTGTAGGGTCCGTTCCGACCTCAATCTGAACGGATACGACAGTGGATTTCAGCGAAGCGATTATCCTGGCCCTGGTGCAGGGGCTGACCGAGTTCCTGCCGATTTCCAGTTCGGCACACCTGATTCTCGTGCCGCGGTTACTCGATTGGTCCGATCAGGGTCTGGCGTTCGATGTTGCCGTGCACTTCGGTACGCTGCTGGCCGTCTTCTGGTATTTTCACGAAGAGGTCCGACAGATCACGCGGGCCTGGTGTGCGGCGTTGTTCGGACGCGAGCACGATGCGGTCGATGCGCGGCTCGGCTGGTCGATCATCATCGCGACGCTGCCCGTCGTGCTGGCGGGCGTTCTGTTCGAGGAGTTCATCGCAACCCACCTTCGATCGCCGCTGGTCATCGCCGCCGCAACGGCCGTGTTCGGCGTGGCGCTATGGGTCGCCGATCTGCGCAAGAAAGAAGTCACCGATGAACATGCGGTCGGCTGGTCTACGGCGCTGCTGATCGGCTGCGCGCAGGCGCTGGCACTGATCCCCGGCACCTCCCGTTCGGGCATCACGATCACGGCCGGTCTCGCGCTGGGCCTGTCGCGCCCCGCTGCTGCACGCTTCTCGTTTCTGCTGTCGATACCGGCAATCGCCGGTGCCGCGGTCCTCGAGTCGGCCCGGCTGGTCGAGTCGGCGGCGCCGATCGCATGGGAGGTCATCGGCGTGGGCCTGGCGATGGCGGCCGTCAGCGCCTATTTCTGCATCAAGGTTTTTTTGCACGCGATCGAGCGTGTCGGCATGCTGCCGTTCATGATCTACCGGCTGCTGCTCGCGGGTCTGCTGTTCTGGATCTTCATCTGAGACGGCACGCGGGATCGACCCGAGCGGAGATTCAACGGCCAGCCAATGCCTTGCCGATGACTGTGATCCGCTCGCGGCGGATCGACTCGCCGAGCGCGGACCCCTCGATGCCGTCGCGCACGAACCGTTCGGCTGTGACCTCGGTCGCGGCCGTTCGGGCCGCCCGAAAAATATCCGCCTGCGGATAGGGTACGGCCTCCAGGCCCTTGCGACCGCGCGCATCGGCTTCGCAGGCGATGAGGAAATCCTCGAGTCGTTCCGGCCGGCGGAATGCATCGAGCGCATCGAGGACTTTCAGCAGCGTCTGCGGCCGCAGTTCCGCCGCGCGATGACAGAGGCCGTGATACCGCGCGACCGGTACCGCGAGTTCGCGGCAGCTGCCCGGCACGCCGATGCGTTCGCACAGTGCCTCGAGCAGCGCAACGCTGCGTTCTTCGTGCCCGCGGTGACGTGGCCATTCGGTTTCAGGCGTCGTGCCTTTGCCGAGATCATGGACCATGACGGCGAAGCGTGCGCGCAGGCTTGCGCCGAGGCGTGCTGCCTGTTCCAGGGCCATCAGCACGTGGATGCCGGTGTCGATCTCGGGATGCCAGCGCTCCGGCTGGGGGACGCCGAACAGTGCGTCGATTTCAGGGTAGATCGCCGCCAGCGCCCCGCCGTCGCGCAGAACCCGGAAGAATACGTCGGGGCGCGTCGTCTCGAGCGCCCGCTCGGTTTCGCGCCAGACGCGCTCGGGCACCAGCGCGTCCGCCTCGCCAGCATCGACCATCTCGCGAATCAGGGCCAGCGTTTCTTCGGCGACGGTGAACCCGTGATCCGCGAACCGGGCCGCGAAGCGGGCAACGCGCAGGATGCGAACCGGGTCTTCGCGGAAGGCGTCGGTCACGTGCCGCAGAACGCGCGCGTCGAGATCATGCTGCCCATTGTGCGGGTCGATCAGGTTGCCGTCGGCGTCCTCGGCGATCGCGTTGATCGTCAGGTCGCGCCGGGCGAGGTCCTCTTCGAGCGTGACATGCGGGTTCGCTTCGACATCGAAACCGCGATAACCGGGCCCGTTCTTGGTCTCGGTGCGCGCCATCGCGTATTCTTCCTGTGTCTGGGGATGCAGGAAGACCGGGAAGCTGCGCCCGACGCGCCGGTAGCCAAGTTGTTCCAGTTCTTCGGCGGTTGCGCCGACGACGACCCAGTCGCGCTCGCGGACAACCAGCCCGAGCAACCGGTCCCGGACCGCGCCCCCTACAAGATAAGTCTGCATGCGGGTATTTTACCCGGATACGTACTCATGAAAGCGAACCTGTGAGACAACATCGTACCCACCAGCGCATCCGGCCCGTCGAACGGGCGATCGCGCGAATCGCCGGCGCGCTGGCGGTCGTGTTGTTCGCGACCCAACTCGGCGGTTGCGGTGCGGGTTACTACTGGCAGGCGGCGATGGGGCATCTGGACGTGATGCGCGCCAGACGACCCATCGTCGAAGTCATCGCCGACCCGGCGACCGCCCCGGAGGTGCGCGAGAAACTGCAGTTTGGCAACACGGTCGTGGACTTCGCACACCAGCAGCTACGACTCCCGGACAACGGAAGCTATCGGGTTTATGCGGCTACCGGGCGTGCCTACGTTGTCTGGAATGTCGTTGCCGCCCCGGAGTTTTCACTCGAGCCGCGGACCTGGTGCTTCCCGGTGGCCGGTTGCGTCAGTTATCGCGGGTATTTCGACGAGGCGCGGGGGCGAGACTACGCCGCGCGGCTCGCGTCGGATGGTGACGATGTGTTTGTCGGCGGCGTCTCCGCGTATTCGACGCTCGGTCGGTTTGCGGATCCGATCCTCGATACGATGCTCGGATATGCGGACTATCAGCTGGCCGGCCTGATCGTTCACGAACTCGCGCATCAGCGCCTCTATATCAAGGGTGATTCAAAATTCAACGAAGGATTCGCGAGCTTCGTCGAACAGGAAGGATTGCGGCGGTGGTTCATCGCGAGCGATGCCGGTCAGGAGCGTTGCCAGTATCGGCGGTCGGTGGAGCGGCGCGCGCGGGTGCAGTCACTGCTCGCGGACTACCGCGGGAGACTGGCCGATCTGTACGCCGGTGCGCTCCCCGAACCGGCATTGCGCGTCGCCAAAGCCGAAGTCTTTGCCGAACTCCGACAGGCATACGTAACATTGCGCGACACTTGGCCGGCGCCGCCCTATTTCGATCACTGGATCGACGGCGACATGAATAACGCGCGGCTCGCGTCGTTCGCAACCTACGACGACTACCTGCCCGCATTCGCCGTCCTGTTCGACGAGTCCGGCCATGATCTCGAGATTTTCTATGCGCGGGCGAAAACGCTGGGCGAGTTGTCCGCTGACGCGCGCGCGGCGGAAATGGAACGCCGATTGGCGACGGCTGGGCAGCCGGGCGAGCGGCAGGGTGCGGAAGTCGGGCCGGATGCGGGCTGTACGCCGGAACGTTAACGCCCGAAGATCAACGCCCGGAGATCAACGCCCAGAGATCAACGCCCGAAGATCAACGCCCGAAGATCAACGAATCTGCAGCAGCAGGTCGCGCTGGCCGCGGCGCAAGCCGAGGATCAACAGGTTCTGACCTTCCGCGACT
>Ga0114949_10001838_pt1 | contig 13005 bp, 8 predicted proteins | sample N074metaG_FD_83505 | JGI IMG/M metagenome (GOLD analysis project Ga0114949, IMG submission 83505) | Deep subsurface microbial communities from Kermadec Trench to uncover new lineages of life (NeLLi) - N074 metaG | ecosystem: Environmental > Aquatic > Marine > Ocean trench > Sediment | place... | reverse complement strand
CGTCGGTGCACTCCTCCTGACTGTCACACGCGCCGAACGGGCGGGGCGATCCGCGGCGGTACCACGACACGCTGTCGAAGCTGCCGCTCGCGAGCTGGTGGCTGAGGTTGGCCGGCGTGGCGTTGGCCTCGCTGATGATCAGGTGATGGCCGGTGACGGACGCGTTGGCGGGGATCATTACGGTCAGGGTTTCGCCGGCGCCGTTGCGCTCCCGCAACTGCAAGCTGATTTTCTTCGCCTGCTCGAGAGGCGCCATGCGGAAGTCGACGAGGCCCTCTCCGATGCTCTGAGGCAAGATTGCGGGACTCCCGAATACGACCAGTAGAACGAGCACCGACAGAAAGATCGGCTGCCTATGGGAGTTTCGCATCGCTTCCTCCTGGCCCCGGACAGCGGGGCCGAAAATTGGGTTGGAGTTTGAAATCAGCGGAAGGGGGGGGCGGGTCGAGGCGGGGAAGATGTAGTAGCGGGCGATGAGAGGGCTGGGTGTGTGGCGCGTCCGGCGGGGCTCCGGGGGGCCGGCCCCGCGGTGCCTGCCGTGTCGGTGGACGACCTCGGCTGGAGTGCCGGAGAGCGGTCCGTTCTGGTGGCGGCCTTTTTTCCATAGCCCATGCTCCTCCGTGTGGAGATATGGCTAGAGCCAGTTAAGACATATATACTCTAATTGTAATTAGTTCTCAATTGCTCTATAAACTTATATTTATTGTCATATCTATATATATGTCCGCGTTCGTCCGGAGTCAACCGGCCCGCGGACACGGGGGATGGAGTTACGGCAGCCCGGATCCGCTGCCCGACTCCTCGAGGAATCGGAGCAGAGCGGCCCGATCCGCGTTTCGGGTGTCGGTAATGTGGACGGCGGTGAGGAAGCATCCGTCCTGCTTGTTGACGTGGACGATCCGTCCCGACGCGGTGATCGGCCGGCCGGAACCGTCGGGTCGTATCTTGAATTCGATGACCGTCCCTACCAGAAGCTCCTGATCGGTACGAAACATCACTCCCGACCCGCTCACGTTGACCGTGGTCATGGAGTAGCTACCGGATTCGAGGGTGCGAAAACTCCCGGGAATCGTGGTGTTGACTCGTCCAAAAGAGCGCCGGTTCTCACCGTACAGGGCGACCTGGTTCTTCCCCCGGTTCTTGGCCATGTACAGGGCGCGGTCCGCGTGCCTGACCAGCTCGCCGGTGTCCGCGGCGTCCGCAGGAAACGTGGCGATTCCCATGCTCACCGTCAGGTTGCCGCTCCATTCGGATTCCCCGTCGACGAACAGGTGATTCTCGACCGACTCACGGGCTCGCTCGGCCACCAGCTGGGCGCTGGTCTTGGGCGTCGCCGGCAGAATCAGGGCGAATTCCTCACCCCCGTAGCGCGCAGGAATGTCCGTCTTTCGCAGCAGACCGGACAGCAGCTTGGCCACCGTCACCAGGGCCTGGTTGCCCGCTTCATGACCTCCGGCGTCGTTGTAGGACTTGAAGTTGTCCACATCGACCATGACGAGAGACAGCGGCGTGCCGGTGCGCTCGCTCCGAAACAGCTCCCGCGAGAGGTGCTCGCGGAACACGCGGTAGTTGTACAGTCCGGTGAGCCCGTCCCGGTAGGCTGACTCCTGAGTCTGGGCGAACAGCCGGATTTCAATGATCTTGGGGTTTCGCAGCTTGGGGCTGACCTCGAGAAAGTAGCTGGCCAGAGCGACTCGCAGGTCCACCGGGGAGCCGAGGCGCTCCTGCATCGATTGGAGGTGGGCGATAATCCGCTCCCAGTGGAGCTTGCCCTCGTCCTCGTTGAAGCGCAGGTGAGACAGGATATAGATCAGCTCGCTGTAGACGACTTCCCCGTGTTTTTCGGCGATTGCCGCGACGTCCTCGACCAGCGTGTCCGCATGGGATTCCAGACGGGTCAGAAAGCTGTAGATTTCGTCGACGAACTCGGGATTCCACTCCGGACGCGGCAACGCCGGAACCTGCTCCTCGGGCGGTGAGTCAACCGTCGTGCCGTCAGCCAAAACGAGCCTCCTCGGGCCCATTAACTGGGCCTTGCCATCTTATATAGGCCCTGGCCTCGACATGGGCCAGTCCCGTCCGGCGGGAAACTCGCGGCCTCATGTACCCTAGGGTCGCAGTGAACGGCGTCATCCAGGATCTGTTTGCCAACAAGGCCTTACGGACTGCTCTGTTCCGGGCGCGATTCCTCCTGGCGCTCGGCCTGTTGGTGCCGTTGGCTCGCTACATGCACTCGGAATGGTGGTCCGCCGCCCTGGGCACCTCGCTGTTCGGCCAGGTGATCCAGACCTGGTGCTTCGCCTCGCTGGTGAAGAACCGTGAGCTGTCCGTGCGCGGGCCCTACAAGCTGGTGCGCAATCCCATGTACCTCGGCCGGTACTTTCTGATTCTCGGATTCGTCGGCCTGCTGGAGAGCCTCGCCGCCATTGTCGTCTACACCGTCATGTACTACCTCTACATGTTCAACCGCGTGAAACGCGAGGAGCGCCGTCTGCGGCGAGACTATCCGGACGAGTTCGGCAAGTACTGTAGTGAGGTCAATCGGTTCCTGCCGTCGTTTCGCCGGCTGGGCGATCCCGGGGTGTGGTTCTTCGACCGCGGGATGTTCCTCGAGAACAACGCCCACTGGAACATCCTGATGACGATCCTGGCCTACGCGATGCTCTACGTCGTCCACAGAGCCTGGCAGTAAAAGGGGGACAAGCTAAAGGGGGACATTCCACTTTTCTGCTGCAGAAAAGTGGAATGTCCCCCTTTAGCTGGCGCGGGTGTGGAACTCGGAGTGGTAGCTCCGGCCCTCTCCTGGTAGGCTGGGCCCGGCGGTGGGCTGCATGGCGTATCAACCGATCGAGGACTACGGAATCATCGGCAACATGCGCTCCGCGGCGCTGGTGGGGATGAACGGCTCGATCGACTTCTTCTGCTGCCCCGATTTTGATTCGCCGACGGTGTTCGCGTCGATCCTGGACGAGCACGTGGGCGGGCGCTTCCAGATCGCTCCCGTGCTGGACGACGTCCGGCACAGGCAACTGTACCTGCCGGAGACGAACATCCTGCTGACGCGCTTCCTCTCGGGCGAAGGCGTGGCCGAAGTCTCCGATTTCATGCCCGTCGTGGATCATGGAGCTCAGCCGTGCTGTCTCGTGCGCCGGGCCAAGACCGTTCGGGGCGAGGTCCACTTCCGTATGGTCTGCGATCCCCGCTTCGACTACGCGAGGGCCGAGCATCAGGTCCGGCAGCGGGACGGGGAAGTCATTTTCGAGCCCAGGGACGACCGGGGTCCGGTCCTGCGCCTGAGAACCTCCGTTCCCGTGCGTCTCGTCAACGGTGCCGCGCACGCGGAATTCTGTCTGAAGCACGGCCAGACCGCCTCTTTCATCCTGGAGCAGGCCACGGGGGACGCCGACACTCCGTCCAGCGCCCCGGATTTCGTTCCCCGCTCGTTCAAGGCCACGGCGAACTTCTGGCGCGCCTGGAGCCGGCGTTCGCGGTACCGCGGCCGCTGGCGCGGCATGGTTCAGCGCTCCGCGCTGACGCTCAAACTGCTGACGTCGGAACGGCATGGATCGATCATTGCGGCCCCGACGTTCGGGCTGCCCGAAGAGCTCGGCGGCGAGCGCAACTGGGACTATCGGTACACCTGGATCCGCGACGCGTCGTTCACACTCTACGGACTGATCCGGCTGGGCTACACCGACGAGGCCGCCGCCTTCATGCACTGGATCGAGGCCCGCTGCGGCGAGCTCAACCCCGACGGCTCGTTGCAGATCATGTACGGCATCGACGGCCGTCACGATTTGACCGAGCACACGCTCGAGCATCTCAGCGGTTACAGGAATTCCGCGCCCGTACGCATCGGCAACGGCGCCTGCAACCAGCTGCAGCTCGACATCTACGGCGAGCTGCTGGATTCAGTGTACCTCTACAACAAGTACGGCGAGCCGATCTCGTTTGACTTGTGGCGCAATCTCACGCGGCTGATCAACTGGGTCTGCGACAACTGGCGTCGCGAGGACGAAGGGATCTGGGAGGTGCGCGGGGGCCGCCGGGAGTTTCTCTACTCCCGGCTGATGTGCTGGGTGGCACTCGACCGTGGCGTGCGGCTGTCCTTGAAGCGCTCTTTCCCCGCGCCGTTGGATCGCTGGCTGCGCACGCGCGACGAGATCTACATGGAGATCATGCGCGGCTTCTGGGACCCGAAGCGCAAGGCGTTCGTGCAGTCCAAGGGCTCGAACACCATGGACGCGTCGACTCTGCTGATGCCGCTCGTCAAGTTCATCGCGCCCACCGACCCGCGCTGGCTATCCACGCTCAAGGCCATCGAAGAAGATCTCGTGGAGGATTCGTTGGTCTATCGGTATCGGGGTTCGGAGGCGGCGCGAGACGGCCTGGAAGGCGAAGAGGGCACGTTCAGCATGTGTTCCTTCTGGTACGTGGAGTGCCTGGCGCGCGCCGGCGACCTGGACAAGGCCCGTTTCTTCTTCGAGAAGATGCTGGGGTACGCCAACCACCTCGGGCTGTATTCCGAGGAGCTGGGACCGCGCGGGGAGCACATGGGCAACTTCCCCCAGGCCTTCACCCATCTGGGACTGATCAGCGCCGCCTACAACCTCGACCGTCGGCTGACCGCCATCAGGGGCAACACTCCACGCTGACCCGGCTCCGGCATAGGGGTTTCGTTCAGTCCAGGCTGGCGCGGGCGGCGATGTGACTGCCGATGGTCAACGCCGCGGTCGCCGCCGGCGAGGGCGCGTTGAGCACGTGAAGCATGCGCCGGCCTTCGACGATGTGGAAGTCGTCGATCAGTGCTCCGTTCCTGGCGATGGCCTGGGCCCGCACGCCCGTGCCGCTCCGTCGCAGATCGTCCGGCGTCACGGCGGGCACCATCTTTTGTAGCTCACGCACGAACCCGCGCTTGCTCCAGGACCGATATTGCTCCCCGAGGCCGTACCGCCAGTGACCGGCAACCATTCGCCAGAAGCCCCCGTAGCTCAGTGCGGACAGCGCATCGCGGGGTGAGAAGCTCCAGCGCCGGTAGCCTTCCCGTCGAAAGGCCAGCACCGCATTCGGCCCGACCTCCACGTCGCCGGTGATGGTTCGTGTGAAGTGTGCGCCCAGAAAGGGCAACTTCGGATCCGGCAGCGGGTAGATCAGGCCGCGCACCAGCTGTCGGCTCCCCGGTGTGAGCTGATGGAACTCGCCGCGAAAGGGCACGATGCGCAGCCCGGGATCGAGACCGCAGCGGCGCGCGATCCTATCGGACTGCAGTCCCGCACAGTTGATCAGGTTGCCGGTTTCGATCTCGCCGGCGGGGAGCTCCAGGACGAAGCCGTTCGGCCGCGGCCGGATGCGTGTCACGCGGGCTGAAGTCCGGATCTCGACGCCCGCCTCGCGCAACTCGCGGGCCAGGGCTTCGACCACTTGCGAGAAGTCCACGACCCCGGTCTGCGGAACCCACAGCCCTGCCGCGGCTCGAACGTGCGGCTCGTACTCGCAGAGCGCCGGGCCCGAGACCAGACGCGTGCCCTCGAGTCCATTGGCCCGACCGCGCCGCTCGAGTTGCTCGAGCAATGCGCGGCGTTCCGGTGAGGTGGCCACGACGAGCTTCCCGCGTTGCTCGCAGGCGATTGAATGCCGCCGGCAATACTCGTACATCGCCTCGCGGCCGGCGACGCAGTCGCGGGCCTTGCGCGATCCCGTCCTGTAGTACAGGCCGCTGTGAATCACACCGCTGTTGTGGCCGCTCTGATGGGCCCCCAGCCGCGACTCGGCCTCCACGACGACCGGCGCGACGTGCCGCTCGAGCAGCAGCGCGCGAGCCACGGCGAGGCCGACGATGCCGCCGCCGATGATCACGACCTTGCAGGGTTTGGCGCCGCTCATGCTCCCATTCTCTCACCCGGGGGTTTCCCCTACGTACGATAGGCACAAAGCTGCGGGGAAACCATGCACCCACGGCCGGCCCGCAAAACGAATTCCCGGTATTGCGGCCTTTTCGGGGCGCGCCTCGCCCGTTGCGTGTCCGGCTGTCGAGCCCTAGGTTCTAACTGTGCTGTGGCAACGGCCGGGCACCGGAGCAGGCACACTTTTCGAGGGAACGGACGGAGGATTCTGCGATGACCAGCGGCCAAGAGCTCATCGGGAAAGCCAGACACGCGCTCAATCTCAACTCCTATCACGAGTTGCACTGGACCGGAACGTTCGCCCAGTACCTGGATCTGGCCCGGCAAGATCCGAAGATCACGCGAAGTGCGTTCGAGAGGATCTACGACATGATCCTGTCCTACGGTACGCGCGAGTACATCGACAGCAAGAAGAAGATCGTTCATTACAATTTCTTTGACGATCCGCAACACAAAGGCACCGACGGAATCTACGGACTGGACATTCAGTTGATGAAGCTGGTCAACATCTTCAAGAGCGCGGCCCTGCGCTACGGAACCGAACGGCGGGTGATCTTGCTGCACGGTCCGGTGGGCTCGTCCAAGAGCACGATCGCCCGCCTGCTCAAGCACGGCCTCGAGGAATACTCCCGCGAGGCCCAGGGTGCGTTGTACACCTTCGGCTGGATCCTCGATCTGGAGCGGCCCGACGAGGTCGTCCCCTGCCCGATGCACGAAGAGCCGTTACACCTGGTTACCTACAGCCTGCGACCGATCTTCGAGGAGAGTCTCAGCAGTACCAACGGCCGGAGCACCAACTGCCGGGTGACGATCGAGGGCGAGCTCTGCCCGTTCTGCCGCCAGGAATACCGCGACCTGTCCGAGCGCTACGAAGGCGACTGGGCCCGCGTGATCGAGCACGTGCAGATCCGCCGCTTGCAGCTCAGTGCGCAGGATCGTGTGGGCATCGGCACCTTCCAGCCCAAGGATGAGAAGAATCAGGACAGCACCGAGCTGACCGGCGACATCAACTACCGCAAGATCGCCGAGTACGGCTCGGATTCCGATCCCCGGGCCTTCAACTTCGACGGTGAATTCAACATCGCCAACCGCGGCATGATCGAGTTCATCGAGGTCTTGAAGCTCGACGTGGCGTTCCTCTACGAGCTGCTCGGCGCAAGCCAGGAACACCTGATCAAGCCCAAGAAGTTCCCGCAGACCTACATCGACGAGGTCATCCTGGGTCACACCAACGAACCCGAATATCGCCGACTGCAGAACAACGAATATATGGAGGCTCTGCGCGACCGCACCGTCAAGGTGGACATTCCGTACATCACCAAGCTCAACGAAGAGATCCGGATCTACGAAAAGGACTACAACCCGAAGAGAATTCGCGGCAAGCACATCGCACCGCACACGATCGAGATCGCGGCAATGTGGGCCGTGCTGACGCGGCTCGAGGATTCCAAGAAGCACAACCTGTCGCTGATGCAGAAGCTCAAGCTGTACAACGGAAAGTCGCTGCCCGGCTTCACCGAGGACAACGTCAAGGAGCTGCGCAAGGCGGCAACCCGCGAAGGGATGGACGGCATTTCACCGAGATACGTGCAGGACAAGATCAGCAACGCGCTGGTCTCGGACCTCAACGATCGTTGCGTCAACCCGTTCATGGTGATCAACGAGCTGGAGTCGGGTCTCAAGCACCACGCTCTGATCACCAGCGACGAGCTGCGGCAGCGCTACAAGGAGCTGCTGGCCGATGTGCGTGCCGAATACGAGGACATCGTGAAGAACGAGGTCCAACGCGCAATCGCCGCCGACGAGGCGGCCATGGGACGGCTGTGCTCGAACTACGTGGACAACATCAAGGCCTACACGCAGAAGGAGCGCGTACGCAATCCGTACACCGGGCAGGACGAGGAGCCGGACGAGCGGCTGATGCGGTCGATCGAGGAGAAGATCGACATCCCCGAGACCCGCAAGGACGATTTCCGCCGCGAGATCATGAACTACATCGGCGCCCTGGCCCTGGAAGACAAGAAGTTCGACTACGTCACCAACGAGCGGCTGCAGAAGGCGCTCGAGTTGAAGCTGTTCGAGGACCAGAAGGACTCGATCAAGCTGACCAGCCTGGTTTCCAGCGTGGTGGACAAGGACACCCAGGAGAAGATCGACATCGTGAGAGGCAGGTTGGTTCGCGACTACCGCTATTGCGATTCCTGTGCGACCGACGTCCTGCATTTCGTTGCCAGCATATTTGCGCGCGGCGACGTGAAAGAGCGCTAGGACTTCCATAAGGAGGGGAGCACAGGGGAACGCGAACGTGTCCAGAATTCAGACTGACGTCAGCCGGTTCCGCCAGATTGTGCGCGGGCGTGTTCGCGAGGAGTTGCGCAAGCACCTCGGACGTCAGGAGTTGATCGGCAAACACGGCAAGCGCGTCGTCTCCATTCCCATCCCGCGCCTCGAAACGCCCCATTTCGTTCATGACCCGGGTGGCCAGAGCGTGGGCCAGGGCGACGGCCAGGATGGCGCGGGCCGCAAGGCGGGCAACGAGCCCGGCCAGCACCTGCTGGAGGCCGAGTTCACCGTGGAAGAGTTGGCCAAGATGCTGGGCGAGGCCCTGGAGCTGCCGCGCATCCGCCCCAAGGGGCCGGACGAGTTGGAGACCAAGGGCGGGCAGTTCACCGGCATCAGCACGGTCGGCCCCGAGTCGCTGCGCCATTTCAAGCGCTCGTACCGGCAGGCCCTGCGACGAATGATCGCCTGCGGGACCTACGACCCGCGCAACCCCAATGTCGTCATCATTCGTCGCGACCGGCGCTACCGCTCGTGGAAGCCCAAGCCCAAGCCCAGTGCGAATGCCGTGATCATCTACGTCATGGATGTTTCGGGTTCGATGGGCGCCGATCAGAAGGAGCTGGTACGCATCGAGAGCTTCTGGCTCGACACCTGGATCCGCAGCCACTACCAGGGCACCCGTTCGGTCTATATCGTCCACGACGCGGCGGCCAAGGAGGTCGATCGCGAGACCTTCTTTCGCATTCGCGAGTCAGGCGGAACGGTGATCTCCTCGGCCTACGAGCTGTGCGACCGGATCATCCGGGAACGCTATCCGCCGCAGGCTTGGAACCTCTATCTGTTCCACTTCACCGACGGTGAAAACTACAGTCGTCAGGATACGGAGCGCTGCCTGGGCATGCTGAAGGATCAACTGCTGCCGGCGGTGAACCTGTTCGGATACGGCCAGGTGGAAAGCTACGGAACGAGCGGCGACTTCTACGAGGCGCTGCAGTCTCGATTCAGCGACGACGAGCACGTGGCCCTGTCTCGCATCCCGGACCGCGATGCCATCGTCGACTCGATCAAGACCCTGCTGGGTGACGGTAGATAGATGCGACTCAAGACCCTACCGCCGGAGCTGATTCGGGCCCAGGAACATATCGAGGGCTGCGCCCGCCAGTTCGGTTTGACTTTCTTTCGCACCGTATTCGAGATCGTCGACTACGATCAGATGAATGCCCTGGCGGCATACGGCGGATTTGCGACCCGCTACCCGCACTACCGCTTCGGCATGGAGTACCAGCAGATCTTCAAGAGCTACGAGTACGGGTTGCACAAGATCTACGAGATGGTGATCAACAACGATCCGACCTACGCCTATCTGCTCGAGGGCAACCTGACGCTGGATCAGAAGCTGGTCATGGCCCACGTCTACGGCCACGCCGACTTCTTCTACAACAACATGTACTTCGCCCACACCAACCGGAAGATGGTCGACGAGATGGCCAACCATGCCACGCGGATCCGACGCTACCAGGACCGCTACGGCGTGGAAAAGGTCGAACGCTTCCTGGATGCGTGTCTAGCGGTGGATCAGCTGATCGACCCGACCGCGGTATTCGGCGACCAGCGTCCCGTAACCTACGAGGAGCAAGAGACCGAGGAGATCATCGTGGCCCGGATGCCGGCCAAGGACTATCTCGACGCCTACATCAACCCGCCGGCGTATCTCGAGGAACGGCGCCGGCGCATGGAGCAAGAGGCCAAGCAGGCCAAGTGCTTCCCACCACGGCCCGAGCGCGACGTGCTGGGCTTCATCATGCAACACGCCCCGCTGGAGAACTGGGAACGGGACATCGTCAGCATCGTTCGCGAGGAGAGCTACTACTTCTTGCCCCAGCAACAGACCAAGGTGATGAACGAAGGCTGGGCGTCCTACTGGCACAGCCGGATCATGACCGAGCGCGTGCTCTCCGATTCCGAAGTGATCGACTACGCGGACCACCACTCGGGCACGATGGCCTCCTCACCGGGACAGCTCAATCCGTACAAGCTGGGCCTCGAGCTGTTCCGCGACATCGAGGAACGCTGGGACCGCGGCCAGTTCGGCTCGGACTGGGAGCAGTGTGAGAATATGGCCGAGCGCGAAAACTGGGACAAGAAACTCGGCCTGGGCCAGGAAAAGATTTTCGCGGTCCGGCGCATCCACTGCGATGCGACATTCCTCGACGAATTTCTCACGCCGGAGTTCTGCGTACAGCACCAGCTGTTCGTGTCCAAGCAGGACCCGAAGTCGCGGGGCAGCAGCGTCACCTCTCGCGACTTCAACGAGGTCAAACAGGCGTTGCTGTTCCAGTTTACCAACGGCGGCCGGCCGGTGATCGAGTTGATCGACGCCAACTTCGGCAACCGCAGCGAGCTGTGCCTGGTCCACCGGCACGGCGGCGTCGACCTGCGGTGGGACTGGGCCACGGACGTCCTGCTGCAGATGACCAAACTGTGGAAGCGACCCGTGCGCCTGGAAACCAGGCGAGGCGACCGGCCCGTGCGCCTGGGCCACGACGGCGAAAGCGTCAGCGAAGACCCCCTGATCGAGCAGGCGAGCTGAGAATTAGTCTTTGCCATCCTCGCAAGCGCAGCGTATAAACAGCAAAGACCCCGTGCGGGGGGGGCGCCATGAACCGTTCGAGCTTCGCGATCTGTCTGACAGCGGCCGTGTCTCTCGCGGCCGGCGTGGTGACGGCCGGCGACCCGCCCACCCCATTCACCGAAGAGGCCCTGGCGCGCGGCCTCGACTTCACGATGGCGCCCTTCCCCCAGAACCAGGGCTACCTGGGACAGGGAAGCGGCTTCGTGGATCTCGACAGCGACGGTGATCCGGACGTGGTGCTGATCGGCGCGCTCAACGGCAGGATCGGCATCTTCGAGAATATCGGCGGCGGCACCTTCGTGGATCGGTCCCTGACCAGCGGCATCCCTCTGATGCTGGAGCAGGAGGGCTTCGCGGCCGCCGACTACGACGCCGACGGCTTGATGGACCTGTACTTCACCCAGCATCAGGAGCCCAATGTCCTGATGCGGAATCTCGGCGGTTTTTCGTTCGACGATGTCACGCTCGCCGCGGGTGTGGCGGACGACGGTCCGGGAACGGGCGCGTCCTGGGGCGATTTCGACAACGACGGGTGGCTCGATCTCTACGTCTGCAATTATTCCAGTTTCGAGCCTTTCACGCTCAACCTGCTCTACCACAATAACGCCAACGGAACCTTTGCCGACGTGGCCCCGGCGCAGGGCGTCGACTCGGACGGCCTTTCCTTCCAGTCGGTGTGGTCCGACTACGACAAGGACGGTGACGTCGATCTGTACCTGTCGAACGACCGGGGTCCGGTGGGCTTCGAGCCCAACCAGCTGTGGCGCAACGACGACGGGACCCTGGTAGACGTATCCGTCGCGTCCAACACGAACGTCAGCCTGTTCTCCATGGGGCTTGCGGCCGGCGATTTCGACGGAAATCTCTACCCCGACTTCTACACCACGAACATCGCAGCGGAGCCTTCGCCGTTCAACGGCCACCCGGACGACGGCGTCAATCCGCTGCTGCTGAACCTGGGCGACGGGACGTTCGCCGAAGTGGCCGAAGTGGCCGGGGTCGCGAACTTCATCACTTCCTGGGGTGCCATCTTCTTCGACTACGACAACGACACGCACAAGGATCTGTACGTCAACAATATGTGGAGGCCCAACTCGTTCTTCACCTACGACGGCACCTTTCCCTGCGTCGAGATCGCGGAGGACGTCGCTGTCGAGGCCAGCTACGATCCGCTGTACGATCCGAGAACCAACCCTCTGGCGAACATCGTCTCGTTCTCATCGGCGATCGCGGACGTCGACGGCGACGGGGATCTGGACCTGCTGGTCAACAACCTGGGTCACAGGGCCGAGCTGTTCATCAACAATGAGGGGTCGAAGCGTAACTATATTCGCTACCGCGTCGTCGGGGAGCATCCCAATCTATTCGCCGTCGGCGCCAACATCGAGACCACGGCGGGCGGCAACGTCTACTGGGACGAGAGCTACGCCGGCGGCAACGGATACCTCGGTCAGAACGAGCTGGTGCTCCACGTCGGGCTGGGTGACACACCGATCGTCGACCAGGCCGTCGTCAACTGGCCCAGCGACGGCCCGACACGCACGCTGACCAACCTGCCCGCGGGCGAGCTGTGGACGGTCTATCCGCCGAGCCGTCTGTGCGATGCCGACGGCGACGGCGTGGACCAGGCCGACTTCGAGGTCTTTGCCGACTGCTTCAGCTCGGGCTTCGCGCCCGGCTGCGAGATGATGGACTTCAACGGCAACAGCTCGATCTACGTGGACGACCTGGAAGAGTGTTTCGGCGGTACGCCCACCGATTGCAACGGGAACGGCACGCAGGACCTCGTCGAGATCCTGCTCGATCTCGACCTGGACGCGGACGATGACGGTGCGATCGACTGCTGCAGCGGCGGCTCGACGCCCTTTCCGAACACGGTCGGCTCGACGCTGCTCCTGGACAGGAGCGGGTCGGGTGCCGCGGAGCTGAGCTGGGCGGTGCCGGCCGCGGACGTAGCGCACGACGCGGCGACGTCCTACGACGTGCTCGGGTCGATCACGGCGGCCACCGGAGAGTTCGGCCTGCTGGCCAACGTGGGAACGACGTCCCACACGGACCCCGGGGAGTCGAACACGACGTTCTACGTCGTCGTCTCGCGTAACGGTTGCGGCTCGAGCGGCGAGGAGCCTTTCTGACCCCTAGGATGTGCGAGAGAATAAGTGATACAAGTTACTTTCGGCGTGGCTT
>Ga0114949_10001836_pt1 | contig 13012 bp, 9 predicted proteins | sample N074metaG_FD_83505 | JGI IMG/M metagenome (GOLD analysis project Ga0114949, IMG submission 83505) | Deep subsurface microbial communities from Kermadec Trench to uncover new lineages of life (NeLLi) - N074 metaG | ecosystem: Environmental > Aquatic > Marine > Ocean trench > Sediment | place... | reverse complement strand
TATCTACAGGCAAATCAGATTGCGCCCAATCCAGTGTGTCCCTGCTAAAATTCGAAACCGCTGTGAAGAATTCCATACGAAACTCAATGGCCCGCTTGTCTGCAGCGACATCCGCCTTTATTCGCGAAATATACTCGTCCCGCAGATTTTCATCCGCGCGCTCGTCAAGTGCGGTTTCGACCGCCAGCGCCACCAGTACACCCGTAACGATCAACAGAAATTCGCCAATCATTCGGCCGCGTTTATTCATGGCTTCTCTCGATAAATTTGCAGTGTGGAAACTATCTCATGCAACCACCTTACAACGAAATCTCATGGCGGCCTACAGGAAATCGGGCGGCACAGAGTTGTTGATGTTGGTATAGTCCGCCGCCTCAACACGTTTAGGGGATCGCTAATGAAGCGTTCAAACCTTTTGTTCAGCCTGACCTTCTCATTTCTCGTCGCTTCCTGTGGCGATGGCGCGGCGCCGGAACAAGCTACAATCGCAGCAATGGAATCGACCAACCCGTTTTTCGCAGAAAGCACCCTGCTCTATGGCATGCCTGCTTTCGATCAGATCAAAGACGAGCATTACCTGCCGGCCTTCGAGCGTGGCATGGCAGAGGAATTGAGTGAATACGAAGCAATAGCCAGTAATTCGGTGGCAGCGACCTTTGAAAATACTATTGTCGCAATGGAACGCGCCGGACAGATGCTTGACCGCACCCGCCGCGTATTCAGCGCGATGGGCAGTGCTCACACCAATGACCGGATCAAAGAAATCGAGACCTTGCTGGCACCCGTATTTTCCGCCCATAACGACAGCATTTTTCTGAACAAAGAATTGTTCGCACGCATCGACTCGCTCTACCAGGGCCGCGATGACCTGGGTCTCGATTCGGAGTCATTGCGACTGCTCGAACGCTATTACACAGACTTTGTTCGCGCCGGCGCAAAACTGTCGGACGAGCAAAAAAGCCGCTTACGAGACATAAATTCGGAACGGGCTGAGCTTGCAACTGCTTTCGGTCAGAACGTGCTGAATGAAGTCAACGATTCGGCCATCGTGGTGGACTCCAGTGATGAACTGGCCGGACTTTCGGCCAGCCAGATCGAAAGTGCTGCAACCGCGGCCGAAGAACGAGGTCTGGACGGCAAGTACGTGATCACATTGCGTAATACCACCCAACAACCCGCCTTGAGTTCGCTTGAGAACCGGCAACTGCGGCAACGCATTCAGGAAGTATCGATTGCGCGCGGATCTCGTGGCAATGAATACGATAATCGTGAAATCGTCGTTCGCATCCTCGCGTTGCGCGCCGAGAAAGCGGAACTGCTGGGTTACGAAAATCATGCGGCCTATATTCTTGAAGATCGAACTGCCGGCACCATCGAAGCCGTGAATGACATGTTAAGTCGCCTCGCTCCACCGGCAGTGGCACAAGCACGCAAAGAAGCCGCTGACCTGCAGGCTTTGATTAACGAATCCGAGTCAGAGCCATTCGAAATCGCGTCCTGGGACTGGCTGTATTACACCGAAATTCTGCGCAAGCAGCGTTACAACTTCGATGCAAACCAGCTCAAGCCCTACTTCGAGATGCACCGCGTACTTGAGGACGGTGTATTTTTCTTTGCAGAGCGTCTTTATGGCCTCACGTTTGGAGAGAGACCCGAACTCCCTGTTTACCAGGAAGACGTTCGAGTATTCGAAGTGTTCTTCGACGGCGAGACGATGGGACTGTTTATTTTCGATCCGTACGCCCGCGATTCGAAAAGAGGCGGCGCCTGGATGAACTCTTACATGTCGCAATCGCATTTGCTCGATCGTAGACCTGTCGTTGCAAACCACCTTAACGTTGTGAAGCCACCTGAGGGCGAACCTACATTACTTACGCTCAGCGAAACCAATACGATGTTTCACGAATTCGGTCACGCCGTTCATGGCCTCTTGTCGAATGTGAATTACCCGCGTTTCTCCGGCACCGCCGTGCCACGCGACTTCGTTGAATACCCGTCGCAAGTGCACGAGATGTGGGCAACATGGCCCGAAGTGCTTGCGAACTATGCAGTGCACTACCAAACCGGAGAGCCGATCCCGCAGGATTTGCTCGACAGGGTTATCGCTGCAGAGAAGTTTAATGAGGGATTCAAGCGCACTGAATACCTCGCCGCGTCGATTGTGGACCAGTCCTGGCACAAGCTAACGGTAGACGAGATTGGTCCAGCGGAAGCTGTAAGGGATTTTGAGGCGAAGGCACTCGCTGATTCCGGCATGGATTTTGACCTTGTCCCGCCACGCTACAGCACAACCTACTTCAGCCACATCATGGGCAGTTATTCGGCAGGCTATTACTCCTATATCTGGAGTGAAGTGCTCGATGCCGACAGCGTGAAGTGGTTTCACGAGAACGGCGGACTGAAACGTGAAAATGGCGATCATTTTCGCGAAACCCTGCTCTCGAAAGGCGGCAGCGCAGATGCTATGCAGCTATTCAGGGATTTTCGTGGCGCCGATCCATCGATAGAACCACTACTCGAGCGCCTTGGCTTTGACTAGAGTCTGAATCACCCGTTTACGGGTGATTGTCGTCCTGAAGGGCCGATTTCGGACAAACGAAATCGGCCCTTCGCGCATCTAAGTTAATGAAGTTTCGATGAAAGTAGTCACCAAAATTGGTGTAATCTACTCAAATTCCGAGCCCTTCGCAGATGTCGCATGTCCCTCGTCAATGAATTAAAGCGTCGCAACGTATTTCGTGTTGCCGCCGCCTACCTCGTCGTAGGCTGGCTGCTCACCGAGGTGTTGACCACTATTCTGCCAACGCTGGGCGCCCCGGCCTGGACCACGCGAGCCGTCATCCTCATCTTCGCCTTCGGCTTTATACCGACCGTCATACTGTCATGGATATACGAGATTACGCCCGAGGGCATCAAGCGCGAAGCGGATCTTGACCGGGACGATTCAGCTATTCGCGGCAAGGTCAAAAAGCTCGATTACTTTACTATCGCGGCCGTCGTACTGGCGATCGTGTTTTTTGCCTCTTTTAGCGCCCGCCAAACGCCAGACGAAAAAGCCGTCGTTGTGGAGGCAATCAGCAATGAGTCTGTAGCGGTGCTGCCTTTCGTCAACATGTCGAAGGACAAAGACAACGAATACTTCTCTGACGGACTCACAGAAACGCTATTGCATATGCTTGCGCAGTTCCCCGAGCTAAAAGTAGCGGCGCGAACCTCAAGTTTTGCATTCAAGGGGCAAAACAAAGACATTCGCGAAATCGCGAGTGCGTTGCTGGTCGCGCACATACTGGAAGGAAGTGTGCAAATAGTCGGCGACCGAGTGCGTATTACGGTGCAGTTGATTCGAGCCAACGACGGTTTTCATGTTTGGTCTGAGATCTACGATCGAACGCTTGATGACATATTCGCCATTCAGGATGAAATCGCGATCAAGGTTGGAGGCGCACTATCGGCATCGATTTTGGGGCCCGGCGGTGGACGTAATGTCGCAAGCATTACCACCAACGATCTCGATGCATACGACCTGTATCTGCAGGCGATTAGAGAAAGAGCCACGTTCTCATTCGGCGGGCTATTGGCAGCCGAGGAATTGCTGAAAGGCGCACTGACGATCGATCCTGACTTCCTGGAGGCCAAGAACGAGCTCGCTGGCAATTATCTCGATCAGTCCAATACCGGATTGATGAATGAGAGTGACGCTTTTGCGACCGCCCTCGCCATCACGGACCAGGTTCTCGCCGTGCGCCCTGCCGATGCTGCGGCTCGGGCGATTCAGTTATTTATAAAACTCGCGACGTTTACCGGAGGCGAGAATACCAATGCTGTCTTTGACACTTTAAATGAGCTCGAGGATATCGTCGCAGAGCACCCAGCTGAATATCGGGCACGAGTATATTTAACCCAGTTGCTCCATGGGATGCAGCAAATTGACAAAGCGCTACGATTGCAACTCGACGCGCTTGATCGCGACCCCTACAACGCTCGCATCCTTTACGAAGTAGGAACCTTGTATTTGGACATGAATCAACTTGACGACGCGCGAGACGCATTGAACAAGTCGATCGAAATAGAACCGAATCAACCCAATGCCTACCTTCGTCTCGCTATGGTCGCGTTGCACGCCGGCGACGGTGTTGATTTCCTGCAGCAAAATCTCAAGTCACTAGGCGTCGATCCACGAGATCATGAAATACCCGGATTTATCGCGGCCTTTCTATATCAACTCGGCCTGATCACGGAAGGGGACGATTTTCAAAGGCGTGTTAACGCGATAGCGCCAATCAGCGAAGTGGCATATCGCATTGAATTGTTGCGAGCAATCTATACCGACGATGAAGAAGCCAGCATTGCGTCTGCCCGACGCGCAATTGAGGACAAGATCAACGATCGACAGTTCGCTTATGGCGGCGCTGTTCAGTATTTATTGAGGATGGCAGCACGGCGTGGAACAGTGGCAGAAGAAAGCGCTTACCTGGAGTTGCACGCGCCAGGAATACTGAACATAGACGCGGACTCCATTCCGAATAAATATCGAAATGCCCAACGAATCGCGTTTGACGCCTGGTATACGACCCTGTCGTATGAAGAACTCATGCGCAGACTTGATAAGACCCTCTCATTCGCCGCAACCTTCGGCATCGACTTGAAGGAAATTCCCGAAGCGCATGTTGGCATACTTGCGCTGCAAGGCGACATCGAACAAGCCATCGACGTTGCGCTTGCGGAAATTTTTACGCAGCCAGTAACAATGCACCCTGACTGGAGAGACGGTTTTGCACAGGCGCAATATGCAGAGTTCGTCAAAGACCCACGTGTAATTGCGGCGATGGAGAGTTGGGAAAACGAAGAAGAAGCCCTGCGTGATCAAGTGCGAATTTACCTACTCGACTTGAGTTCGGCAACAGGCTAAAACTTTCGCAAGAAATCCCGGTAATGAGTCGCAGTTTCAGCCGGCCGCTCGATCATCGGTAAATGACCAGTCTCTTTCATGATGACGACTTCCACGTTCTGCAACAGTGGTCGCATCACATCAATCGAGCTAACATCCAGAACACGATCGTTCTCGCCCCAGAGAATCAGTACGGGCATTTCTATGTCCGTCAACAGGGGTTCCAGGTCTATGAAATTTTCGCCGCTGAGCGAGGCGAATATGAATCGATTGAAGTCTGCATTATCCACAGCTCTTTGTGCGAACACGCCCTCCAGCGGCCAAGGGATAAATGGCCTCTTGTAAGTCACGAAATCGATTAGCTCACCAAACTGTTTTACAGAATCCGCGACAAGGGGGTTTCTGCCCTCCTCCAACGCAAGCTGCAAGTCGCTGGCATTCGGCGGTATGACGCCGCCATTGTCGAAAAGACCCATAGATTTTACTCGGGCCGGATATTGATGAGCATAAAGAACGGACAGGTGCCCGCCCATCGAATTTCCTGTTATGTGGAATTGGTCAAGCCCGAGTGCCTGAACGAAGCCATTGACTCGCTCTCGTTGGCTTGGCAATGAGTAATCCCAGTCCGCGTGTCGCGCCGACTCACCGAAACCTGGCAAGTCCAGAGCGATTACTCTGTAGTCGTCTGTCAGGTGCCTGGCATATCGCGTCCAGTTATCTTTATCGCCGCCAAATCCGTGCACCAGCAACAATACCTCGGCATCGGTCGGGCCACCTTCCAGGTAATGCCAGCTCTCATCGTCGATCACGACGATTTTATGGCTCAGGCCGGCCCTGTAACGTTCTGCACCGATAGCGAACCCCGCTACCTTCTCCGGAAACAATGCCATCACGCCAGCCAGAACCGCGAGCATCACCACCAGGTAGATCAGTATTTTCTTCATTTGAATCTTCAGGCTATGAATATATTATTGATCATACTCCCAGATGGAATTAGAGAAAAACGATATGAGCGATGTATCCGCCACCGACATCCTGAAGTTCTGGTTCGAAGATATTGAGCATTCTTGCTGGTTTAAGACCGATCCTGAATTCGATCTAGATCTCGAGCGGCGATTTGGCACAACCCTGACAGATGCGAAAAATGATCAACTGGATCATTGGTGTGACACGCCGGAGGGCATTCTGGGTCTCATCATCGTTCTGGATCAGTTCTCGAGAAACATCTATCGAGAATCACCCAGGGCGTTCGAAGCAGATGCCAAAGCGCTTCAACTGGCTGTCGATGGCATAAAAAGGGGCTTCGATGAGCGGCTGACATTGGAGCAGCGATCCTTTTTCTACCTTCCCTTGCGCCATGCGGAAGATCTGGAAATGCAGAAACTTGGATTGCTAAAAACACGGGAGATAAACGCTGCAGGATACGGGTCGGACAAATATGCTTTGAGTCATCTGGCATTGATAGAGCAGTTCGGGCGCTTCCCCCATCGCAACCGGGTCTTGGAACGCAGCAATACCGTCGAGGAAGAATCGTATCTTGGCGACGGGAAAGCCGGATTTTGACCGGCCGGGTTGATTTGCTTCAATTCCGGGCCGCCGCCAAGCACATTCACGGAGCCGACGAGTTAAATTATTCGAATGCTCTTTCCAAACGCGCAAGGTTCTCTTCCGGCCAGATCTTTTTCTTGTCGTAATACTCCTCAAAAACAGGCTGGTCATCTGGAATAACGACCCACGGTTGTTTTGATGAGGTGAAAATATGCATGTTCGGCGGCAAGCGGCCCGCTTCATCCAGTGTTCCAACGCGAACGAAATTTAATTTGTCCTGCGCACCTGCATAATGGCTCCATACAGCGACCTGACAAGTCGGACACCGCCAGATGGTTTGTCCTTTGCCACTGTTTGACGGCGTGACGATTGACTCGGGCTGGCCTTTCAATGTCGTCACGCGGTCAGCCTCAATCATCGCATTCAGCGCAAACGATGCACCTGTTTCTCGTTGACACCAGTGACAGTGACAACAGTGAACGATCAACGGTCTGTCTTCCATGCGATAGCGGATTTCGCCGCAGGCACAACCGCCCTCAAAAGTATCGGTGCTCATAGTATTGGCAAGTCGATGCAGATCATCTTTTTCACGATTGATTCCTTTCGAATTCCTGGTCTGGAAATAATCTCACCAAAATGCGCAAAGATCATCTGTGATTTTAACTTCGGTTCGACCCCGGTATCACTCAGGTGCCTGAATTAATGGGGAATATTCCTTGACTACAGGGTATTGGGAGATATACTGCCGCCAGCTTGTAAGTTCAGCTCATATTTATGCACACCATTTCGATGTTCCATCATTAGTAGATCGTCCTGTACTCATAAGTAAAAGCATCACTTCTGGCAAAACCGCCTTCACTAGGAAGGCTCTAAACTTTTGATTTAATAGGAAATTTTATGTCTACTGTTACTGGTACCGTTAAATGGTTCAACGATTCCAAAGGCTTCGGCTTCATCGAGCAGGAATCAGGTCCCGATGTATTTGCTCACTTCAGCGCCATCTCTGGCGACGGATTTAAGTCTCTGACCGAAGGCCAGAAGGTTGAATTCACTGTCACCGAAGGCCAGAAAGGCCCGCAGGCAGAGAACATCGTAGCGATCTGATTGCACGATTTTGGCTGCATTGACTGCAGCACGAGAAAGGCAAGACCTCACGGTCTTGCCTTTTTTTGTGCCTTGAATAAAGGATAATCTGCAAGCGATCGCCGCACTGCTGCATAAACAACTCAGGCCTGTTTGATCGCTTCTTTTACCCTCTCATAGCCTTGTTTAAGTTCGGATCCAAGCTGACCAAGCGCTTTTCCAACACCTTCGCCGGTCTCACCGAGTTTCGCAGTTGCAGTGAAGTGATTCATCTTGCCTTCCAGCTCCTCCCACTCATCTTGAACTTCTTTCGAAGCCAGGTGCATTTGCACCCTCAGTTCGTCGCGCTTTTGCTTTAGTTGGTCCAACAGGTCGTCAAGATCGCTCACTTTGCTCTCCAGTTAATACCAGGTCGTTGATTGTAATGACCCAATTTCGCCGTCTGAGCGCTTATTGTCAACCCGTGAAATCACGTATGAATGCTATGGCGGCCTTACTCTGACTGCAGAGCATTTCCGGCCGCGACGAGTTTGAATCGCCTCAGATCGCCGTGTGCTCGATACTCATCAACGACAAAGGGCGTGTCTTGAAAGGCAGTAATCTTCCACTGCTCATCGACTCTCTCGAGCAACACAGTCGGTGTCGCGGCTGCCAAATGGGTGTCAGCCTTGGCGACGAAGCCACTCAACTGGACAAGAACAACGCCGGGTTTCACGAACATGATGCGGCGGATGCCAAGGGTAAACTCGGTGTCCTCGTAGAAATTGTCGAATATGAGTTGGTGATCCCAGGCTGTTTGCTCTTTGCCCTTCTCACCCAAATCAAACGACACCGTAAAATAGGCATCTTGGACGAATTCCGCTGCCCATTTACTACGATCTCCGGTTTGCCATGCCTTCGATACTCGATCGATCACCCTGGATATATGTAACTCGTCCCTGTTTTGCGGCCGGTAATCCGCTTGCGCAGCCGGACTGGCCAGCAGCAAGCCCGTCAGGACAAAAATCAGAATCTTCATCGCCTTCCCCTTTGCCAAACCCCGGGCTTTTCACCTCTGTTTTCATGTGAGTTTGGCGATTTTCTTATTGTCGTCTCAGGGTAACAACGGGGCGAGCTAATTAGCTGCTATTTTCACTTAATTCATACACATACTGTATTTTGTTAAATTCACTTCGAGTCACAGCGCTCTAGATCCGTCATGCTTGCCGACCTCGGTCAATTGAGCCGCATTCTCGGCGCGAATTCGCTCTTTGAAAGACTGAAATTCGGAATTGTCGTGTAACGGGTCAAATGCGATCCGGTGATAAAACTGCCAGAGTTGCCTGAATCCCCTGGCATAAGCCTCCTCCAGGTTTCGCAATGCTTCGTCCGCATCGCCACGAGCGGCCGCTGCAGATGCGATGTCGAAATACGCGGCCCAGAATTCGTCGCCATGCTCTATTCCGAACCGGATGGGACTAATGATGGTGTCGATCACCTCATCGCGACGCACAATGTCACCTGTCAGGTGATACAAAGCAGCAAGGTTGGTACGCGTTTCAAATTCTCCGTAGGAGTCCCCAGTTTGATCGAAGTATTCGACAGCCGGCAATAAGGATTGAATAGCCTCCTCAACCAGTCCGGACTCATACAGCATCCGGGCATGCCAGGTTTGAACGAAGAATCGCTCCCGTGTTGCAAGCATTCGTGTCGTCGCATTGTGCCAGCAACTCTTGTCACCCACGATATAACAGTAAAGGGCGCGTTCATCTGCAAGCCTGTTAATTGATAGCGCTTCTCCCTGCTCAAGAATAAGGCGGGCTGTATCCAGATCACCGGCGTCAATATGTATGAAAAACAAATCCTGCAATGCGTTGATGTAATTCGGCTCAAGCTCAATCAGCTGCGCTATTGACGACATCGCAAGACTCGGCCTGCCCATCTTGTAAAGCACCTGAGATCGATTCCACAGCAATTTAAGATCTTCCGGGTTGATTTCGAGCCCAAAATCCAACGTCGTCACGGCTTCATCATAGCGACCGGCAGATAGATATCGATTTGCCAACGCGGAGCGGGTATTGGCATTCAGCGGGTCACGTAACAATGCGCGTTCTGTAACCGCGACGGCATCCCGAAACCGCCCCTGCATACCCAGCAATTCACCTTGCATTACGAGTACATCGGCACTGCCCGGCTGAAGCTGCAATGCACGCTCCACAACCGGAGCTGCCTCGACAAAACGGCCCCCCATCAAATAAGCGCGTCCCAGTGCAATATAGCCAATGGCATTTGACGGCTCGAGCTGAATGGACTTTTGGCTGGCGATTATTGAAGACGCCAAAGCATCTTCCGGGATGAGTCCAGCCGCCATGCTGTGGAGCTTGTATGCTTCCGAAAGAGTGGCAAAGGCATCTGCATACTCTGGATAATCACGAGTCAGTGCCCTGAGCGACTCTATGAGTTCAAGCATATCGCTTCCAGTGCTGGCGCGTAGCGCGCTGCGAAGGCTCAGCAGGGATTCGTAGGCGTCGATATCCTGCGTTGGCTGCGGTGTTTTGCCAAGAAGTGTTAGCTCGAGGGCATCGACAACCGCCTGCGCGATCTCGTCTTGCACTGCGAATATATCGTCGAGCTCACGCTCGTATGATTGTGAAAACAGATGGAAGCCATCTTCAACATTGATTAACTGGGCCGTAATCCGAATTCGATTGCCCGAGCGTTGCACGCTCCCTTCCAGCACTGTGGCAACGCCGAGCTGCTTGCCGATGATTCTCACATCCTCATTCGTACCCCTGAACTTGAATGCGGATGTTCGTGCCGCCACCTGTAACTCGTCAATCTGTACCAGAAGATTCAGCAAAGTCTCTGCGAGACCGTCAGCCAGGTAGCTGTCAGCCTCATTACTGCCAAAATTGGCGAACGGGATAACGGCGATCGATTTTGCAGGTATGCCGGCGACAGTGGTCAGTTCACTCAGGCCAGGTCGTTCAGATTCGAATCGCGACTCATAAATGAAGTAGACAAGCGCAATGGCCAGCAGCCCGATAATAAGGAAATCCAGCCTGCGGCCGTTCACGCCGATCATCGACTGCTCCCGGTCGATATCTTTTTCGCGTCGAATTCCCTGTGGCGTCAATTCAAATGCCCATGCGAGCACCACAGCGACTGGCAGGCCCATTGCCAGCAGCAGCAGGATGGTTTTAACTACCCAGTCAGGCGACCCGAAATTCTGCAGCGCGAGATCGGCTACCTGGGCAAGCAACCACGCCACAATGACATAGGCTGCCGTTACCCTGATTACATTGCGCCGCTTCAATTCAGTAAATAAATTACTCATCGTGGGCAATTATACGGGCAAATGATATTGCTTAACGCTCCCCGTAGCCCTCGGGCAATTGCATATGCAGGTTCTCCGCCAAGAACGACCATTGGTCGGCATAGCTTTGAATCACTTTCTCCGTCGGCACGCCGGCGCCATGGCCGGCACGGGTTTCGACTCGAATCAGAACCGGCGCATCACCAGCCTGTGCGGCCTGCATCGCTGCCGCATATTTAAAGCTGTGACCTGGGACCACGCGATCATCGGTATCTGCCGTGATTATCAACACGGCCGGATAATGCGTGCCCTTTTTGATGTTGTGGTATGGCGAGTACGCATACAAGGCCTTGAATTCTTCGGGATCGTCTGACGAACCGTAGTCATCCGTCCAGTAACGTCCGGCCGTAAACTGGTGGAAGCGCAACATGTCCATAACGCCGACCGCCGGTATTGCTGCTGCATACAGATCCGGCCGTTGGTTTAGGACCGCACCCACCAGCAGTCCGCCATTACTGCCACCAAAAATGGCGAGCTTGCTCGGATTCGTATAGTTTTCCTCAATCAGGTATTCGGCGGCGGCGATGAAATCATCAAATACATTTTGTTTGTTTAGCTTCGTGCCTGCCTGATGCCACTCTTCTCCATACTCGCCGCCTCCGCGCAAATTCGCTACAGCATAAATTCCACCCATCTCCATCCATGCGAGTCGCGTAGTCGAAAACGTGGGTGTCATGGAAATATTGAATCCGCCGTAGCCGTATAACATTGTCGGCCGTTTGCCGTCCGGCACAACGTCTTTGCGATGCGCGATAAACATGGGCACCCGCGTGCCGTCTTTGGACTCATAAAAAACCTGCTTGACGATGTACTCGCTACTGTCGAAGTCTACTTCCGCTCGTTTGAACACTTTCGCGGCACCGATTTCCACATCCAGTCGATATATCGTGTCCGGCGTGTCGAAACTTTCGTATCGATAGAACGTTTCCGGATCATCCATCTTGCCGTTAAAGCCCGACGCACTACCGATTCCCGGTAAATTAACCGTTCCCAATTGCGTTCCATCGGTGTGAAAGATGCGTACGAGCGACCAGGCATCCTGCAGGTACTGGCCAATGACTCGCCCCCCAACCAGGGTCACTTCATCGAGCACATCTTCGACCTGTGGAATGATTTCTCGCCAGTGCGAAGGCTCAGGATTCTCGACATCAATGGCGATAAGCCGACCGCGAGGTGCTGCGTTGTTCGTCCTGAAAAAGAACTCGCTGCCTATATTCCCGGCAAATGTGTAATCGTAATCGAATCCCTCAATCAGTATGACCGGCTCTGCGCCACCTGTTTGCAAGTCCTGGTAGGTGATCTCGTATCGAGAGTCGGTGCCCACCGAAGATGTAATGATCAGGTATCGGCCGTCATCGGATACCCCTGCGTAATGACCCCGTTCCGGATGATCCGGAGTAGCAAATGCCAGCACATCGTCTTTTTGAGCATCGCTAATGCGGTGAAAATACACCGCATGATTTTTATTCAGCGACTGAAATTTGTCTTCGCTGTCGATTTCCGGAAATCGGCTGTAATAAAATCCGGAGCCATTGGCGGCCCAGGAAAGTGCCGTAAATTTGAGCCACTCGAGTTTGTCTTCCAGCAATTCCCCACTTTCAATATCCAGCACTCGGGCAGTTCGCCAATCTGAACCGCCATCTTGAACCAGGTAGGCAAAATGTTTGCCGTCCGGGGAGGGGAAGTTGCTGGACAGCGCTATCGTACCGTCGTCGGACCAGGTATTGGGGTCAATCAGCAGCCTGGGTTCATCCTCCAGCGTTTCCTGGGTGTAAATCACATACTGATTTTGCAGGCCGTCATTGAAGCTGTAGAAATATCGACCGCCTTCCTTTTTCGGCAATCCATACCGATCAAAATCCCATAATTTCTCGAGCCGAGCTCGAATGGCCTCCCGTTCTTCGATAGTTGCAAGATAGGCAAAGGTGGTTTCATTCTGGCTGTCTACCCAGTTTTTGACGTCTTCGCTCTCTCGAACATCGTCCTCGAGCCAGCGGTAAGGGTCTGCCACAACGGTATCGTGGTAAGTATCAGTATGGTCGGTTCGCACGGTATCCGGGTACTCTATCCTGGTAGGTTTGTCGCCTGCATCGTGTGCAGACTTGTCGCTGTTACAGGCAGCAAGCGCAATAGCTGCC
>Ga0114949_10001833_pt1 | contig 13021 bp, 10 predicted proteins | sample N074metaG_FD_83505 | JGI IMG/M metagenome (GOLD analysis project Ga0114949, IMG submission 83505) | Deep subsurface microbial communities from Kermadec Trench to uncover new lineages of life (NeLLi) - N074 metaG | ecosystem: Environmental > Aquatic > Marine > Ocean trench > Sediment | place... | reverse complement strand
TTTCGTCGATCTGTTCGAAAATCGATCGGTCGGAATCGAACGCGTTGGTTGGTTCATGGTTTGGGTAGTCGAGTTCCGGAATCTTCAGGCTGGCGATTTGCATGAGTGCACTGAGGTCCACGATGCCGGGAACCTCGAACACGTCGCCTTCGGTGAACCCTGCAGCTTGCCCACCCTCCTCGAAGCGAAGTTCACGGAGCAACACTTCACGGATCGCGGCTGGCATCGACGCTTCGACGTCCAACCTCACTACGGGGGCAATGGGACGGAGCCGAATCTGCTCCTCGATGGCTTGGGTAAAACTCGCCGCCGCCTGCTCGTCGACGTCGATGTCTCCCGCGCGAACGAGGCGAAACGGGTGCACTTCGAGCACTTCGCGGCCCGGATACAGGCTCGCCGCGTTTGCCCTGACAACCTCTTCGAGAGGGACGAACTCCCGCGTGTCCGGCAGTTGGATGAATCGGTCGAGGGCGTCGGGAACTTTCAGTTGCGCGAAGTGCGTGCGGTTAGTCTTGGGGTCGCGGACCATGACGGCGATCGATAATTGGAGCTCTTCGATCATGGGGAACGGGTGTCCCGGGGCCCGGGTAATCGCGCGCGGCGTGAGCATGGGGAACATTTGTTCGTCGAAGAACTCCGTGAGGTGGCGTTTCTCGTCGTCGTTGAGTTCGGGCCACCGGCGAATCCTGATTCCGTGTTCGGAGAGTTCACCTTCCAGCAGTTCGTCGAGTAGTCGATACTGCCGCTCAACCTGGCCACGGACGCGGATGGAGATAGCGTCGAGTTGTTCGGCGGGCGTCAGGCCGTCAGGCGACGTGTCGGTGACCCCTGCGGCTGCAGCTTGCTTGAGACCCGCGACCTTCACTTGGAAGAACTCGTCGAGGTTGGTCGAAAAGATGGCCAGGAACCGCATGCGGGCCAGCAGCGGGACGTTGGGATCTTCCGCAAGGCCAAGCACGCGCCCGTTGAACTCCAGCCAACTGAGTTCGGCATTGATGAACTGCTCTGGCGCCCGGGCATCGACATCGAGCGCCTCTTCGGGCAACACCGGGATAGTGAGTTCCATGAGCGTTTTTCGCGACGATACCGCGAACTCGTCGGTGGGAAGCACCGTATCGCCTCGCCAGTCCTCACGGGTTGTAGCCGACCACTCAGGAAGAAGCTCGGATCGCGACGCGATGGTCAGGGCCGCGAGGGTTTTCGGGTGACGCAGTACCGGTGATCCGGCGCGAGCTACGATCTCGCCCGGCTGAAACCACTGCAGTGTATGCGGATCGCCGACGTGACGGGGAAGGCGACGGGCCAACCAGACCTCGATAGCTGGGCGCGTTTGAGTCGCCGGAACGACTCCCATGCGCGTTACCTGTCCTTCGGCTGTGTCGAAGGCCGTTCGCATAGCATCCCGACAGGATTCTTCTCCGCTTCCCGGGGCCATAGGAAGACGCAGGTCGTCGATCCCGCGTAAAAGCGCTATGCGGGACCCCTCGACGGCGATTACGGCAACCTCACTGTGCTTCTTCACCGCTTCGACGAAGCCGTCACTCTCGAGCGACGAAATGCTCGACAGCGCTCGCTCGATGGGATCGCTCATGACGATGCGCAGGTTGTGCTCTTCCGAGATCGCATGCGCAACCTCTTCGGCTGTGACACTGCTACGGCGGATCTGGCTGACCACAACTTGGTGATACGTCGTCGACAGATCGCCCTGCCGCACGGTCAATGCGTCGAATCCAATCGAGAACTGTGCCATCGGGAGGAAACCCTTGCGGGCCTCTCGGTACTGGCGGTCGATGGACACTTCGAGGCGTTCGCCCAACCGGTTGGCGTCGATGATGGCCTTGAGGCGGCGGGCCGGATCCGAGGCTCCTGAAAGGACGTTGGCGGGATCTTCGTCGGTCACGTCGGCTGTGAACTCGTCACCGCCACGGAAGGCACCACCGATCAGGGTTGCTCCCACCCGGACCGTGAGAAGCCGCCGGTCGTCCATCGTGTGTCGCACGCGGACCGCCACACCCCGTCGATGTAGTTCGGCGTCAGTCGTGTCGTAGTACACATCGCGGAACATGTCCCGCTTGAGGTCGGACGTCTTCAGGCCGAGCAGCAGGAGCGTCTCGGTCAGCACCTGCAGTTTCTCTGCGTCGGGTACGTCGAGTCTGAGTTCAGCGATGGCGGTCATAGCGAAGGAATCTAGTCACCCAACGACGTGAACTCTGCTTCGAGATCGAGGTCGATGCCACGCTGTTGCAAAGTCGTGAGAATATCGGCCGGCGGCTTTTTCTTCTTGAAGCGAACGAAATAGTCCAAGACTCCTGCCTCTCCCTCGGTTCGCACTGTTCCCGCGGGCTGCCACCGCTTGACATCGTTGGTAAACGTTGCCTCTACGAGCGGTGCCGCTGCCTCGATGTTGGAACTGCGAATGCGAATCGTACCCTGGAACGGCTTCTCGATGCTATTGGTGGAGAGCGATTTGTCATCCGGGACAGCGTCGACCGTGCGCTGGTAGATGTTACCGATATTGAAGTGCCACAATGCGAGGACGACGAGGTTGAACACGATAGACATGACCAGGGCAACCGCGAACGCTTGGACGCCGGCCGCCAGGCCGACGCCGATGGCGAGAAATACGTACACCGCGTCCTTCGTGTCCTTGAGTGTGTTGCGAAACCGAACCGCAGCAACGATTCCGGCCAGGGAGAACGCGAGGGGGATGCTGCTCTGCACGATCAACACGATGCCCGAAACGGCCACCGGGAGAATGATCATCGTCTGTACTACGGACGGGTCGAAGCCAATCCCCTGTTTGGTGATCATGTAGATCCATGCCACGGGTATGACTACGATAAGGGCCCCGACCATCGCCATCGTGGCTGATGGCCAATCCGTCAGGATCGCGACCTTGGGATTGCTGAACGCGTCGGACAGATTGACGGAACTCAACGCCTGGAGTCGGCCCCCGGCAAAGATGTTCGCCCAACCGGGAACCCAGCGAAACAACGCCCACAAGGCCCCTGCCAGCACAATGTAGTAGATCACGACGCCCCAGACGGCGCCTTGTTGCTTCTTCTTCAACGATCGGTCTTCTGTCTGCCGGTCTGCGGATCCCGGCACCTCTTTTCGAACTCGTCTCGTATCTCTTTGGGATCGTTGATGACCGCAAAGAACTCGTCGAGGTATTCGATGGTCTCTTGCTTGACCTCGGGGTCGAGCGCCGGCACTTCGTCATACACGGCGTAGATCTCGGCCTTCCTGCTATCGAAGAGATCAAACGTCGGCTGCAGCTCGTCCGTATCACGACACCAGCCGCGATTGATCCGGTCACGGACCTTTCGCACGCCGGCCTCTTTAGGGGGCTTGGCATATCGTGCATCGACGATACCGGTGAAGTCGAAGTCGTAGGGAATCGAAAACACCGGCCCGGCCATGCTGCCAATATTTTTCTGGTTGTGGCAACAATCGGCGGGGTCGTTCGGGCTGGGCAAGAAGGAATCCCAGTCTGTGTTGCCAACCAGATATTGGAAAACCTCGGTGAGCATCATCTGGTCGGGGTCGATGTATTCCGGCGGAACCTGCGGCAGGTTGAGAATTTTCCAATTGGTCCGAGCCGCCAGAAAATCATCGTTCTCGATGATGAAGGTCCATTTGGTAAAGGGTTCCTTGTCGCCGCTCGTGTCGACGAACGTCATGCGGGCAAGGCGGACTCGGAAACTCAGATCCGCGATGGTGTTGTGGATCCGGTACGCGAGGTATTCCTGCAATATGTACTGATCGTACTCATCCTTGTCGTCCTGGCACGGCGCAACCAGCTTGACGCGGTTCTGCGATTCGAACACGGTCCCGTCCATGTCCCCACGTTTGAAATCCAGCCGAATGGGCGGGAAGTTGCAGTTTCGCTTGTTGAGCCTGAAGTTGCCGCGCGTTTGAATTTGCAGCGCCGTGGTGTCGCCGTTTGGTAAGACCATTAACGCCTCGCGAAGGTCGCTGTCTTGGTCCCGATCTTTCCGGATTTGTTTGAAGTCGGCGATGAGCGTGAGTTCGAGGGGGTCGAGCGCCGAGTGGAGCGGTGCGTTGGCGGCAGTGGCGCTGTCGACCGACGGGTCTTCGGCGCCAATCTGCGCGCGGAGTGATGCGGTGGTCACCAGAACGCCGGTTATGGCGAACACCAACGGTCGTAACCAGCGAATGGGCAAGACGTGTGACATTAGATCCAACCTTTGGTTCGGAAGGTCTGCAGGGTATCGGCAAAGCGTTCCATGTCATGGGGCATGCCGATCGAAACACGCGAAAAATCAGTCATGGGCGGGAACTGGCGTCCCACGCGGAATCCATGCTCGAGCATGCGGTCGTTATATGCGGTGAGCGATCCACGAATTCGATGCATCACGAAATTCGTCTGTGACGGCAGGTACTCGATGTCGAGTTCGCTGAGGGCGGCACAGAGAATGTCGCGGCCACGCTTGTTCGTTGCCACGCTCTTGGCGAAATACGATTTGTCCTCGAGGCTCGCCAGCGCGGCCACGCCGGCAAGGTGATTGACGTTGTTGCGCGTGGCGACGCCGGTCAGGCGCTCCACGGTGTCCGGATGCGCCATGCCGTATCCCAATCTTATCCCTGCCATGCCGTAGACCTTGGAGAAGGTTCGGGAGACCAAAACGTTGGGATTGTCGGCAATCCACTTGATGCCGGTCCAGTACGAGGAGTCTTCGACAAAGTCGAAGTATGCTTCGTCGAGGATGAAGAACAGGTTGTCCGGCGCCTCGGCAATCCATTCGTCGATCTCGGCGCACGATGTGAGGGTACCGGTCGGATTGTTGGGATTGCAAAGGAAGACGACCACCCGTCCGTCCGAGCGACCCGCGGCCTCTCGCATTCGCGGAATATCGTGGGAGGCGTCGGCTCGGAGCGGGACCTTGTCGACGGGAATCCCGACTGGTTCACTGTACCCGGGGGCGTCCTCGAACGTCGGCTCGGCGGCAATCAGCCGGCCATTGGGAAGGCCGATGCCGTGAACGGCAAGGCGCAGAATTTCCGTGGACCCAGCGCCGGGCACGATGTTGCTCTCGTGGACATGGTGGTGTCTGGCCAGCGCCGCGACCACCTTGTCGCGAGTGGCGCCCGGGTACCGGTTCGCGTCCACCAGCCCCTCGATGATTGCCTTTTCCGCCCAAGGGGACAGGCCCAATGGGTTCTCGTTGGAGCTGAGCTTGATCGGATCGGCCGGGGTGCCGCGCCCACGGCGCGGGTGGGTGACCGCGGCGAGCGAGGCCGGCAACCCGGCGCCCAGTAGGCTGGCCGCGACTCCAGTGCGGAGAAAATGGCGTCGTTCCACGGAGGTGCCTCCGGATGGGGGATTCGCATAAGATGTGGCCCAACTGGGCGTTGGGCCAGGGGATGGAAGTGGTGAGCCCGCAGGACTCACTAGTGAAACCCGTAGCCCATGTGGGCCGTACAGCAATATAGATAAGACCACAATCGAGGTTAGTCAGCCATGTCAGCTACCCGAAGGATATTAATCGCGCTAGGGGCCCCACTGGTCGTAATAGCGGGGTTGAGCCTCGTGCGGGGGGTCCAGAGCGCCTCCCATCTCAAGGCCCAAATCGAAGAGTGGATCGACGCGTTCGAGCATAGCCCTGACGCCGTCACCATGAACCTCTCGTTCGTCCCGGCCTACGTGGACGGGGACAAGGTCGGGATGCTACGCACCGTGGTGATCCAACGGCAAAAGGCGGGCGAAGTGGATGCCGTAGACCTCGTAATCGAGGTGGGCGACCGTGGGATTGGCGAACTTGCCGCCTGCAGCTTCCAGCTCGACCCGGATGCGTTCGAACACTCCGGGCCATGGGGCTTCAAACATGCGCTCGAATGTATCGATGACACCGAAGGGCTTGTACCGTTCGGCAGCGTCTCCATCTCTGACGCCGATTTTCGAGTCACGCTGTATCTGGACCCTTCGGACGTCCCATGCTCGAGTGCGAGGTCGGACCTCAGCGCCGTGTGTTCGGACAGAATCCGGAACAACATGCACCGCCTGCGTGAGGAGATTCGCGCGGATATTCGTGAGGCCCTCCGCGATGTGGAAATTGAGATCGACAACGCCAGGATCGAAGTTCGGCGCGCCAAGGCCGAGATTAGAACCTCGGTAGGGAACTGATGCGGGTCCCGGTCTCTCCTGTCACCTGTTAAGTACCTCCACTCCCTGCTCAAATACGATATCGACGGGGATCTTCAATTCTCCGAGCCGGTCGAGGTCGGCCTGGAGGCCGCTCGGGACCAGAGCCTTGGACTCCATCAGTTCGGAAACCCCGGCATAGTTTCCGTCGCCCTGAAGGGTTAGGAGCAATTCGGACAGTGCCGGCACGGCGTCAGCCATTCTGTCGAAATTTATCCGATAGGTTCCCGTCGCATCGTCGCGGGTAAACGCTCCCTGTTCCTGGAAGAAGTTGAACCGTACCATGTTGGCCCGGCCATGAGCGCTGGTCGCGCCGAATCGCACTGAACGGAAGATGCTCGCCATGAAGGTGACGTAGTTGTCTTCGAGGCGACCCTTGGTCAATGCGCCACGCTCCCGCAGTGCGGTGACCATGTAGAGGCCCAGAATGTCGGCCTTCCCTTCTTCCATGGCAGTTGAATGCTCCTGGAGTGCCTGCCGAACGGTCCCCCGTCCGTTCACCGTGTTCTTGATGCCTAGGCCGTGGGCCACTTCGTGGAACATAGTGTTCTCGAAGAACGCATCGAAGGTGACGTATTGGCGCTGATCTTCCGCAATGAGCACGTTTACGATCGGCATGAGAATCTGGTCGAACTTGGCGCGCATCACGTTCTTGAGCTGCAGTCGCCGCGTGCCCTTTTCGAGTTGGACCACTTCGTCGTTGGGAAGATTGATCGCGATGGATTTGGAGCCCGCATTGCCGTCGCCACCGTAGTACACAGCATCGTACGCGTTCAGATCGGCGTTGGTACCCGGCATTTCTTGTTTGTACCGATCGGGTGCGGGTAGGCCACGCTGCAATTCCGGGAGGAACGCGGCAAACCTCGAGAGCCGGTCACTCCATTCGAGATCTTTGACCAGCACGACCCCCTCGTACGCGGTCTTCCGAGCGAACAACTGGTCTTCGTAGTTTTCGATCGGGCCGATGATGATCTCGAGGCGATTGGTCTTCATCTCCATCCAAGCCATATCGCTGGGTTGGAAGTCATCCGTCACGAGCGCCTCGGCCCGCATCTCCAGGTACCGCTTGAGTCCTGGGTCTTCGGCGAGCGCGGCAGCCTCGAAAAGCTTGGAAGACGCTCTCTCCAACTGATCGGAGTAGATCTCGTGATACGGAATGGCCACCAGTGACCCGTCAGCGGCCCGACGTACGAGGGAGTACTGGCCGGTCATCGACTCGGTGATCAGGTCCTTCGTGGCATCCGACGGGTAGAAATTTGCGCCGCGAGGTTTGGGGCCCACGCCCTCGATGAAAGGCTCGTTGTCGTTGATACGATCCCACGGGCCGTAGTTGATCTCGACGAACCGCCTGGCGGCGGGGTTCTCGATGCTTTCCAGCAGGGAGTCACGGGCACCGTAGGCCTGATCCCAGAACAACTCGTCTATGTACTGAGCAGCCTCGATCAGGAGCGGCAGCATCTTACGTTCGTTGTCGGTGAGGACGCTCATGTCGGTGGTGAGTGGAACGGTCACGTATTTGGAAACGAGCTCTTCGAATGGGTCGGGCGCGGGTTCGGCGGGCTCGCAGGCCATGGCGAACACGGCAACACCAAGAGGAAACATGCGGCGGAACATCGTCGGTCCTTGGTCGCTGGTTATGAGGGCAAGTTACCGGGTGGGTGGAGTAGTTGCCACCGGACGGGAGGGGTATCTTTCAATCGTCAATCGTCAATCGTCCGTCGAGGAGATCACGTCCCCATGGGAACCAAGAAGCGGACCCCGATTGCGGCGAAGCCCCCACGGGCGAACGGTACTCCGGTGCTGCTCATGGCGTATGGGAGTGCGCCGACCAATACGGAAGAAGCTATCCGTACCTATCTGGATGACGTTCTGGGCCACTACCGAGGTGCGACCGCGACCGATGCCGAAGTGGCCGATCTCAAGGCGCGCTACGAGGCCATTGGTGGGTCTCCACTATACGATGTGACCGGGCGGGTGGCTCGTGCTTTGCAAAATGCCCTCGACCGGGGGCAGGAAGTCTTCGACGTCCGGGTCGCGATGCGACACTCTCCGCCGTTCATCGAAGATGCGGTCCGGGCGGTCTCGAAGACGGGTGCCAAATCGGGCATCGCGATTGCGCTCGCACCGTTTGGATCGCGACTCACGAGCCAGGCCTACTACAAGGAAGTGGAGAAGGCTTCACAAGGCTGCGACCTCACCTGGTGGTATGCCAACGACTGGAATCTGCATCCCCAGTTTCTCACCCTGTGGGAACGGTTGATCAAGCAGGCGCTCGACAAAACTGGCGCTACAGGCACCGTAGTGGTGTTTACGAACCACAGCCTTCCTGCGCGGATCCTCAACTGGAACGATCCCTACCCGACCCAGTTCTCTGCCATGGCCGGTGAACTCGCGGATCGGCTCAACCTCGATCGCTGGAGTCTTGCCTTCCAAAGCGCGGGAAAGGGGAATCAGCTGTGGCTCGGCCCGTCATTGTTCGAGGTCGTCGGTGACTGGATCTCGCAAGGCATCAAGGACTTCGTCATCGCGCCGATAGGGTTCCTCGTCGATCATCTCGAGGTACGCTTTGACCTCGACATCGACGCCGCGAATATGGCCAAGGAACTCGGCGTGTCGCTACGACGAACGGAAATGCCGAATGACGAGGATGAGATGATCGAATTGCTGGTGGATTTGGTGCGGACTACGGCGGCGAGGAGCTAGAGGATCTAGGAGGAACCAAGTGGATCCAACCGGTAGTTCCGTAGATCCTCCCTGATCCTCTTCTCTACAACGAAAGCCAGTAGTTGAGCTTAACCACGAATGTGTTCGTCGCAGGTGCCGTGAAGATGCTCCCCAAGTTCGTCGTGAAATCAAAGTTTGGCAGGCTGCTGAAGTCGGAGCGGTTGTGCTGCCACACCAGGAAGAGCGTCGATCCCAGCATGTACTCCCACCGGAGTACCACGTTCGACCGGAACGAGAGTACCGTGAAATCCGGCTGACCGATGAAGATGTTGGAGTTACCGTCGCGGTCGAGATCGATGCCGATGCGACCATCGCCGAGATCCACGATCTGGTCGTCCCGGTAATTCAGGAACCGGTCCTGGAACGTCACGCCGCGTGGGTCCGAAACTTCCTTGAATTGCGTGTAGTCGCCGGTTGCGGCGAAGGGCTCCGCGTAGATCTGCAGCGACATATTCGACGTGAACGTCATGTTGGCGCGGAACGTCATCGACGTCGCGGTCTGGTTCAGCTCGCCGAACACGTAGTGGTGTGCGTCTAGGGCGTCGGAGAACGTGTAGTACTGCCATCCGCTGAATTGCTTGAAAATCGACGGGCCGAACGTGAAGTCGAGATTCGCAGCCGGTCGCCAGGAAATGTTCGGGTTGACACTGTACGACCATCCTGCGTTCTGATCCTGCCGCCCGTAGAAGCCGGACAGGCCAAACCGAAACGTCTTACGTGAATCCGAACCAATGCCGGCCCACATATTGGTCGATGCGGGACGCAAGAAGGCCGGGCCACCGCGCAGAGTGCCTGGTGAGAGGGACTCCAGGTTGCGGCCGATACCGGCGTTCACGTTCCAGTAGTTGGACAATATGCCCCAACCGTTCGTGTTGAAACCGGTGGATACGTGTTCCCAACCGTAGGTCCGGGCGTGCCACGCGTTGACGTTCACGTTGAATTGTCGGAACACCTTGCCGGGCTCCAGCCAGCGGCGGTTGCCCCAGACGTAGCCGATCGTGCGGTCGGCGTCTTGCTGGAAGCCGGCATCGTTTACCTCATAGCCGGGCGACCTCGTGTCGAGCCCCGTCGAGAACCGCCAGTTGCCGGAAATCTTCCCAAAGGTTATCTGACCCGAGAACCCCGAAAGCGATGTCCGGTTCGGGTCGTACGTAACGTGCGTGTTGTCCGGTCGTTGATACCAGCGGGCTGACGACCGCTGTGTCAGGTCGATGGCTTCGGCACTGCCTCCGACGTTGGCGACTGATGCCCAACCATTGAAAGAGAATTTCTGCTCGGCGAATCTGTGCGTCCAACGCAAGCCGCCGGCAAACGCTCGGCTCCGGAGCCACTGCAAGTTGGGGGTCAGGTTTCGGTTTACGGCGGTTCCGAAGAGCGTGATCTTCGTTTGCCCGTCACGGAAATCGCGCGCCAATGAACCCACGAAGTACCCGGTCCGCGGCTCGACCACATCTCGGTGACTCCCGCCAATGGAATCGATGACGGTTGCCGACTCTTCTGCGGTGAACGAAGCCAGGGCTCCCATCGTCCAACCCGAGGATGTCTTTCCCGAGAGCTTTGCCGATCCTATGATCGTCGTCTGATCGGGGGAGTTGCTGTAGCCACCGCGGTACTGGGGCCGGCCCTGAGGCGCGCGACCGATACGGCGCGTGTAGAACAACGACTCGGCGCTCCCGTCACCGTCGCCCAGGCCGATACCGAACTTGTAGATGTCCACGCCCTCCAGAAAGAACGGACGTCGTTCGGGAAAAAACGTCTCGAACGCCGATAGGTTAACGACCGCTGGGTCAGCCTCGACCTGACCGAAGTCCGGGTTGACCGTTGCCGACAACGTCAGGTTTGACGTCAGTCCAAGATTGATGTCGGCGCCGGCAGCCGGCGTGCGGTCGAAACCGGTCGAGAACGGATTGCTCGCATTTGCCTCGTACATGGTGCTGGTCGCCGAGACGTAAGGCAGGATCTCTGCCCGCCGCGGCGGCGAGATCCCGTCCAAACCCACGAGGTCGCCGTATCGCGAGACCATTCCGCTTTGGTCCTTCGGCGGCACCCGCCAGAACTGTTCTTCGTTGAGTCGGTTGATGCTGCGAAAGATGTTGAAGCCGAACCGGTCCTGCCCCTTTTCGAAGCGGATCTGTGAGAACGGAATCTTGAACTCGGCCGTCCACCCTTCCGAGTCTTTTGACGTTTTCACATCCCAGACCGCGTTCCACGAGTTGTCTTGATTAAAGTCGTCGAAGAAATAGACATCGCGCTTCACGCCGGCCGGGTTCACATAGAATGTGAATGCAGTCCTGCGGTCGTAGTACGAGTCGATCGAGACGCCGATCCAGTCGGAAGGAGAATGTTGATCCCGGCGCGTCAGTAGGCCGACAATTTCTTCGGCGTGTGAATCGTAGGCGCGCACACCGATGTAGAGCGCATCGTCAGTGTAGAGTACCCGCGCTTCGGTACGCTCCGTTGCGGGCTCACCTTCATTGGGATCGCGCTGCGTGAAATCAGTAATCGGCGTCGCGAGCCGCCATACGGCCTCGTCGAGATACCCATCCAGCTTGGGTGCGCCCGAAGTGGCGCGGGCCGCAACCGCGATCGGCGCGCCACCGCCGAGTCCGATCCGCGGATTCGACGAGCTCGTTGATGCGGCGCTCCGGCCCGCTTGTTGCGCGTCGAGGTTCACTAGCGGCGCCATCAACAACGCCAACAGTAGAACGCTTCGTTTTTCACAGTGATGCGACATCCAAAACTCCGTCACGACTTGGTATGGCTTTACGAGAACTACGAATGCCGGGAACCAAGGGTTTCGTTCCCTTAGATACCGACGGCACCGATAGGGTTGCGTTGAATTTGTGTTTTAGAGGGGGGCGACCGATATGTTTGCAGCGAACGGTGCAGCAAGGGGGGAATTGCCGGACTTCGGCGATAGAGCTAAACTTATGAATGGTAACATCTTAGGCGATATTGGTGCCCGCTGCCGCGGGCCGCGAACGGGTGACGAACGGCGGGAAGTTGTCTGTTATTTTATCGACACAAGGGACATGTAGATGAAGCGACTCGTGTTGCTCAGGCATGGACAAAGCACCTGGAACAAAGAGAATCGGTTCACGGGCTGGACGGATGTGGGGCTTACGGAGCAAGGTGAAGAAGAAGCCAAGGACGCAGGGCGGAGTTTGCAGGGCGAAGGGTTCACCTTCGACATTGTCTATACGTCCGTCTTGAAGCGCGCCATCAAGACCCTGTGGATCGTGCTCGAGGAGATGGATCTCGCTTGGATTCCGGTTGTCCGAGACTGGCGACTGAACGAGCGGCACTACGGTGCGCTACAGGGGCTGAACAAGGCTGAGACCGCCGCCAAGCACGGGGAGGATCAGGTCCAGATCTGGCGGCGGAGCTACGATACGGCGCCCCCTGCCCTCACCTCGGACGACGAGCGGTACCCCGGGTCGGATCCGCGCTATTCTGGTTTGTCGGCCGAGGATCTTCCATTGAGCGAGTGTCTGAAGGACACGGTCGACCGTATGCTTCCGTATTGGCATGACACCATCGCGCCGGATGTGCGGGCGGGGAAGCGGGTGTTAATCGCTGCGCACGGGAATAGTCTGCGCGCTCTGGTCAAGCATTTGGACGACGTTCCGGATGAGGAAATCGTCGGGCTGAATATCCCGACTGGTATTCCATTAGTATATGAACTCAATGACGACCTTTCGCCCATCAAGTCGTACTACCTGGGCGACGCCGAGGCTGTAGCGGCGGCGCAGGCGGCGGTAGCAGCGCAGGGGAAAGCAGCTGCAGATTCCGCTGATTGAGCTGATCAGCGCAGATCGCGGTTTCCTTCCTTGACGTACTTGCCTGTTTGCTTTTCGAAGATGAGGACTCGGGTAACTTCCCCCGCCCGTTCCCCGATGTACATCACGCGTACGTGTTGCTTCCCGTCAGGCAGTCCCTCGAGCACCATTGATCCCGGTGGCGCGTGGTCAAGGACGCCATCACAGGATCGGGCTTGGTCTTGGCGCCCGGGCGGTGTTCCTGGAATCCAGATGCGACACTCCCCGGCATCGGGTAAGTGACCGGGTGGAATATCCAGTGTGGCAGCGGTGCTCGGGCCCGAAACTTCCTCGACCGGAGCATCAGTAGCTG
>Ga0114949_10001829_pt1 | contig 13027 bp, 12 predicted proteins | sample N074metaG_FD_83505 | JGI IMG/M metagenome (GOLD analysis project Ga0114949, IMG submission 83505) | Deep subsurface microbial communities from Kermadec Trench to uncover new lineages of life (NeLLi) - N074 metaG | ecosystem: Environmental > Aquatic > Marine > Ocean trench > Sediment | place... | reverse complement strand
GGTCGATGAGCTGATGCAGCACATCCCCGGGCCGGACTTTCCCACCGCCGGAATTATCAATGGTCGCGCCGGAATAGTGCAGGCCTACCGCACCGGTCGCGGTCGCATCTATGTGCGCGCCAAGACCGAAATTATCACCAATGCGAAATCCGGCAAGGACACCATCCTCATCCACGAGCTGCCCTACCAGGTCAACAAGGCGCGATTAATCGAAAAAATCGCCGAACTGGTCAAGGACAAGAAAATCGAGGGTATTACCGAGCTGCGCGACGAGTCCGACAAGGACGGCATGCGGGTCGTGATCGAGCTGCGCCGCGGCGAGATGGCCGATGTGGTCCTCAATAACCTGTACACCCAGACCTCGCTGCAGTCCGTATTTGGTATCAATATGGTGGCGCTGGTGGACGGCCAGCCGAAGACGCTTAATCTCAAGCAGATCATAGAGGCCTTTGTGCGTCATCGCCGCGAGGTAGTCACCCGGCGCACGATCTTCCTGCTGCGCAAGGCCAGGGAGCGCGGCCATGTGCTGGAAGGCCTGACGATTGCGCTGGCTAACATCGACGCGATCATCGCCCTGATCAAGGCTTCAACCAACCCCGCGGAAGCGCGTGAGAAATTGATCACGCAAGGCTGGGCGCCGGGGGAGGTTACCGCCATGCTGGAGCGGGCGGGTAACAATGCCTGCAGGCCCGATGGCCTCGATGAACAATATGGGCTGCGTGACGGCAGTTACTTCCTGTCCCCCGCCCAGGCCCAGGCCATCCTGGAGTTGCGCCTGCATCGCCTGACCGGACTGGAACACGAGAAGCTGATCCAGGAGTACCAGGAAAAGCTGGTGGAAATAGCCGGTTACCTGGAAATCCTGTCTGATACCGAGCGCCTCAAGCAGGTCATGCGTGAGGAACTGCATGAAGTGGTGGAGAGTTACGGTGATGAGCGGCGTACGGAAATCACTGATTCTGCCCACGACCTCACGGTCGAGGACCTGATCACCGAGGAAGATCGGGTGGTGACCATTTCCCACGGCGGCTATGCCAAGACCCAGCCACTGACCGACTACCAGGCCCAGCGCCGCGGAGGTATGGGCAAATCAGCCACAGCGGTCAAGGAAGAGGATTTTATTGAGCACCTGCTGATTGCCAGCACCCACGACACCATTCTCTGTTTTACCAATGTCGGTAAGGTCTACTGGCTCAAGGTTTTCCAGATTCCGGTGGCCGGGCGTGGTTCGCGGGGCCGACCCATGGTCAACCTGTTGCCCCTGGACGAGGGTGAGCGGGTTACTTCCATCCTGCCGGTCCGTGAATATACAGAAGGTCATTACATCTTTATGGCGACCGCTTGCGGCACGGTGAAGAAGACGGCGCTGACGAACTTTTCGCGCCAGCGCAGTGTGGGTCTGCGGGCACTGGAACTGGATGAAGGTGATGTGCTGGTGGGTACGGCGATTACCGATGGCGAGCAGGACGTTATGCTGTTTAGCAGCTCCGGCAAGGCGGTCCGTTTTAAGGAGGGAAATGTGCGCGCCATGGGGCGTACCGCGCGCGGTGTGCGCGGTATTAAAATGGCAGATGGTCAGAAAATGATTTCGCTGATCATCCCCGCCGAGGCGGGCAAGGTACTTACCGTCAGCCAGAAAGGCTACGGCAAGCGCACCGAGGTCGGCGATTTTCCAACCAAGGGCCGGGGCACCCAGGGTGTGATCGCCATGCAGACCAGCGAGCGTAATGGCGAACTGGTTGGGGCCGTGCAGGTATTTACCGGTGATGAGCTAATGCTGATCTCCGATCAGGGCACCCTTGTGCGTACCCGCGGTGATGAGGTTTCCATACTGGGACGCAATACCCAGGGTGTGCGCGTTATCAAGCTTAAGAAAAATGAAAAGCTGGTTAGTGTAGAGCGCATCGAGGAACCTGAAGCAGTGCCGGAATTCTCCGACGATACTGAATAGAGTTAAGGAAGCGAGAAATGGCTCGTAGGCACAATTTTTGTGCGGGTCCGGCGGCTTTGCCGGAATCCGTGTTGGAGCAAGCCCGGGACGACATGCTGGACTGGCACGGTGCCGGCCTGTCTATCATGGAGATGAGCCACCGCGGTCCCGAGATAGTGGGTATCGCCGAGCGGGCGGAACAGTCACTGCGTGAGCTGTTGGGTATTGGCGACGACTACGCGGTATTGTTCCTGCAGGGCGGTGCCAGCAGCCAGTTTTCTGCCGTGCCGCTGAACCTGGCTGGCGACAAGGGTCGTGCTGATTACCTGAACACCGGCCAGTGGTCAAAGAAGGCAATTGCAGAGGCCCGGCGCTACCTGGATGTAAATGTGGTGGCGACGGCTGAGCCCAGCCATTTTGCCACGATTCCGCCCCAGTCAGAGTGGCAGCTGTCTGCCGATGCTGCCTATTTTCACTACACGCCGAATGAAACCATTGGTGGTGTGGAGTTTTTCTGGACGCCGGAAGTGGATGTGCCGCTGGTAGTCGATATGTCTTCCACTATCCTGTCTCGCCAGATCAATGTCAGTGATTACGGCGTGATTTACGCGGGGGCGCAAAAGAATATCGGACCGGCAGGTCTGACCCTGGTCATCGTGCGCAGGGACCTGTTGGGTACTGCCGATGAAAAGTGTCCAGCCATGCTGAACTGGAAAATCGCTGCCGATAACGATTCCATGTACAACACGCCACCGACCTTCGCCCTCTACCTGGCGGGCCTGGTATTCGGTTGGCTGCAGGAACTGGGTGGCCTGGCCGCCATGGAAGAGATCAATCGACGCAAGGCGGCGAAGTTGTACGGCGCCATCGATGAGAGCCCTTTTTATGCCAACCCGGTGGAGTTGCAGAGTCGATCGCTGATGAATGTACCCTTCACTCTCGCCGATGCGGAACTGGACAAGTTGTTCCTGCAAGAGGCCGAGGCCGCCGGCCTGCTCAATCTCAAGGGCCACCGCAGTGTGGGTGGCATGCGCGCCAGCATCTACAATGCCGTGACTGAACAGGCGGTGGACGCTTTGATAAGCTTCATGCAGGACTTCGAGGCGCAACACGCTGGTTGAGCCACTGGATGTGAAATGAGTGACAAGAAAGACCTTGACCAGGTCCGCACAGAAATAGACAACATTGACCAGCAGATCCAGGATCTGATCAGCCGGCGTGCTCGCTGTGCCCAGGATGTTGCCGACATCAAGACGGCAGACGCACAGGCGGCAAGGGCGCGTGGTGACGCCGAAGAGGAGGTGGTGTACTACCGGCCGGAGCGTGAAGCGCAGGTACTCAATCGTATCAAGGAGCGCAATAAGGGTCCGCTGGCGGGTGAAAACGTCGCCTTGATCTTTCGCGAGATCATGTCTGCCTGCCTGGCACTGGAGCGCCCAATGCAGGTGGCCTACCTGGGGCCGGAGGGTACCTTCACCCAGGCGGCGACGATCAAACACTTCGGCCATGCGGTTCTGAGTATTCCCCAGGGCGCCATCGATTCGGTGTTCAACCAGGTCGAGGCCCAGGACTGCCATTACGGTGTCGTGCCGGTGGAGAACTCCACCGAGGGGATGGTCAGCCATACCCTGGACAACTTCATGGACTCCACCCTGAAAATCTGTGGCGAGGTGGAGATGCAGATTCATCACCACCTGTTGGTGGGCGAGCAGACTACCAGTACCAATATCCAGCGTATCTGCGCGCACCAGCAGTCACTGGCCCAGTGCCGGGGCTGGCTGGACCAGTACTGGTCGAGCGTGGAGAGAGTCGCCGTATCCAGCAATGGCGAGGCGGCGCGGATGGCCGCGGCGGAAGCCGGTACCGCGGCGATTGCCGGCGATATGGCGGCGGACCAGTACAGCCTGGAAAAATTATTTGAAAATATTGAAGACTCCGCACACAACACCACGCGATTCCTGATTATCGGGCGCGATGAGGTGCCCCCCAGCGGCAATGACAAGACTTCCATCATCGTTTCCAGTCGCAACCGTCCCGGCGCGCTGTTTGATTTGCTGGAGCCATTTCGCACCGCGGGAGTCAGTCTTACCCGAATCGATACCCGTCCTTCACGCACGGAAAAATGGGCTTATGTGTTCTTTATAGAGTTCGAAGGCCACCTGCAGGATGACAATATCGCTGCCATAGTCGCGGAGTTGGAAGAGCAGTCGATTCTGCTCAAGCCACTGGGCTCCTACCCCAAGGCGGTGTTGTAAAGCCGTGTTGCCCAGGGTCGAGAAAGTGCTGGTGATTGGGCTGGGCCTGATCGGGGGTTCATTGGCGCGATCGCTAAAACTGAGTGGCTTTGCCGGACATGTCAGCGGCTATGGCTACCGCGATGTCTCCCTGAAGAAAGGCCTGGAACTGGGTGTGATTGACAGTTACAGCCTGGATCTTGATGAGGCACTGGTCGGGGCAGACATAGTGGTTATCGGTACGCCGACCCTCACCGCTAATGAAATACTCAGGCAAATTCTGCCCAGGGTGGGTCCCGCTACGGTGATTACGGATGTGGCGAGTGTCAAAGGCAGTCTGTCGAAAACCGCCCGCGATGTCTGCCAGGGCAAGCTGCCGCCGAAGCTGGTTTTGGGCCACCCTATTGCCGGCTCTGAGCGCAGTGGGGTCGATGCCTCCAGGGAAGATTTGTTCATCGATCACCGGGTGATACTGACACCGGAACCGGAAACCGACCCCGCCGCCCTGGGTATGATCCGCGACATGTGGTTGAGTACCGGTGCCGAGGTGGTTGAGCTGGGGGTAGAGGAGCACGATGCCATTCTCGCTGCGACCAGCCACTTGCCCCATGTGCTGGCCTACGCCCTGGTGGATGCCCTGGCCGGGAATACGCGCAGTGAAGATATTTTTCGATTTGCTGCCGGCGGCTTTCGTGATTTTACGCGGATTGCATCCAGCGACCCTGACATGTGGCGCGACATCGCCCTGGCCAACAGGGATGAGCTGTTGAAGGCCATTGACGGCTTTAGCGATAAATTGGCAGAACTGCGCAGTGCGGTGGCCGCTGGCGATGGTGATGCCATGCACGAAACCTTTAGCGCTGCCAAGGCGGCCCGCGATGCGTTCACCAATAGGCGGGGAAATAGCTAATGGAGTTCAGGATCCAGCCTGGCGGTAGTCTGCGGGGTGAGGTGCGGGTGCCGGGAGACAAATCCATATCCCACCGCTCGATCATGCTGGGTTCCCTCGCTGCGGGTATCACCCGTGTCAGTGGTTTCCTGGAAGGGGATGACGCCCTGGCCACGGTGGCGACATTCAGGGCCATGGGGGTGGAGATCGAAGGTCCACAAAATGGAGAGGTGATTATCCAAGGGGTCGGGATGCACGGACTGCAGGCACCCGGGCAGATACTGGACCTGGGCAATTCGGGAACCTCGATGCGACTGCTGTCAGGTTTGCTGGCGGGGCAGGATTTTTCCACCGAACTAACCGGTGATGCCTCCCTGCGCGGCCGACCCATGGGGCGTGTAATCGAGCCGCTGCGGATGATGGGCGCAAATATTACCGCAGCGGAGAATGATACGCCGCCGCTGCGGATCAGCGGTGGTGCGGGCCTGCAGGGCATTCACTACAATTTGCCCATGGCCAGTGCCCAGGTCAAATCCTGCCTGCTGTTGGCCGGGCTGTATGCCGTGGGTGTCACTTCCGTTACTGAGCCGGCGCCGACACGAGATCATACCGAGCGCATGCTGCGTGGCTTCGACTATGCGGTTACCCGTGATGAAAAAGGGGTGATCAGCTTGCGCGGTGGCGGTGAGCTGCGGGCAACGGATATAGAGGTACCCGCTGATATTTCCTCCGCGGCCTTCTTTTTGGTGGCGGCCAGTATCGCAACCGGTTCCGAATTGTTGCTCAGCCACGTGGGTATGAACCCGACCCGTACCGGCATTATCAACCTGCTGCGCCTGATGGGCGCCGATATCGAGCTCCAGGATGAGCGGGAAGTGGGTGGTGAGCCGGTGGCGGATATACGGGTGCGCGGGGCGGACTTGCACGGCATTGAAATTCCGCAGCAGGAAATCCCCCTCGCCATTGATGAATTTCCCGCCCTGTTTATTGCCGCCGCCTGTGCACAGGGGCGTACCGTTTTGCGCGGCGCAGAGGAACTGCGGGTCAAGGAGAGTGACCGCATAGCGGCCATGGCTGAGGGCCTCAATACCCTCGGCGTGGGCACCGAAGTGTTGGCGGACGGGATTATCATAGAGGGTTTCGGCAGCGCCGGGTGTTTTGGCGGTGGCGTGGTCAATAGCCATCACGATCATCGAATTGCCATGTCTTTTGCCATTGCCGCCCTGCGTGCCGACAGTGAGATCCGGGTTGTGGATGCCGATAATGTAGTCACTTCATTCCCCGGTTTCGAGGTCCTGGCACGGGATCTCGGCCTACAGATATCGGTGGCCGGCTGATCATGTCCGCGATACCGATAATAACCATCGACGGCCCCAGCGGTGCAGGCAAGGGCACGATTGCGCATTTGCTGGCCGGAGAACTGGGTTGGCACTTGCTCGACAGCGGCGCCCTGTACCGGGTTACGGCCCATGCCTGTGAAGTGGAAGGGGTGGGTCTGACAGACGAGTCACAGGTCGCAGATGTCGCCCGCCACCTGCAGGTGAGATTTGTGCGGGCGGACAGTGGCGAGGTGTTGGTCTATTACCGCGACCGGGATTGCAGCCGTGCGATTCGCACCGAGGAGGGCGGTCGCGGGGCGTCCACCGTGGGCGCCATGCCATTGGTACGCGCGGCCCTGCTGCAGCGTCAGAGGGACTTTCAGCAAGCCCCGGGCCTGGTCGCCGACGGCCGCGATATGGGCACCGTGGTGTTCCCCGGTGCCCCGCTGAAATTTTTCCTCGTAGCCAGCGCTGAAGAGCGCGCAGAGCGGCGCTTTAAGCAGTTGAAAGAAAAGGGGGAAAATGTTAATCTCGCGCGCCTTTTAGGAGACATACAGGAACGAGATGAGCGAGATCGCTCCCGTTCAGTGTCTCCCTTGTTGCCGGCGGACGATGCCATAGTCATCGACAGCACGGCAACGCCCATCGACGCCGTGTTCGCAAATGTCATGGCCGATGTTAACGCCAGGTTTGGGATTTAAACCAGTATTGGTTCCAGCCAGGTTATTGAAACTGACCCGCATTAACTGGTAGTGCGGCAAACACGCAGGTAACTATCTCATGAGCGAAAGCTTCGCCGAATTATTTGAAGAAAGTCTGAAAACCGTCGATATGAAACCCGGCGCCATTGTCACCGGTGTGGTGATCGATATCGACAGCGAGTGGGTCACGATCCACGCTGGTCTCAAGTCCGAGGGTGTAATACCCCGTTCGCAGTTTCTCGACGCGAGTGGCGAATGCGCACTGGTAATCGGAGACGAAGTCCAGGTTGCCCTGGAGACCGTAGAGGATGGCTTTGGTGAAACCAAGCTTTCCCGCGAGAAGGCCAAGCGTTCAGAAAGCTGGAAAGAATTGGAAACTGCACACGCAGCTGATGCGGTAGTAAAGGGTGTTATCAACGGCAAGGTCAAAGGTGGCTTTACGGTCGATATCAACTCTATTCGTGCATTCCTGCCGGGTTCCCTGGTGGATGTACGCCCGGTACGTGAAACCGTACACCTGGAAGGCCAGGAGTTGGAATTCAAGGTCATCAAGCTGGACCAGAAGCGCAACAATGTCGTGGTATCACGCCGCGCAGTTATGGAAGCGGCCAACAGCGTAGAACGCGATGCCCTGCTGTCAACACTGCAGGAAGGCATGTCTGTTAAAGGTATCGTCAAGAACCTGACCGACTACGGCGCCTTTGTTGACCTCGGCGGTGTCGACGGACTGCTGCACATCACCGATATGGCCTGGAAGCGTATCAAGCATCCCAGCGAAATCGTTGAAGTGGGCCAGGAAATCGACGTCAAGATCCTCAAGTTCGACCGCGAGCGCAACCGCGTGTCCCTGGGCTTGAAGCAGCTGGGCGAAGATCCCTGGGTGGAAATCAAGAACCGTTACCCCGAAAACAGCCGGGTTATGGCGCGGATCACCAACCTCACCGATTACGGTTGTTTTGCCGAGTTGGAAGAGGGTGTGGAAGGCCTGGTACACGTTTCCGAAATGGATTGGACCAACAAGAACGTACACCCCTCCAAGATCGTCCAACTGGGCGACGAGCTGGAAGTAATGGTTCTGGACATCGACGAAGAGCGTCGCCGTATCTCCCTGGGTATCAAGCAGTGCCAACAGAACCCGTGGGATGCTTTCGCTACCGAGTACAGCAAGGGCAACAAGATCAAGGGCAAGATCAAGTCCATCACTGATTTCGGCATCTTCATCGGCCTGGAAGGGGGTATCGATGGCCTGGTGCACTTGTCTGACATCTCCTGGAATGAGTCTGGCGAAGAAGCCGTGCGCAGCTACAACAAGGGTGACGAGATAGAGACGGTTATCCTCTCCATCGATCCTGAGCGTGAGCGTATCTCGCTGGGTATCAAGCAGCTGGAAGACGACCCCTTCAACAACTTCGTGGCCGAGAATGATCGCGGTGCGATTGTGACCGGTACGGTCAAGGAAGTTGATGCCAAGGGTGCGGTTATCGAGCTGGCCGAAGAAGTTGAAGGCTACCTGAAAGCCTCTGAACTGAGCCGTGACAAGGTAGACGATGCCCGTAACGTGCTCAAGCAAGGTGAGACGGTTGAAGCCAAGATTGTCAGTGTTGATCGCAAGAACCGCGGTCTGTCCCTGTCGATCAAGGCCAAGGACTATGATGACGAGAAAGAAGCTGTGAAATCCCTGAAAGACCAGGGTGCTGCAGCGGCTTCTCCCGGCACCATCGGCGACCTGATTAAGGCGCAAATGGGAGATAAGTAAGCCGGGCTTTGAAATCAGACTTGCGCAAGCCCGGCATTCGGGGCAAAATAAGCTTTTTAATCAATAGCTTATAGACCCCGAGCGGAGGCTATATGACAAAATCAGAACTGATTGAGTTAATCGCATCGCGGCAGATCCAGCTGTCTGCCAAGGATGTCGAGCTTGCGGTCAAGACGATTCTTGAGCACATGTCGCAAATCCTGTCGACGGGAGAGCGCATCGAGATTCGTGGTTTCGGCAGCTTTTCACTGCACTACCGTGAACCCCGCAAGGGTCGTAACCCCAAGACAGGTGACGCGGTACAGCTCATCGGCAAATATGTACCGCATTTCAAGCCTGGCAAGGAATTGCGTGAGCGGGTCAACCAGGGCTTGAATGCAGGCTACTAAAACCAGTTGGCTGGGGCTGGCCCCATGAAATATCTTAAGAATATCCTCTATTTTGCTGCTTTCGCTGCCGTGCTGGCCCTCGGCGTGTTCTTTGCCATACAAAATACCGCCACGGTACCGCTGGACCTGTTGGTGATTTCCCTGCCGGAACGCTCGATCGCACTGTGGGTATTATTGGCTTTTGGCGCCGGCGGAATTATTGGCATGCTGACCTCAATGGGGCTGGTGCTGCGCCTGCGCACGACCCTGTTGCGGGTTAATCGCCAGCTGGCCAAACAGGCAGTCCCGGAAAAGCAGAGTTGATGTCTTCGCCGGTTATCGTCGCCCTGGATTTCGACAATGCGGCGGCGGCGCTGGCCCTGTCGGATCGACTGGATCCCGCGCTGTGCCGGGTCAAGGTCGGCAAGGAACTGTTTACCCGAACTGGACCGGCGCTGGTTGAACAGCTGCAGGGTCGCGGTTTCGAGGTGTTCCTGGATCTCAAGTTTCACGATATCCCCAATACGGTGGCCGCCGCAGTGCGGGCGGCGGCGGACCTGGGTGTGTGGATGGTGAATGTGCACGCCAGTGGCGGTGGCCGCATGATGGCAGCGGCGCGTGAAGCACTGCAGCCGTTTGCACAGCCGCCGCTATTGATCGCGGTGACAGTGTTAACCAGCATGTCACGGCAAGACCTGCTCGAGCTGGGCTATGCGGAAGACCCCTCGCAGCGGGTGTTGCGGCTGGCACAGCTGGCGGTTGGCAATGGTATGGATGGAGTGGTCTGTTCCGCCCGGGAAAGCAGCCTGCTGCGCCAGGCCTGCGGGCAGGACTTTGCATTGGTAACTCCCGGTATTCGCATGGCCGGTGACAGTGCCGATGACCAGCGCCGGGTGGTGACCCCGGCGGATGCGATTGCCCAGGGCAGTGATTACCTGGTGATTGGCCGGTCCATCACCGGCGCTGAAGATCCCATCGCGAAATTGGCGGAGATTCACGACAACTTGCGCATTTAGGATGTGAAATAGTCGCCGGCAGGTCGATTTTTCCGACTAGACTTACTGGTGATACGGCTGCTGCAGGACGCAACATTGGATAGGAGATCCAGCCATGATTAAAAAACTATTACTCGCTTTGTTACTGGGTATATCACCCACACTCACTACGCTTTCCCTGCATGCCGATGAGGCGGCGGTGGCGAGCGTGATTCAACCGGTCAACATCAACCAGGCAGACGCCGAGACACTTGCCCAAAACCTGGATGGGGTGGGCCACAGTCGTGCTGAAGCTATCGTTAAATATCGCAAGGCCTATGGACCCTTTCTTGCTGTCGATGATTTACTCGAAGTAAAAGGAGTGGGTCCATCCATCCTCGACAACAACCGTGAACGTATAACATTGGAATAAGCCGGACGCATCCGTATCATGTGTGGGGGGCTTCGGCCCCCTTTTTACTTTATGCAACAGGGAGCTGATGATGCGATGCCTGGTCACCGGGGGTACTGGTTTCATCGGTAGCGAATTGTGCCGGCAACTGCAAAGCCGGGGGCTTGAAATATCCAGCACCGGCAGGGAAGCGCCGAGCCCCGACCAACTTGCCTCAACGCAACTGCTCTATCACTGTGCGGGTGTTGCCCATCAGTCTGCCAGCCTCGCTGATCATAAGCAGGGAAATTATCTCGCGGTACTCGATGTTGCTGAACGGGCCGCTGCTGCCGGTGTTGGTCGATTCGTTTTTATCAGTACCGTCAAGGCCTCGGCCGAGGGTGGACCCTATGCCTACTGGAAGTGGCGTGCTGAGCAGGAGCTGTCACAGCGCTATCGGAATTCCGCCATGTCAGTAGTCTGCCTGCGGCCGGCACTGGTATACGGGGCCGGCGCCCGTGCCAACCTGAACAGCCTGATGCGCGCGGTGCGGCGCGGTATGCCGATGCCGCCAGCGGGTGGGGCGCGCTCCATGGTTGGCTTGCCGGACCTCTGTGATGCCCTCTGCCAGCTACTGGATATTGATCCGGGGCACGGCACGGTGCTGAATATTACCGATGGCGAGGCTTACGATCTGCGGAGAATCTACCTGGCGATTCGGCGGGGCCTGGGTAAAACCCCGGGGCGAGCGTGGTTGCCGGGGTGGTGCTGGCGGCTGGCCTGCGGTGTGCTCGACCTGGTGCGGGGGAATTCAGCTGAGCAGGCCAGCTACCGGAAATTATTTGCCCCGGAGCAATTCTCTGGTGGCGAGGCCCGTCGGCTGTTGCAATGGCAGGCTCGCGATACCCTCGAAAACCTGATGCCGGCAATGCTGGCGGAGTTGGACTGAATGCAAATCGCCTGGGTGCTGCTGCCGATGCTGGCAGCGCTGGTGTGTTGTGGCGTATATCTCGCGCTGGCGCGGCGCTGGCAAATACTCGATTTGCCCAATGAGCGCAGCGCACACACACAACCGACACCACACGGTGGTGGTGTCGGCCTGTTCCTCGGCCTGGTGGTTGGCATGGCCGCGGTGTCACTACTGGGCCAGCCCTGGCCCTGGCTGATATGGCAACTGCTGCTGGCTGCCGCTGTGCTGGTTATCGTGGGAGCCATTGATGACAATAGGGGCTTGCCAGTTGGCGTTCGGTTCAGCCTCTACACCCTGGTCTCGCTGACAGTTACTGGCCTGTTACTGTGGCCTGCGCGCAGCTGGTTATTGTTGCCGGCGGCAATTTACCTGTTGTGGATGATGAACCTGTTCAATTTCATGGATGGCATCGATGGTATTGCCGTGAGTGAGACGATATTCGTCTGTCTGGCGGTGGCCGCGCTGGTGACATGGCGCGGCGGTGATGCCTCTTATGCACTGCTGTGTCTGCTGATCGCCGGGGCAGCGCTTGGTTTCCTGTACTGGAACTGGTCACCGGCCCGGCTCTTTCTGGGCGATGCAGGCAGTATCAGTCTGGGCTTTCTGCTGGCTGCACTGTCTCTGCAGGGGCAAGTCAGTGGCGTCATGCCGCTGGTGTGCTGGTTGATATTGATGGCCGTGTTTATTGCCGATGCGAGTGGCACCCTGCTGCGGCGCGCCCTGAAGGGCGAGACGGTGACCCAGGCCCACAGTTCTCACCTCTACCAGCGCCTGGCCCGGCGCTGGCAGAGTCATAGTCGGGTGGTATGGCTAATGCTAGTCTATAATATAATATGGCTGTTGCCGCTGACCATGGTGGCACTGGCCTGGAACCAGTGGCAATGGGTGGCGCTGATCGCCGCCTACCTGCCACTTTTACTGGCGCAGCTTAAAGCGGGAAAAATACCGTAATATTCGTCGGTGAAACCCGCTAACATGTGTCGCTTGACGGCGCTGGGCGGGGGCCTTTGCTTGAAGCTATTTAAAAGATTAGCGAATCAGACTATTGGGGGGCTTCTGCACACCGTGGCTCTCGCCCTTGAAAAACTGATCGAGCTGCCGCGTAATATCAAGCAGGTCTTGTTGCTGGTGCTGGATATGGCATTTGTCAGCGTTGGCATCTGGTCTGCCATAGCCCTGCGCTATGGGCACACAGATTTCTTCTTTGGCCCTGTTGAAATGGCGTGCGTCCTGGTTACCACCCTGGTGACCGCGGTTATTTTCCTGCGCCTGGGCCTCTACCGGGCGGTGATCCGGTTTATGGGGCAACAGGCCATCTGGGCCATCATTCGCGGCGTCAGCTTTTCATCCATTGTGCTGGGTGCGACGATCTTTTTTAGCCAGGCCCAGGTGCCGCGCTCGCTGCCATTCATCTACTGGGGTATAGCCCTGTTTCTGGTCGGTGGCAGTCGCTTGCTGGTTCGGGCCTACTACCAGGGCAAGCTTTATTCGGCCT
>Ga0114949_10001828_pt1 | contig 13031 bp, 11 predicted proteins | sample N074metaG_FD_83505 | JGI IMG/M metagenome (GOLD analysis project Ga0114949, IMG submission 83505) | Deep subsurface microbial communities from Kermadec Trench to uncover new lineages of life (NeLLi) - N074 metaG | ecosystem: Environmental > Aquatic > Marine > Ocean trench > Sediment | place... | reverse complement strand
GGGCCCGGCGCCAAAATACAAGGTCAGCGACTCGCCGACGGTGAAGTCACCCTGGCCGAGTTGTCCAGCGAGATTCAAACGTTGCTGGACAAGGAAGCCGGGCACTTTGATCCGCCTGGTCGCGAACTTGGTTATCTGTACACGAGCGCTGCCGTGGTTCCAGATGGCTCCATGGCACCTGAGGTGGAGGATGCTGATCGTGATTATATCCCCTGCGCAACCCCCGGTGCGCGAGCCCCGCATATGTGGGTGCAAATTGGCAGTCACCGCTGTTCGACGCTGGATTTGTTTTACAACCGCTTCACGGTGCTGACAGATGTTACGGCAGCGGCAGCCTGGCGTGCGGCGGCAGAACAGGCAAGCGTACCCGTTACGGTGATTGTGATTGGTGAAGATGTTCAGTGTGATGTCGATCAATGGCAAACGCTATATGCCTGTCACGCGGTGTTAGTCCGCCCAGACGGTCATGTCGCCTGGCGGGCGGCGACGGCGCCACCGGACATAGCGATAACCCTGGAACAAGTTCTTGGGCAGGTTATGTGCAGGGCTGTGGGTTAGTGAGTAAGTGAGTGAAAGGTTGCATACCGATGGTGACAGATATTAGCATCGGTGGGTTCAGACCCGGTTTCCGACGAGAATTCGTATGACAAGAACCTATCTATTGGCTTTGACGTTGCTGTGCGTGAGTGCTTTTTCCCACAGCGAATTGAAGCGCATAGCCGACGGCAAACCTGATTTATCGGGCTTCTATGACAGCGGCACGCTAACCCCGCTGAATCGCCCTGAGCAGTTTGGCGATAAGCAATTCATGACCCGGGCGGAGGCGGATGCCCTGACCCTGGCGTCTGTGTCGAATCTCCGACAAGCCAACCAGGACAGTGATCCGGATCGTGTAGCCCCAAAAAAGGGCGGCGATGGTCAGCAAGCCCTGGGTGCTGGCGGAGTGGGTGGTTACAATGCGTTTTGGATCGACCCGGGCAGCGGTATGGTCGAGATCGATGGCAAAATTCGCACCTCTATCGTCTACGACCCGGCGAATGGCCGCCAACCTGAAATGACCGCCAAGGGCATGATGAAAGTGGCTGACAACTTCAGCTCATTCAGCTATTTGAACGACGGCACTGCTTCCTGGCTCGACACAGATGGCCCGGGACCTTTTGATGGTCCTGAGGAACTGGCTTTGGCGGAACGTTGCCTGCTTGGGTTTAGTGCCGGACCGCCCAGCCTGCCGGGTCTGTATAACAACTTTAAGCGCATTATCCAGACCGAAGACCACATCTTGATACTGCTGGAAATGGTCCACGATGCGCGAATTATTCGCATGAATACGGCGCACGGCTCAGCGCAGAATCAGCAGTGGCTGGGAGATTCCGTGGGTCGATGGGAAGGGGACACGCTGGTTGTCGATACCATCAATTTTCGTGAAGACACGGGCCTGTACGGTGGTGATGCAAATCTGCATCTCATCGAACGCTTCGACCTGCAGGACAACGGCGATCTAATCTATGACTTTACCGTGGAGGATCCGAGCGCATGGACAGCTCCCTGGAGCGGTGAATTTGTCTGGAAACATACCCGGGATAAAGTCTACGAGTATGCCTGCCACGAAGGTAATTATGCCATGGGCAATATTCTCCGTGGTGCTCGCTTGTTAGAACAAGAAACCCTTTCTCAACGTGCTACACCAGGACAAGAATAAAATGCCTAGCAGACCTTTACCTCAAGCCACGCCGGAGACCCAGGACTTCTGGGATGGATGCAAAGCGGGTGAGCTACATCTACAGAAGTGCAACGATTGCGCCAATGTTTACTTCCCACCCCGGCCGTTTTGTCCATCCTGCAGTTCCCGCGCGGTGTCGGTATTCGTTGCCAGTGGAGACGCCACCCTTGCCAGTTATGTGATTAATCAGCGACCCCATCCGGCCTGGGCAGAACCCTATGCCATCGCCATTGTGCAACTCGCTGAAGGTCCGCGCATGGCTTCCAATATCACCCACTGTGAACAAACACCCGAAGCGCTGGTGTTGGACATGCCCTTGGTGGTCGATTTTCAGGCGATGAGTGAGGATATTACCCTGCCGCTGTTTCGCCCTGCCCGGGGAGCAGACGTATGACCGGCATAGCAGTCGTGGGTGCGGCAGAAACCACCGAACTCGGCAAGATACCCGACATGAGCCAGATCATGTTGCATGCAGATGCGGCTCTGAACGCCATGGCAGATGCCGGCATTACCGCCAAGGACATCGATGGCTTTGCAACCGCCGGCGAAAGGCCGACGGATGTTGCCTACTACCTCGGCATTACCCCCACCTGGGTGGACGGTACCTCGGTCGGCGGCTGTTCCTTCATGTTGCATGTTCGCCATGCTGTGGCGGCGCTGCAATCCGGGTTGTGTAAGACAGTGTTGATCACTCATGGCGAAAGCGGTCGGTCGCGCATCGGTACCGGCGGGTTTTCGCAATCGTCTTCATCCCTGGCGGGTCAATTCGAGTCTCCTTATGGTACCTATGGAGCGCCATCAACTTTCAGCCTGCCTTTTCTACGTTATATGAAGGATTACGGTATGAGCCATGAACAGCTGGCTATGGTTGCTGTGGTGCAGCGCGAATGGGCGGGCATGAATCCCCGCGCCAGTTTTACCGATCCCATTACCGTAGATGACGTGCTTAACTCCCGCATGATCGCCTACCCGTTTCATCTGCTCGAGTGTTGTCTGGTTACAGATGGTGGTGGTGCGCTGATCTTAACCACCGACGAGAGAGCCAAAGATTTTCCGCAAGCGCCGGTGCATATCTGGGGTACTGGAGAAAGTGTTGAGACGCCGATGATCAGCCAGATGGAAGATCTGACGAGTTCTCGCGCCTTCAGTGTTGCCGGGCCGCTGGCCATGCGAGATGCGGGTGTCAGTCATAAAGATGTCGACCATATGATGGTCTACGATGCCTTCGCTCACCTGCCGATATACGGTCTGGAGGACTTGGGGTTTTGTGGCCGTGGTGAAGCGGCGGATTTCATCTGGGAACGCAACACGGCACCAGGCGGTAGTCTGCCTTTGAATACCAATGGCGGCGGCCTGTCGTATATGCACTCGGGCATGTACGGCATGTATGCGTTGCAGGAAAGCGTCCGGCAAATGCGTGGTACGGCGGCGGCTCAGGTCGCAGGTGCTGAAGTTTCCCTTTGCCTGGGTGTGGGCGGCATGTTTGGCGCCAGTGGCTGCATCGTTTTTGGTAATTCGGCGAAGTAAATCAATGCGGGGTGTTAACCCCTCTTAAGTCCCTTTTGCCACCGTGCGGTCCCGTGTTTCGAAAGGGTATAGTCATGGAAACACCAGGTATTACGATGAACTTAGAAAAAGTTGTTTTTGGATTCTTCATTGTGCTGGCGCTGACCTTGAATGTAGCGTTTGTCGTTGGCGAGACGGCCAACCCTGAGCATCACGATTTGTGGCTGCTGTTCGCCGCGGTTGTTGTCAACCTCATTGCCATGGTGTTGAAACTCGGGGACCGGTCTCAGGTTGGCGCATTGTTGTTGGCGACGGCTCTGGTTGCCAATCTGCAACTCATCACAGCCTCGTTACTGTGGGCATTTGCCGATACCTCGGCAGGCATGGCGGCTGGATTGATTGTCACCGTGGTGTCATTGGCGAGCGGCGCGTTGGTCGCCAACATCGTGTCGGTAGCCCTGTTAGTCAGTGACTCTCTTATTTCCGGGCGGTAACCACAGGTGGCTAAAGGTTCGGACCTAGATCGCGTTACCTCCATCGTGTTGCGCGAAATTCGCACACCGCTGGCGGTGCTGGTGTGTATATACGCACTTGGTGTGGGTGTGATGGTGTTGATACCCGGTATCGACGGTGAACCCATGGGCGTCTTCCACGCTTTTTACTTCATGACTTATACGGCGACGACCACAGGTTTTGGTGAACTGCCGCATGCCTTCAGTGATCCGCAACGAATGTGGGCAACGGTGTGTCTGTATTTGAGCGTGGTCGCGTGGATCTATGCAATCGGCGCCATTATCCGGGTTGTGCAGAACCCTCACTTCAGGCTGGCGGTTGCCCAGGCACGATTCAGCAGGGCGGTGGCGCGGATCAACGAACCGTTTTTTATTGTTTGCGGCTTTGGCGATACTGGCAGCCTGCTGGCACGTGGGTTGAGCGATCGGCATATGACGGCGGTGATTATCGACACCGACATCGAGCGTATCAAAGCGCTGGCCTTACGCGACTACACGGTGTTAATGCCGGGTCTGGAAGGTGATGCCAGTGTGCCTAAAAATCTGCAAGACGCGGGTTTGGCGCGACAGAATTGCAAAGGCGTTGTGCTGTTGACCGGCGATGAAGACGTCAATCTCAAAATCGCGGTCATGGTGCGCTTGTTGAACCCGGCTGCCATGGTGGTTTGCAGGTCTGTTAACCGCACCCATGACGAAGAACTCAGAGGGCTTGGTTCAGTGGTGGTGGTCGATCCTTTTGAGTCCTGGGCGCGGGAATTGGGGTTGGCATTGCACAAACCGTCGTTACACACCTTGGATGAATGGCTGGTAGGGGCCCGTGGGGTCACTCTTGAACGTTTGATATCCCATCCTCAAGGCACCTGGATTTTGTGCGGATACGGCCAGCTTGGCAAAACCCTGTACCGCACTCTTGGCAAGCTGGGTGTGAACATGGTGGTCATCGATCCCAATGCAGATAACCTGTCTGAGGTTGAAAACGCGATCCCTGGACTGGCCACCCGGGTAAATCTGCAGCAGGCCGGCGTCGAGAACGCGGCGGGTATCGTCGCCGCTACCAACAGCGATGCAGACAACCTGGCAATATTGCTGACCGTCCGCAATCTGAATGCCAAAGCACACCTCATCGTGCGACAGAACAATCATGAAAATGAATTGGCGTTCAACGCCGCGTCTGCGGACTTGATCATGCAGCCCAGTCTGGTCACAGCACGCCGCATTCTATTGCAATTGATTTCACCATTGATTCAGGACTGGCTGGACTATTTGGAGGCGAACCCCGAATTTCTGCACGACCAATGCTTCCCGCGGTTGCGTCAGGATGTTGGCTCCGTTAAGCCTGCGCTGTGGACGTTGCATATCGACACCCGCACCGCACCGGCCGCGTTGGAATACATGGCTCGGGGCTGCGAGCTGCGCATGTTGGATCTGTTTCGCAATGGCCGGGAAAGAGACCAGAGAACCGCGTGCGTACCTCTGGTGTTGCGGCGTGGCAGCACGGTGACGATGTTGCCTGAGGATAAAGTTCTCATAGCGCCAGGTGACGAAGTGCTGATGTGCAGTAGACGAGGTGTTGAACAGTACGTGAAGACCAATCTGTCCAACGTCTATAACGTGGAGTATCTCGCCAGTGGCGTCGCTCCGGCGCGCGGTTTTGTGATGGCCTGGCTCGCGGGCCTGAAGTCTGGCACCACGGTTCGATGACCGGCGGATCAGGGTGCGAACGGCCCCTGATAGCCCTTGTACTGGCACTACTTTGTCTGTATCTGGCGCTTGATTTTGCCTCCCCATCGATGGCCCTGGACGGTGTCATCTATGCCGGCATTGCAAACCTGGCTGCCGCGGGCATGGGGAGTTTCTGGTATCCACCCTATTTCGATGTGGCGATACCAGCCTTCCACGACCATCCACCGCTGGGTTTGTGGCTTCTCAGTCAGTGGTTCCGTCTACTCGGTGATGCGTTCTGGGTAGAACGCGCGTTCAATGGTCTGGTCACTGTGCTGGTGGCAGGCGGGATCATTTATCTCTGGTCGAGGATAGAGAAACAGCTGGCATGGTGGCCGCTCGCACTGTTTTTTCTGATGCCTGTGACAACCTACGCATTAAAGAATAATTCCCTCGAAGGTTTGCTGACCTTAATGACGTTGCTTGGCGTGATGGCTGCCTGGGCCGGTCGACATAAGCCGCTGCTGAACGTGCTTGTTGGCCTGGCCAGTCTGTGCGCGGTGATGATCAAAGGGCCGGTGGGCCTTTTCCCGCTGATAGCGCCTGCTTGCTTTGCCTTGATACTGCTTGGTGACCTGCGTCGTGCCTTGATCAATTCGATCATCGCCGGGGTGACGTTGCTGCTCGGCTTTGCACTTTTGTTAGCCTTCGAGCCAGCTAGAATCAGTCTGTTGAATTATCTCGACGGCCAGCTTTTGGCTAGCCTCAGCGGCGCCAGGACGATTGAACACGGCCGGGCCTATTTGATCGGCCAACTGCTGCTGAATGTGGCCAGTGGATCCGCATTGGTGGTGTTGGTAGGTTTGTTGCGGCGCAGATTCAAGATACCCCGAGAATTCTGGGCATATTTTGCCATTGCGCTCGCCGCATCTCTACCTCTGTTGATCAGCCCTCGCCACTACAGATACTATTTGCTGCCGAGTTTGCCGTACTACGCCATCTGCCTGGGCTTGATTGTACAGCCACAGGTCAAACGTCTGCGCAGGGACTATGTGTGGGTAGTCGCTGCAGTGATTTTTACTGTGGCTGCGTTGCGCTTCTACTGGCACTTCGGCATGCCCGGCGTGGATGCCAATGAACTTAACGACGCCGCATTGATTGCACGGGTGGCGGAGGCGGAAACCCTGGGATACTGTGCGGCGAACTTACAGCGGCGCGCCTATTTGACTCGTTACTATGGTTTGCGTTCCAGTTGGATAAGGGCGGATGAAGCCCTTGGCTACTATGTTTGTGAGAGTGATTTTAGCGATGAACGTTTCATTCGGGTAGCGACGCTCAGTGAAAATTTAACCCTTTGGCGATACCACACCCTCTCTGGCGACTAAACCGTCGCTACGGTGAATAGCAATACCGCGACAAAGGCCGCCGGTGTAAGCACAACAAAGTAAAGACCCATCTGTAGCGTGTATTTAGCGCCGGTGCGCCAGAAACCATCACCGTAGTACCGCTTGAGCGCAGTAAAGTGGTAAATAAACAGCACCAGAAACAGCAGTGAACTGGCTGTGTCGGCAACATCAGCAACGATTTCATTGCTTGATTGATCGGGCAACAGCAGCAACGCGGTATAGACCAGGAATGCGAAAGTATGCAAGTGGGTGGCGAATACGAGGTTCTCAACATAGTAGCGGTGGCGGTTGTAGTAGATGAGACGCAGGAGCAGGGCGAAAACCGGAAGCAGTAAAAACATTGCGATGGGCATATTTTCCAACATGCCATCCACCATTTTTTGCGGATTGTAGACGATGTCGATAAATTTGTTGATGATAAACAAACGCAACCCATCCATCGCCTGTTCACGCTCGTCGGCTGCTTCGGCGATGCTGAGAATGATCTGCTTTTTTATCGTTGGCTCCGGCGAGGCGAGCATCTCCTGCACTTTTGCGGCTTGTTCCGGAGCGAGCAGAGCTTGCAAGGCGGCGATATTTTCCGCCGGAGTTTCGACTATGTCCTGCTCATCGATCTGCACCTGTGTGTTGAGTTCCGCGTCAATATCGGTGGTGAGAGACAGCAAAAAGAAAAATAACAAGCTGACAAATAAGTACAGGCGAAATGGACTGACATAGCTGGCCCGCCGGTTGCGCGTGAATTCCAAGGCAAGTTCACCGGGTTTAAACAACAACAAGCCGAAGGTGCGAACAAGCCGCGAATCCAGCTCGAAAGTCTCACGCACCAGGTCCCATATCACGGGCGGCAGCGCGCGTTGATAGTTGCGGCTGTTCTGACCGCACCGGGCGCAGAACAAATTGTCCCGCGCCGCGCCGCAGTTTGCACAATTAACACTATTCATGGGCTTATTGTGCACAACTCACTGGCGATAGGCACCTGCAGAGTTGGCGCACTGATCAGAACGACAGGGCAAATCTGGCACCGCCGGAGTCGCGGTTGGTGAAGGTGATGCTGCCACCATTGGCAATCATTAACTGCCGGCTCAATGCCAGACCCACACCGCTGCCCTCTTTGCGGGTGGTGTAGAAGGGAACAAATATTCGCTCCGCAATCTCCGGCGCTATGCCCGAACCGTTGTCGAGCACCTCTATGGTGACGTGATCGCGGCGATTGAGCTTTGCGATCAGTTCAATGCAGCCAGCGTCGGTGTCAGCGACCGCGTAGTAGGCATTCTGCAGGAGATTGATCAATACCTGTTCGATCATCTGCCGGTCAGCCACCAGTTCCAGCTTGTCAGGCTCGATTGTTAATGTCAGTCCGGGCTCATGGTCCGTCCAATTCACAGCTGCCATTCGCGCGACATCTGAAAATAGGTCGGCAACCAGGAATCTTGTCCGATTCGGTTCAGGCAGGCGGGTGAGTTGGCGATAGCTGGAAACAAATTTCATCAATCCGTCGGAGCGGCGGGCGACAGTATCGACCGCATCTTTGACATCCCGAAGTTCTTCGACCAACTCATTGTTGCCGGCTATTTTGTCGCTGACGTCCTGCACCAGGTCTGCAGCAGTTTTGGCCAGAGAGGAGACCGGGGTTATGGAGTTCATGATTTCATGGGTTAGCACACGCACCAGATCCTGCCAGGCTTGCAGTTGGGTGACGTCCAGCTCACTTTGAATGTTTTGCAGACTGATCAAGCGCTCGGTGTTTGCGGCAATAGAGATTTCGCTTGAACCGACGCTGAAGCTGAGGTCCTGATTTTCCATGTGCAGGGTTAACAGGATTCGCTCGCCAGCTTGCAGAGACTCAATGCGCGCAGGAATATCTCTGCCATAGGCAGCCAGGTCGGTAATTCGGGTCACGATGTCGGTACCGAACAGGCGACGGGCCGCGTTATTCCAGAGCGTAACCTGCCCGCTTGAACGCACCGATAGCAGCGGTACCGGGACATGCTCGAGTAACGCTTTCAGATGCCGAAGTTCGGCTTCCTGTTCGTTCCGATTGTGCCGGAAACGATCCAATATGAAGGTGAAAGTTTCACCGAGTTCTGCAAAACCTGCTCCGAGCCCGCTGAACTCGAAGCGCTGGCCAAAATCTGCGTAGCGGGCCGCGTCAAGAAACCGCGTGACCTCACGGTTGGTCTTGGCGACGTAGGCAAATAGCTCGGTAGCCAATATCACGGCAACAACGAGGGCTACGAACATGGCTACCGGATACCCTGGCGTGACCAGCAGGAGGCCGGTAACGCCGAGGCTGAGCAGAATAAATGTCAGTCGCAGACCAATAGCGAATCCGAAACGGCTAAAGCCCATGTTTTTCCATCCTTCGATAGAGGGCTGCGCGTGTTAATCCCAAATCTCTGGCGGCGTGGGAGATGTTGTAACGACTACGCTTGAGAGCTGTTTGGATGGCACTGCGTTCCAGGGTCTCGAGGTTGAGGTCGTCATCGTAGATTGTCGGTTGCTGGCTGGCAGCCTCTCCACCAGACTGAGTGTTGTCTAAATTGAAATCCAGCGGTGCAAATGCATCGCCTTCGGCGAGGATCACTGCCCGTTCCATCGCGTGCCGCAAAGCGCGGACATTGCCGGGCCAGTCGTAGGCGGTCAGTGCTTCAACCGCTGCCGGGGAAAAGTTCTTGTGCGGGCGGTTGTATTTTTTTGCATATAGGTCAGCGTAGAACTGGGCAATGCCAGCTATATCGCTGCGTCGTTCGCGCAGTGGTGGCATGGTTATTTCGACGGTGTTCAGACGAAATAGCAGATCCTGCCTGAAACGACTTTCGTCCATGATTTGCGCTCTTGGCATATTGGTCGCCGCGATGACGCGTATGTCGATGGGCACCGGTTTGGTCGCACCCACCGGGATAACCTGCTTCTGCGCCAGCACACTGAGTAGTTTGGCTTGCAGGTGCAGTGGCAGATTACCGATTTCATCCAAAAATAACGTGCCACCGCTGGCGGCTTGCAAGCGGCCGATGCGATCATTTTTTGCATCTGTGAATGCGCCCTTGAGGTGGCCAAAAAGCTCCGACTCAAACAACGATTCGGTGATTGCGCCGAGATCGACGGCCATGAATATATGGTCTTTTCTGTTCGATAGACTATGCAGCGCGCGGGCTGCCAGTTCTTTGCCGGTACCATTTTCTCCGAGGATCAATACATTGGCTTCGGTTGGTGCGGTGCGCTCGATCAATCGTTGCAGCACCAACATGGCGCTGGAGTTGCCAAGCATGGGTTGGGTCGAAGAACTCGCGACCTCGACCAATGCGGAGTTCGCTTCCTTCAAGCGGCGTGCTTCGTGTCGAGATTGATGTAGCTTGACGCTGGCAGAAAGCGTGGCAACCAGTTTTTCGTTCTGCCACGGTTTCGCGATAAAATCTGTGGCACCGACTTTCATGGCTTCCACTGCCATGTTGACGTCCCCATGAGCGGTGATGAGGACCACCACGGCATCCGCGTCGAGATCGAGTATGCGTTGCAGCCACTGAAAACCCTGGGCGCCACTGGATTCGCCGGGACCGAAGTTCATGTCGAGCAAGATCGCCGCGTATTGCGTGGCGGAGATTAAGGCGGGTATCTCATCCGGGTTTGCGCAGGTGTCTACCTGGTCGTAATGGCGCTTCAGCAGTAGTTTGCCGGCGGTCAGAATGTCGTCATCGTCATCGACGATGAGAATGGCTTTCGCTTCGTTCACTTCGAATGGATGCCGTGACTGGAAGTGTTCACTATCGTACACCAGAGTGTTCGATAACGAACAGTATTTACTGCGTACTTTTGGAAATATTCTTTAAAAACAGATAGATAGATATTGGCACGACAATTGTATAAATAGATTTGATGCATTAACGATCAATATTTATGAGAGCCTTCAACGCCGATAACAAGCAACCACCGGTGACGAGTGTGGCCCGCGCCCAATCTGGCGCTGCAATGGATCGTGTTATCGAAAAAAAGATACTGCCGGTCAAGACCATCGGCGCGCTCGGAATGTTCGCCTTTGTGGCCCTGTTGCTTGGCCTGTATTTATGGGATCAAGCCAACACGCGATCCTTTTCCATCGAAAACAGCCGGGTTGTTGTGTCAGATGTAGTGCTGGGTACTTTTGACGACTTCATTCCTATTCGAGGGCGCGTTACGCCTCTGAAGACCGTCTACCTGGACGTCGTTGAAGGTGGCCAGGTCAAGCAACGGTTTGTTGAAGACGGTGCGATGGTGACGGCAGGGCAATTGCTGGTGAGTCTGAACAATACGTCATTACAGCTCGATGTGACGCGCAATGAGGCCATGGTTACCGAGCAGCTCAACAATATGCGCACCATTGAACTGCAACTGGAGCAAAATCGATTATTGCACAAACGCAATCTGGTAGAGATGAATTACCAGATCAAGCGGCTGACACGTCAAGTCGCCCGGCTTGCCAACCTCGATAACGCCGGCGTCGTGACTAAAAGCCAGCTTGAAGATGCACAGGATGAACTGCAGTACTACTACGAGCGCCGCGAAGTGACGCTTGAGAGTCAAAGCACCGATGCCAGGTTGCAGGAAACGCAGCTCGTGTTTTTACAAAAAGCCGGCGCGCAATTGGAAGGCAGCCTGGTGCTGGCGCGCAAGAATCTGGATTCACTCAATGTTCGCGCGCCGGTCAGCGGCAAGCTATCCGGGCTGGATGTGGAAGTGGGTCAAAGTATCTCGCGCGGTGGCCGGCTGGGCCAGATTGATGATCCGCACAGGCATAAGTTGCGCGTCGAAGTCGATGAGTTTTATCTCGGTCGCGTCGATATCGGCCAATCGGCGCACTTCGATCGTGGTGGGCAGCGCTATCGTCTTAAGGTCGGCAAGATCTACCCACAGGTCCGCAATGGTCAATTTGAACTAGACCTGTTGTTCGAGGACAAAGAGCCTGAAGACATTCGTCGCGGGCAAACTTTGCAATCCACGCTCACTCTGGGCGATTCGATGAGTGCTTTGATTATTCCAAATGGCACTTTCTTCCAGGATACCGGTGGTAACTGGATGTTTGTGGTCAACGAGTCTGGCACCCAGGCGGTGCGTCGCAATGTGCGGCTTGGACGGCGCAACTCAAAACACATCGAAGTATTAGACGGCTTGGAAGCCGGCGAGCGGGTGGTAACCAGCCCTTATTCCAGCTTCAAGGAAATGGATCGCCTCATGCTCACGCAGGACTAACCAGTTTAACTAACCAGGACTCACACATGTTAAAGCTACACAATATTTCTAAACTCTACCGCACCGATGAAGTTGAAACCGTCGCGCTTGATTGCGTTAATTCAGAAATATCAGCTGGAGAATTTGTCGCGGTAATGGGCCCTTCGGGATGCGGCAAGTCGACTTTCTTAAATATCATCGGCATGTTGGATGCGCCGACGTCGGGAAATTACTGGTTTCGCGATGAGGATGTTGCGGGTTACAACGAAGCCAAGCTGGCGCAGATACGCAAACACAACATCGGTTTCATTTTCCAATCGTTCAACTTGATCGACGAACTGTCGGTTGCGGAAAACATCGAACTTGCTTTGTTATATCACAACATTGCCAGCAGCGAGCGACGCGAGCGCGTCGGTCACATTATGGACAAGGTAGGTATCGCTCATCGTGCGAAACACATGCCCAGTCAACTATCCGGCGGACAACAACAGCGAGTCGCGGTGGCGCGGGCAATTGTTGGCGACCAGAGTTTGATACTGGCTGATGAGCCCACAGGTAACCTCGACAGCATACATGGTCAGGAAGTCATGGAGATGCTCCAAGGTTTGAACGAAGAAGGTACAACTATTGTCATGGTGACTCACAGTCCGACCGATGCCGACTATGCGCGACGCACCATTAATTTATTCGACGGGCGTATTGTCACTGAAAATCTACGCGCGGTGGGATAGTAAAATGTTAAAGAACTACTTTGTTATCGCCTGGCGCCAGTTACTCAAAAACAAGCTGTATGCGTCGATCAACACCCTTGGTCTGGTGGTTGGTCTGACAGTTTATGTTTTCGGTTCTATGCTGGTCACGTATGAGCGTAGCCACGATCTGTTTTTTACCAATGCGCATCGCATATTTACTGCAGGCACGATTTTTGGACCCACGGCAAATATCGGTGTTTCTGAAACCGATGGCATCTACACGGCATTTGCGCCCTTCATTGATGCTGAGATCGAGGAAGTCGAGGCGATT
>Ga0114949_10001827_pt1 | contig 13036 bp, 12 predicted proteins | sample N074metaG_FD_83505 | JGI IMG/M metagenome (GOLD analysis project Ga0114949, IMG submission 83505) | Deep subsurface microbial communities from Kermadec Trench to uncover new lineages of life (NeLLi) - N074 metaG | ecosystem: Environmental > Aquatic > Marine > Ocean trench > Sediment | place... | reverse complement strand
TGGCCCGGGCCCGGAGTTGCAGGGCACGGAGCTTTTCCTCGTCGCGGAGTGGCTTGAGGGGATAAGTGGCCCCCCAATTGAGGCGCGAAACCAGGTCGGGCAGGCAGAATCCTGCGTCTTTGAGGGCAGCCTCGCTGGCGCCGACGAACCGGCGGCCAGCCTGCTTGAGCCTGTTCAGCAGATCGAACACGCCCCGTTCCCAGATCTCATCGCCGGCGATGGCGTCCAGATCGTCCAGGCAGACCAAATCCAGATTCTCCATCCCGTCCAGAAGCTGCACGTCGAAGTCCTCCCGGTCGCCCAGGGGCAGATACCCGGCCCGGTGACCGGCCTCAGACGCCACGCGGCAGGTGGCCGTCAATAAGTGGGTCTTGCCGCTGCCAACGGGACCCCGCAGGACCAGCCAGTAGTCCCCCGCGCCCGTCGCGGCGGCCTCCAGTTCGGCCTGCACGAGCGCGTTGGGACCGGGGAAAAAGGTCCCCAGTGTCTGGTCGGCAGCGCCGAACCGGAATACGAGTTGGCGGTCCATTGGATTATTCGCCGCGGGCGGCGGCAGCTTCATCGCGGGCCTTGAAACTCCACACCCACACGTAATGTAAACCGCTGGCCACGGTAGTGGCGAACACGAACCAGACCAGTGTTTCCAGGAACTGCACGCTGAACACGGGCCAGACCTGGTTGAACAGCACGACGAGCACCAACCCGATCTGGGCCACGGTGTTGAGCTTGCTGAGCTTGCTGGGTTCCGGTCGCAGGGGTTTGAAGCGGAAGTGATAGATCGTCGCGCCGACCACGATGACCACATCGCGCACCAGCACGGTCACCACCAGCCACACGGGCAGAAGTTTGAGAATCGCCAGCGCGATATAACAGGCCGACAGCAACAACTTGTCGGCGATGGGATCGAGCACCGCGCCCAGGCGAGAGTCCCACCCATAGCGCTTGGCCAGATACCCATCCACGCCGTCCGAGACGCCGGCGATCAGAGCCACGATGAGTCCCCACTGGTACTGCTCCGTCAGTAGCAGATACACCACCGGCGCGATCAGCACGATGCGCAGGAGCGTGATAGCGTTGGGGAGCGACTCCAGTTTCATGGCGTCAGCCGGTAAGTCAGTCGGGTTGCACCGGTGGTGAGGTCTTCGATTCGCGCAGGTTCCTCATCGACCTTTTCCAGGATGTGGCCCAGGGCGATGGCCTGTTCCAGCACAGCACGGCCACCGGCAACCTGCACGCGCAAATTCAGTTCGTCGCCGCGAACTTCTTCCGGTTCCACGGATTCCACCGCGGTGAGCGATTGCAGATAAGACAACACCCGGGCGTACTCATCCAGATTGTCGACCTGGCGCACGGTGAGCTCCAGGGACTGCCGCCCGCCGATCGCCGCGTTCACCGCATAACGACTCGCCAACTCGTTGGCCACCACATCCACGCCCGAAACCAGAAGCTGTTCGAGCTCCGGCGCTTGCTGGTCCCAGTAGTTTTCTTTTTCGCCGTCCCAGTAGGACCAGCGCACGGTCCACCAATCGCCGGATTGCTGAAACGCGCGCCCCACCAGGATGCCCTCGGTCGCATAACGCGCCGAAGCCCGGCGTATGTCCTCCATGAATCCGCCCCAGACCTGCCCCACGCTGATGTTCTGCTGGTCCATGAGATCCAGCAGGGGAAACAACACCGGGATGCCACGCTGCTCGCCGGTATCGATCACGATTTTCTGGAGGTCCACGCCCGCATCGCCGCCCACCAGAACGCGTTCACCCTCCACCTCCGCAACCAGCCACACAAGGGTCATGGGCCGTTCCCCACCCCAGATAGGCAGCCCCGCTTCCTTGAGCATCTTGTCCACCGCCCTGGGATCGAAGCGGACCCAGAATTGCAGCTCCGGCTCCATGACCGTTTCTTCTTCCCCGGCGGAATTGATTACCGTCCTTGGCGCCTGGACGTTGCGGTACTGGTATTGCTGGGCGTAACCGGACGCGCGGCCGATGGCGTCGGCGAGTTCCGGGTAGGCGCGCACGTTGCGCTGCCCGGATACCTTGATCAGAACAGCTTCCAGGGCCGCGGCAAGCGCGCGATTGCGTTGCACGGTATTCTGGTTCGCGACGGGAACCGACGCCTCGTAGAGTTCAACGCGGCTGGGCGCCGATTCCAGCGGGGGTTGCCAGAGCAGGGCGCACACACCGACCACGCACCAGACCGGTAGTGTTCGAAGCCAGATCACTGATGGAATGAAAGTCCCTTTTACAGGCCGAGAGGCTGTGTCTCCTTGGCGGTTACGATACCATATGCGCGCGTTTCGACCTTTGAGGTCCATCACCGGGTTCCCGCAGACACACATTTATGACGGAGTCGTCCAAACGAGGCCGCTCGGGCAGGAGCACCGGGAAACGCTCACGAAAAAAAGCCCCTGCGCCCGGGAAGGCGCCTAAAAAGAGCCTCAGCTACAAAGAAGCGGGCGTCGATATCGATGCCGGCAAGCGGCTGGTAGAGTTGATCCGCCCGGCGGTGCAACGCACGCGCCGCGCCGAGGTACTCGGCAGCATCGGCGGCTTCGGTGGTCTGTGCACGATACCTGCCAGCTACCGCAACCCGGTCCTGGTCGCGGGCACCGATGGCGTGGGCACCAAGATCGAACTGGCCCGGCGCCTGGACCACCATGACACCATTGGCATCGACCTGGTGGCCATGTGCGTGAACGACATTCTCGTTCTCGGCGCCGAACCGCTGTTCTTTCTGGATTACTACGTCACCGGCCGGCTCGACCCGGAACAAGCCGCCGAGGTCATCGGCGGTATCGCTGAAGGTTGCGAACAGGCCGGGGCCGCACTCATTGGTGGTGAAACCGCCGAGCACCCGGGTATCCAGGCCGAAGACGAATACGATCTCGCCGGTTTCTGCGTGGGCGTGGTGGAAAAGGACGGAATCATCGATGGCGTCACCATCCAGAAAGGCGATGCGGTCATCGGCGTGGCCTCCTCCGGACCCCACTCCAACGGCTATTCCCTGATCCGCAAGATCCTGGAGATCACCAGGGTGGACCTGGATGCGGATTTCGATATCCGCACACTGGGTGAGACGCTGCTGGAACCCACCCGCATTTATGTCAAACCCATATTGCCCATGTGCCGTCAGGGTCTGGTGAAGGGTCTCGCGCACATCACCGGCGGCGGCATCATTGGAAACCTGGCGCGGGCGCTTCCGGATCGCTGTTACGCGCGACTGGATGCGCAAAGCTGGGACCGGCCCGATATTTTCAACTGGTTGCAGGAAAACGGCGGCGTCTCTGATGCGGAGATGTGGCGCACTTTCAATTGCGGTATCGGCATGGCGTTGGTGGTGGCCAAAGACGACGTCACGCCGTTGCTGAATCATCTCAAGAGCCAGGCCCTGCCCGCCTGGGAGATCGGACGCATCGAAGCCGCCGATGAAGGCGCGCCCAGGGTCGTGATCGAATAATTCCCATGAGTGAGAAACGACTGCGGGTGGTAGTGCTGATCTCCGGCCGGGGCCGCAATTTGCAGAGTCTCATCAATCGCGCCGCCGGTGATCTGCCCGCCGAAATCGTCGGTGTGATCAGCAACCGTCCCAGGGCGGCGGGACTGGCGCGCGCGGACAAGGCGGGCATCCCGACCGTGGTTATCGATCATGCGGATTTTGAATCCCGGGCCGGGTTCGAGGCTGCTTTGCAGGCGGCCATCGATAACTTCGAACCCGGGCTCGTTGTACTGGCGGGTTTCATGCGCAAGCTGGGCGATGATTTCGTGGCGCATTACCCCGGGCGGATGATCAACATCCACCCTTCCCTGTTGCCCGCATTTCGGGGGCTCGACACGCATGAACGGGCACTGGAAGCCGGTGTCAAAGAACACGGCTGCAGCGTGCACTTCGTTACCGAGAAGCTGGACGGGGGACCGATCATCGCCCAGATGCGGGTGAGGGTCGAAGACGGCGACGACCCGGAGGCGCTGGCGGCCCGTGTGCTCACATACGAACACGAACTCTTACCCGCTGTCGTGCACTGGTTCGCCGAAGGCCGCCTGCGAATAAATGATGGCGGCGTGGAAATGGACGGGATGACGCTCATGGCGCCGGCCCTGCTGGAGATGGAAGCCCGGTAATGAAACGGAGAATGAATAAAACGTTTTGGATCACGTTGGGGGGATTGTTGCTCAGTGGTCAGGTGTACGCGGTCTGCGGGGCCCTGGCGCCCTACTCCGTCACCATGGACATGATGTCCGGCACCAAACGCCATGCGATCAGCACCACGACCCTGAGCCAACCGGATGGTGAAAGCTGGCTTTATGGCACGAGGTCCGAGGCCAAGAGCTTTCTGGCCAAGCTGGCCGGCGCCAGGGTCTTCGAAGAGACCTTGTTTGTCGTGGAGGACGGCCAACTCACACCACTGCGTTATTCCTATGACCGTTCCACCCGCGTTAAATCACGTAAGGACGTGATCGAGTTTGACTGGGATGCCATGACCGCCAGCAATTCCCCCGGCGAGAAGCACTGGGTACTGGAGATCCCTGACGGGGCGCTCGACGAATACCTGGTCAACATTGCCCTGATGCGGGCCATGTGCGCGGGCCAGGAGGAACTGGTTTTCGACGTGGTGGACCGCAAGGGTCGCATGGAAGAGCAGCGTTTTGCCCGGGTCGGTGAGGAATCAGTGACGACCTCCTTTGGCACCTTCGAGACCATCAAGGTCGAACGGCTGCGCGACACTGCCGAACGCACAACTTTTCTGTGGTTCGCGCCGGAGCTGGGCTACCTGCCCGTCAAGATACAGCACCTGGAAAAGGGGCACGACATTAGCGCCATTCTCACCGATTACACGGCGCAATAAATAAGGGGACAGTTCCCTCATTAGGTCGGAAAAGGGGAAAAGGGGAAAAGGGGACAGTTCCCTATTTAGAAATCGAGGACAGTTACCAGGTTTTAATGAGGGAACTGTCCCCTTTTCAGGCTTCGGGGAGGGTGACACCCTTCTGACCCATGTACTTGCCCTGGCGGTCCCGGTATGAGATCTCGCACTCCTCGTCGGACTCGAGAAAGATCACCTGCGCAATCCCTTCGTTAGCGTAGATCTTGGCAGGCAACGGCGTGGAGTTGGAAAACTCCAGCGTGACATGCCCTTCCCACTCGGGCTCCAGAGGCGTCACGTTGACGATGATGCCGCAGCGGGCGTAGGTGGACTTGCCAAGGCAAATAGTCAGGACGTTGCGGGGAATCCGGAAGTACTCCACGGTGCGCGCCAGACAGAATGAATTGGGCGGGATGATGCACACGTCCTGCGTGACATCCACGAAACTGTTGGAATCGAAGGCCTTGGGATCCACCATGGCGGAATTGATATTGGTGAAGATCTTGAATTCTCTGGCGCAGCGCATGTCGTAGCCGTAGCTGGAGGTGCCATAGGAAATCACCCGCCGGCCATCCACCTTGCGCACCTGACCCGATTCGAAGGGTTCGATCATGCCGTGTTCTTTCGCCATTCTCCGAATCCATTTGTCACTCTTGATCATCTCAACTCCAAATTGCGGTCAGACCCCATTTACCAAACGATCGCGGCTGGAAAGCCGCTCCTACACAAGATGCCGCTGCTGCAACCATCGCGGCAACACGCCGCTCCTACACAGCCGCGACTCCTTCAGGTGTTCTCGATTTTGATTTCCGGCATCCGCATGGCCAGGTTCCGCGACTGGACGGACAGCTGTCCCGCCGTCAGGCGCGCCATATCCCGGTAGGCCGAGGCGATCGCCGAATCGGGTTCCGCCAGCACCGTCGGAGTGCCGCCGTCGGTCTGCTCCCGGATCCGGATGTCCAGCGGGATCGAACCCAGGAACTGGACCTCGTAGTCGCGCGCCATCCGTTCGCCGCCACCTGCGCCGAAGATGTGTTCCTCGTGACCGCACTGGCTGCAGATGTGGGTGCTCATGTTCTCCACAATGCCCAGTACCGGCACTTCCACTTTTTCGAACATCTTGTAGCCCTTGCGGGCATCCAGCAGTGCGATGTCCTGGGGCGTGGTCACGATCACGGCACCGCTGACCGGGATCCGCTGAGCGAGGGTGAGCTGGATGTCGCCGGTGCCCGGGGGCAAATCTACGATCAGATAGTCGAGATCACGCCAGTTGGTCTCGCCAAACAGTTGCTGCAGGGCCTGGGTGACCATGGGACCACGCCAGATCATCGGCGTGTCCTCTTCCACCAGGAAACCAATGGACATGCACTGGAGGCCGTGGGCCTCCATGGGTTCCAGGGTACGCCCGTCCTTGGTATCGGGTTTACCGGACAGGCCCAGCATGCGCGGCAAACTGGGTCCGTAGATGTCCGCGTCCAACAGCCCCACCTGCGCGCCCTCGGCCTGCAGGGCCAGGGCCAGGTTGACGGCGGTGGTGGATTTGCCGACGCCACCCTTGCCGGAGGCTACGGCGATGATGTTTTTGATGCCCTGGTTCGGTACCAGGCCTTCCTGGACCCGGTGAGGCAGCACCTTCCATTCCACGCCCACGGTGGCGGATTCCACGCCCGCGAGCTTCTCCAGACGTCCGCGGATTTCGACAGCCAGCGCCTCCCGGGAACCGTCCGCCGGATACCCCAGCATCAGTTCGACCGCGACCTTGCCCCCGTCCACGCCGATCCCCTTGATGGTCTTGCCGGCGACCAGATCCTGGCCGGTGTTCGGGTCGATGATCTGTGCCAGCGCCGATTCTATTGCTTCCTTGTCCGTGTCTACCATGTCCCTGTGCCGCTGAGAGGTGGCGTTCCTGCCACGCGCTCATTGTACCGGACACCGTGCGATAATTGCGCCCCGAGTCAGGCACGACACGACCCCCGACAATGACCCAACCACGCCGGATTCTGGTTACCTCCGCCCTGCCCTACGCAAATGGACCCATGCACCTGGGGCACATGCTGGAGCATATCCAGTCAAACATCTGGATCCGCTTTCAGCGGATGCGCGGGCACACCTGTTATTACGTGTGCGCGTCGGACGCTCACGGCACACCGGTAATGCTGCGGTCACTACGTGAAAAACGTGACCCGGTAGAGATCGTGGAATATTTCCGCAAACAAAACTCCCAGGACTTTGCCGATTTCGGCGCGGTGTATGACAACTTCTACACGACGCATTCAGACGAGAACCGGGAACTGTCCGAGTTCATCTACACACAGCTTCGGGACGGAGGGCACATAACCACCCGCACAATCACGCAATTCTTTGACCCGGAGCAGGGCATGTTCCTTCCGGACCGCTTGATCAAGGGAATCTGCCCCTATTGCAACGCCGAAGACCAGTACGGCGATTTCTGCGAGAACTGCAGCCGTACGTACTCGCCGTCCGATCTCAAAGATCCCTATTCCGTGATTTCCGGCAGCGCGCCGGAAAAACGCGACTCCGAACATTATTTCGTGAAACTGGCCGACTTTGAGGATGTCTTGCGCGAGTGGACCGGCGGTGGCCGCCTGCAATCCGAGGTCGTCAACAAACTGGATGAGTGGTTCACCGAAGGTCTGCGCGACTGGGACATCTCCCGTGATGCGCCCTATTTCGGTTTCGAGATCCCCGACGCACCGGGCAAGTATTTCTATGTCTGGGTGGATGCACCCATCGGTTACATGGCCAGTTTCAAGAATATGGCCGACCGCGATGGCCTGGACTTCGACGAGTACTGGGCAGCCGACAGCACCGCGGAGGTCTATCACTTCATCGGCAAAGACATCGCCTACTTTCATACCCTGTTCTGGCCTGCCATGTTGCACGGGGCCGGTTTTCGCATGCCCTCATCCGTGTTCGTACACGGCTTCATCACCGTGAACGGCCAGAAAATGTCCAAGTCCCGCGGCACTTTCATCCTGGCCCGAACCTATCTCAATCACCTGCCGCCCGACTACCTGCGTTACTACTACGCGGCGAAGCTGGGCGCGGGATTGTCGGATATTGACTTGAATCTGGATGACTTCCTGTTGCGGGTGAACTCGGATCTGGTCGGCAAGGTCGTCAACATCGCAAGCCGTTGCGCAGGTTTCATCAACAAGCGCTTCGACGACACCTTGTCCGGCACCTTGCCGGCGCCGGAACTGTATCAGCGTTTCGCCGACGCCGGTGAACCCATCGCCGAGTGTTTCGAAAAACGCGAATACAGCCGCGCGGTTCGAAAAATAATGGACCTGGCCGACGAGGCCAATCGTTACATCGACGAAAAAAAACCCTGGGTTCTGATTAAAGACGAGAAACGACTAAACGACGTGCACCAGGTCTGTAGCCAGGGAATTAATCTGTTTCGCACCCTGATGGTGTACCTCAAACCCATCATTCCCTTCACCGCGGGAAAAGCCGAGGCCTTTCTCAACGCCGGCGAACTGAGCTGGGCCGATGCCGCGCAACCGCTGCTGGATCACAAGATCAAAAAATTTCAGCCCCTTATTACACGACTCGACAAAAAGACTATCGATGCCATGGTTGAAGATTCAAAAGAAGACCTGAAATCCAAAGATGTTTCAGGCAACGCGCCAAGCGAATTCGGGCCCGAGATCACCATTGATGATTTCGCGAAACTGGATCTGCGGGTGGCGCGTATCGCTGAAGCGAGCCACGTGGATGGCGCCGACAAACTGCTGCGGCTGAAGCTTGACGTGGGCGGAACCGAGCGCACCGTGTTCGCGGGCATCAAGGAAGCCTACGAACCCGAAAAACTCGAAGGCAAGCTCGTGGTCGTCGTCGCCAACCTGAAACCGAGAAAAATGAAATTCGGCACTTCCGAAGGCATGGTCCTGGCCGCCGGACCCGGTGGCGAGGACATCTTCGTCATCTCGCCGGACGATGGCGCCGAGCCGGGGATGAAGGTCAAATAGTGAAAGCCCCGCAGTGAAGACACGCCATGAAGGTCAGAAAGTGAAAGCGCCGCAGTAAACGCCAAGTCGTGAAAGTCAGAAAGTGAAAGAATACTTCCTCATCCTCGTCAGCACCGTGCTGGTCAACAATTTTGTCCTGGTGCGCTTTCTTGGTTTGTGCCCGTTCATGGGCGTGTCGAGAAAACTGGAGAGCGCGATGGCGATGGCCATCGCCACCACCTTTGTGCTGACGGTTTCGTCGGCCAGCAGTTTTCTGGTGGAGAACTGGATACTGGAGCCGCTGGATCTGGCCTATCTGCGCACCCTGACTTTCATCCTGGTGATCGCCGTAGCGGTACAACTGACTGAGATGGTGGTGCGCAAGAGCAGTCCGGTCCTGCACCGGGTGCTGGGTATTTTTCTGCCCCTCATCACCACGAACTGCGCGGTGCTGGGTGTCGCACTGCTGAACATCCAGGAGCGGAACAGCTTTTTCGAGTCCGTGCTGTACGGTTTTGGAGCAGCCGTTGGCTTCTCGCTGGTGCTGATCCTGTTCGCCGCCATGCGCGAGCACATCCAATCATCCGAAGTGCCGGCGGCTTTTCGCGGCCCGGCAATCGCCCTCATTACCGCCGGGTTGATGTCGCTGGCGTTCATGGGGTTCAACGGCCTGGCCAAGCTGTAGGGAGCGAAGCGGGACCATGAGCGGCATTCTGGCCATCATCGCGCTCGCTGCGGTCCTCGGTCTGTTACTGGGCATCGCCGCAGTCGCGTTTCGCGTCGAACGCGACCCCATGGTGGAGAAGATCAACGCCTTGCTCCCTCAGACCCAATGCGGCCAATGCGGTTACCCGGGCTGTCGTCCTTATGCGCAGGCTCTTGCCAACAACGAGGCGGACATCAACCAGTGCCCGCCGGGAGGCGAGCGTTGCATCCGCTCGCTGGCGGAACTGCTGGGCCGGGAGTTCAAACCCCTGGATTCAGAGCGCGGCGAAGAAAAACCACCAGCGGTAGCCCTGATCGACGAAGCGCGTTGCATCGGCTGCGCCATCTGCATACAGGCCTGCCCAGTGGACGCCATCGTCGGAACCGCGCAGATGATGCACACGGTGATCGCGGTCGAATGCACCGGCTGCGAACTGTGCATCCAACCCTGCCCGGTGGACTGCATTGACATGATTCCCGTACCCGAGAACCCACAGACAGTGGCCGCATAGAAGGACATGGCGACAGAAATCGGAAATCGTCTCTGGCGCTTCCACGGCGGCCTCAAGCTGCGCAACTACAAGGTGATGTCCACCGATCACGCTGTGCTGCACGGCCTGCCCATACCTGAGCAACTGATACTGCCCATCAGCCAACACATGGGCATACCGGCGCGGCCCGTGGTCGAACCGGGCGACAAGGTCCTCAAAGGTCAGGTCGTCGCGATCGGAGATGGTTTTGTCAGCGCTTCGGTACACGCGCCCAGCTCCGGCACCGTTACCGCCATCGCGAAGCGCCTGGTTCCCAGTGCCGCTGGCGGCACCATGGGTATCAGCATCGTGCTCGAGACCGACGGCGAGGACAAATGGATCCAGCGCGACGGCATTCGAAATTTCGAAACCCTGGCACCCGACGAAATACGCGCAAGAGTGTCCAACGCGGGAATCGTGGGCCTGGGCGGCGCCGTGTTCCCGTCACACATCAAACTCATGCGTGATATCCACCAGACGGTGGAAACCGTGATTCTCAACGGAGTGGAGTGCGAACCCTATATCAGTTGCGACGAGATGCTGATGCGCGAGCGCGCGGTTCCCGTTGTGACGGGTGGACGCATGATGCGCCACGCACTGGAAGCTAAACGCTGCATCATCGCCATCGAGGATCATATGGAACTGGCGGGTCGCGTGCTGCGCGGAGTGGTGGCGGAAATCGGCGACGATCGGGTCAGCGTGGTCGACGTGCCGACCATCTACCCCCAGGGTGGGGAACGCCAGTTGATCGAGACCCTGACCGGACAACAAGTACCCAGCGGTGGTTTGCCTGTACAGATCGGCGTTGTCTGCCACAACGTGGCCACGGCCGCCGCGGTCCAAGACGCCATCACCGACGGCATTCCGCTGATTTCCCGTTATGTCACTGTCACCGGACCTGGCGTAAAAAACCCCAGTAACGTGGAAGCGCTCATCGGCACGCCCCTGTCCCAGTTGATCGAGGCATGCGGCGGTTACACCGGCGATGTTCCAATGCTGATCTTGGGCGGACCCATGATGGGTTATGCCATGAGCACCGATGATCTGCCGGTTATCAAGGCGACCAATTGCGTGCTTGCCCTGGTCAGCGAGGACGTTCGGGAAACCCAGAAAGAGATGCCGTGCATCGGGTGCATGGAGTGCGTCAACGTGTGTCCCGCCGACCTGCTGCCGCAGACTCTGTTCTTGCACGCAAAGGAACGCCAACTCGAACAGGCCCGGAGTTACGGCATCTTCGACTGTATCGAATGCGGCTGCTGCGCCTACGTTTGCCCAAGTCATATTCCCCTGGTGGACTACTACCGGGTGACAAAGAACCGGATCTGGAAGATTGACGAACAGCGCCAGAAGGCAGAACACGCCCGGCGCAGACACGAGTTCCGGGAACGACGGCGCCAACGCCAGGAAACCGCCCGGACTGACCATTTGCGGGAAAGGGAAAGAGCCCTTGATACGAAAGATCCCCAGGACGCAATCGCCGAAGCGGTGAAGCGTTCACGCCAGCACCGCGCGCGCCGTCACCGGAAGGACAAGGATTAGCGGTCGCGCATGGCCACCTTCGAACTCAAGGGCGCCCCCTACATTCCCGCACCCACCCGCGTACAGGGTGTCATGTTGCAGGTGTTGCTGGCGCTGGTACCGGGTGTCATGGCGCATATCTGGTTTTTCGGTTGGGGGATCGTGGTACAGATCAGCATCGCGATCGTTTTTGCGCTGACCTTCGAAGCGACCATGCTGCATCTGCGCGGCAAAGACGTACGTCTGTATCTGACTGACCTCAGCGCGGTCGTGACGGCCGTTTTGTTTTGCCTGTGCGTACCGCAACTCATGCCCTGGTGGGTCACCGCGACAGGCATGTTCTTCGCCATCGTGGTAGCCAAACATCTTTATGGTGGGCTGGGATATAACCTGTTCAACCCGGCCATGGTGGGATGGATGGTGGTGCTCATCGCCTTTCCCCGGGACCTGACCGCCTGGCTGCCGCCATTGGAACTGGCGGAGTATCACTTCACCCTGTTCGAATCAGCCACGATCATCTTCACCGGGAACATCCCCGGCGAACTCGTCTGGGATGACATCACCCAGGCCACGCCCCTGGACACACTCAAGATCCAAACGGCCCTGGCAATGACCATCGCCGAGATCCACGAAGACGCCATCTTCGGCGACTTCGGCGGACTCGGTTGGGAATGGATCGCCAACTGGTACGCCGTGGGTGGACTGTTTCTCCTCTACCGCCGGATCATAAGCTGGCACATTCCCGTAGCGTTTTTCGGCGCGGTGATGCTGGTTGATCTGCCCTTCTATCTCATGGACCCGGACGGTTACCTGGGACCTTTGCAGCAGGTGTTTACCGGCAGTGTCGTACTGGGCGCGTTTTTCATTGCCACCGACCCGGTAACCGCCAGTTCCACTCCCCGTGGCCGGCTCGTGTACGCCGCCGGGATCGGTGTGATCACCTTGATCATCCGGCGATGGGGCGCCTACCCGGACGGTGTGGGTTTCGCAGTCCTGCTGATGAACATGGCCGTGCCACTGATCGATTACTACACCCGACCGACCATCTACGGGCATTCGCGATGACCCCGCGGCTGAGCAATGACACCCGCCAGGTCCTGATCGCTGCCGGCCTGTTGGCGGTGTTCGCGGCAATGGCGGCGGGATTGCTTGCCTTTGTTGACGAAAACACCCGGGACCGTATTGCGCTGGAAGAACACAAGGCCACCCTGCGCAGTCTTTATCAGATCATCCCCGGTGAACGCCATGACAACGATATCGTTGCGGACACGGTTACGATTCCGCGCGCAGAGCTTTTGGGGCAGGACGAGCCCTTTGTCGTGTACCGGGCGCGGATGGGCGCAGAGCCGGTAGCCGTCGTCATGCCGGTGGTTGCACCGGACGGATACAGCGGCGCGATCTACATGATGGTCGGGGTCAACGCCGACGGTACCGTGGCAGGCGTCCGG
>Ga0114949_10001826_pt1 | contig 13036 bp, 10 predicted proteins | sample N074metaG_FD_83505 | JGI IMG/M metagenome (GOLD analysis project Ga0114949, IMG submission 83505) | Deep subsurface microbial communities from Kermadec Trench to uncover new lineages of life (NeLLi) - N074 metaG | ecosystem: Environmental > Aquatic > Marine > Ocean trench > Sediment | place... | reverse complement strand
CTGCAAGGTCTTGGGCACGATGCCATGCACCGCTCCGCGCCATCCTGCATGGACCATGCCGACAATGCGCTGCTTGGGATCAGCCAGCAACACCGGAACACAATCAGCGGTTCGCACCGTCACCAACAAGTTGGGTTGATTGGTGAGAATGGCATCCCACCCCTCCATGAACTTTTCACCAACCTGCACGGGTCGATCCAGGATCAAGACGTCGGTACCGTGAACTTGTTTTACCGAGACGACCTCTGGAAAGTCCGGTTCCGCGGCCTTCACCGTCCCCAGTTCGCCACTGGATCCACCATAGTCAGGACCACGACGCGTTCCAAAAAAGTGTGTGATCGATCGGGTCTGTTCTCGAAACCGTGATAACGTGAGATGCGGGACCATCTTCAATGCAGGACCGTGTCGTTCAGCCAAGAGAACCATCCCTCGTTCCCTCCTTTTCTCATGGATTCCGCTCGAACATACGTTGAATGGATTTGTGGGTTTTGGTCCGCCCTACATTTTAAATACGAATATCGAAATCCGAAACACATCCGAAATGTCTAACTCGAATGGATTACACGGATCATTCCGAACACATGATCGCATACCACGGGCACATTCATCCTTCAAAGTTATACTGACCGTTTCCAGGCATGGTTGTTATCTCCCCTTTGGTCATGTGAATGTGTTTCGGATTTCGACATTCGAGTTTCGGATTTATTCCACGGACTTCTACCGGGAACCTTCATTCCCCCGTCGTCGTATGAACGTGGGCACATCCCAGTCTTCATCAACGAGCAAATTCCCTTGATTGGGGGTACGGCGACTGGATTCCATTCGACGCATGAACGTTGGCCGATCCAGATCCGATTCATCGCCTGTCATGGGTGCCGATCGAACGGCAGCCAAGGCCGGTTGTGGTGTCGGTGGCATATACATCGTCGTGCGCTCCTGAATGGCCGGACTGATGACCGGTTGCGGTTTGGCTTTGGGTTCTGGCTGTTCAAATCCCGTCGCGATGACCGTGACCACCACTTCTTCTTCCATGGCAGGATCAATGACTTGCCCCACAATAATATTGGCTTGGGGATCCGCGGCTTCTTTGGCGATCTGCGACGCTTCATCCACTTCGTGCAAGGACAAACTGAGGCCACCGGTGATGTTCAGCAGCATGCCCTTGGCCCCTTCAACACTACCATCCTCAAGCAACGGACTGGAAATGGCTTGTTTCGCAGCCTCCAACGCCCGATTCGTACCCTTGGCCACACCCATGCCCATTACGGCTCGACCGGAATATCCCATGATGGTTTGGACATCGGCGAAGTCCACATTGACGAGACCCGGCATGGTAATTACATCAGTGATTCCCTTGATAGCTTGGCGCAACACATCATCCGCGACTTTAAACGCTTCGAGAAGCGGCATGCTTTTGTCCACCAAAGTCAGCAATTTCTGATTGGGGATGATCAGTAGCGAATCCACTTGACGTCTCAATTCGCGAAGCCCTTCTTCAGCATACCCCATTCGTCGATGTCCTTCATACTGAAACGGTTTCGTTACGACCCCGACGGTCAAAATTCCCAATTCTCGGGCAATGCCAGCAACCACCGGTGCACCACCTGTCCCGGTGCCTCCGCCCATGCCCGCCGTGACGAACACCATGTCTGCTCCATCCAGCGCTTCCCGAATTTGCGCTTCGCTTTCGATCGCGGCGTCTTTTCCGATTTCGGGTTTGGCCCCTGCGCCCAACCCTCTGGTTCGTTCCGGACCCAATTGGATTTTGAACGGAGCCGAAGATTGGCCCAATGACTGCAGATCGGTATTGGCAACAATAAATTCGACCTTTGTCAATCCGGCTGACATCATCGAATTTATGGCATTGCAACCTGCGCCCCCCATACCGATCACTTTGATTCGAATGGGAGAAAATTCTTGTTCCTGAAATGAAAACATCGGACGCCTCCTTTCCCTAAGTTCTTGAAGTACAACCTTGCCGTTTTTGTATTCGTTCGATCATCTCTCGTTCGTTTGTCACTACTCCGGTGGATAGACTGAAGGCCGAAGGCTTTTAGGGGGCAATCATGCGTGATCATAAAAAACGTCGAGCATTATGAGTGATAGCCTTCAGTCTTTAGCCTTCAGCCTAAATACCTGAGTAGTTACGTTCGTCTCAAAAAAAGTTCAACACCCACCCTTTCATGCGATCCACCACACCCCCGAATCCGGGGCCACCTTTTCTGCCGCCCGGTTTCCCAATCAATTCAAAATCTTGATCCATGCGATTCGCATGCAAAATGAGTCCGACCCCAGTCGAAAACATGGGGTTATTGACGATGTCACGCAAGCCTCCCACGCCGAAAGGAATGCCTCGCCGTCCGGGAAGATCCAACACACGTTCAGCCGCGTCAGGCATGCCTTGCAGTAACGAGGTGCCACCGGTAATGACGACGCCAGCAGCCAATTTGCCTTCATATCCGGAACGACGAATCTCTCGAAGGACCAATTCAAAAATCTCCTCGACACGCGGTTCAATGATTTCTGCCACCGCGCGTTTACAGAGATTCCGCGAAGGCCGTCCGCCCACACTGGGGACTTCCACCATTTCCGTATCCTTGACCATGCTGGCCAACGCCGAACCGTGGCGGACTTTGATCTTCTCTGCATCGGCCAATGATGTTCGTAATCCGATTTGTAAATCCCTGGTGAGGTGTTGCCCGCCAACCGGGAGCACCGCTGAATGGCTAATCGTTCCTTCCGAAAAAATAGCTACATCAGACGTGCCCCCACCGAGATCGACCATGGCGATGCCCAGCTCTTTTTCCTCCTCGGTCAACACCGCTTCACTCGATGCCAGAGGCTGCAACACGATATCGATCACATCCAGCCCGGCCCGATTGACGCACTTGACCAAATTCTGCGCCGAGGTTACCGCCCCAGTAACAATGTGCACATCGACTTCCAAGCGCGACCCGGAAATGCCAACCGGCACACGAATGCCTTCTTGATCATCGACGATAAATTCCCGTGGCAGGACGTGCAGAATGCGACGGTCTGGGGGCACCACCGCCGCGGCACGAGCCGTTTCAATAGCACGCTGAACATCGGCTCGCATCACTTCATGCCGCTTGAGTGCCACGACACCATTCGCGGTTTCACTCGCAATGTGCCCCCCGGCAATGCCAATGTACACGGAATTGATTTGCACGGCAGCCATCAACTCCGCTTCTTCCACGGCTTTTTTGATGGACTCCACCGTACTTTCAATATTCACCACCACACCCTTGCGTAACCCTCTGGAGAGACTGGACCCCACCCCAATAATGTTGATCCCTTGGTCATCCGTCACTTCCGCGACGATGGCACAGATTTTAGTGGTGCCGATATCCAATCCAACAACAATGTGTTCCTTTTTGGCCATGATGCTTGGTCACCCCCTCTGGACCTGAGAGAAAATAACTTGGACATCTCGCATCCAATCTTTGGGCCATCCTTGAACGGACCTCAATCGAAACACCCTCAACATAGCTGTGCTATGCCTCGGGTTTCCCCAATCGTTCCGTCCAAATCCGACCCAAATCTTGGCGCGATAGTGTCCAAGTTGTTTTCTCTCAGGTCCTCTGCCGAACAATCACTTGGTCTGAATACCGTAAATCGATTTCATACGGTTCCGTTGATAACCCTGCCTGGATCGTTGACTCCAACGCCAGATACTGTTGCCATGCCTGTTGCATATCCTGATTCACCCGAAACGTCACGTCCTCGGTCACGGCCACGATCTCATTCGGATCACGAAGATTAATATGAAGTGGCCCGAGAAATCGTTCACGAAGCAGCCTCGCCACCGTCACCCCCCATCGGGCCCGATCTCGCGTGGTCGGTTCCCCTTCCAACAATCGAATGGCGGAAAGGCCAGAGAACATCGGCAATCCTGAGGTGTCATCATCAGGTACAATCGATAAGACCACGCCATCCTGATCCACAAGCAATTGGCCACCCGCATGCTGAAATGCCGCCGCAGGTTCCCGTTCACGGATCACCACCGCTAAAGTATGAGGAAATGCCCGTCCCACCGAAACCGAAGCAATCCGTGGATGGGCTTCAATACGCTGTTGCAACGCGATCGGATCAATCGTCCACAGGCTACTCTCTGGAGGAAGGACCAAGAGCGAAAGAATTTCTCCGCGCTTCATGAACTTCACACCGGAAATGGACACATGCTGAATCGTGGTCCATCCTGCCATGGCTCGCGGCACCAGATGATAACTTGCGAACCCCGCCGACAGAATGACCCCGAACACGACCATGCGACGCCACCAAGCTTTTTGAGCCATAGTCGCGCGGCTGGATTGATTGTTCTTGAGCAAGTTTCGTCGCCTCATCTCGACTTTCCTTTTGACTGGGACTTCTTGACAATCCGCGACCTCGTTGACTTACGTGTGAGCGCGGATCGGAGAATTCGCTCAGTCAACGATTCATAATCTATCCCGGCCTGAGCCGCGGCCATGGGCAACAGGCTGCGTTCGGTCATACCGGGGATTGTATTGATTTCTAAAAAGAACGGCCGGCCCTTTGAATTGAGACGAAAATCCACACGGGCCGCACCTGCACATCCCAAGACTTGGTAGGAACGTACGGCCAATTCCTTCACTTGATGATCCTGCGTTTTCGTCAATGGCGCTGGGCACAAATACCGGGTTTCCGATTTTTCATATTTCGCCGCGTAGTCATAAAAACCGCCGGGAGCCACAATTTCCACGGTGGGCAAGGCCTTCCCATCTAACACGGATACCGCAATTTCTCGTCCATCAATAAACGTCTCCGCGATAATACCCGACCCTTGCCGCCAGGCACGCCGGAGAGCACTCTTCCACTGTGCCGACGTATGAACGATGGACACACCAACCGTTGATCCCTGATCAACAGGTTTCACCACTAACGGCCATTTCAAATTTTTGGGTGGCATGGCGCTTTGCCTTTTTCGAATACACGTACCCGCGGCGACGGGCACACCTTCTCGTTCGACCAAAGTTTTCGTCATCGCCTTATCCATTCCAACCGCGCTGGCTCGAACACCAGATCCCGTGTAGGGGATTCCGAGTATGTCCAACAAGCCTTGAACCGTTCCATCCTCACCACCAGGACCATGCAGAGCGAGAAACGCAACATCGATCTTTTTTTTCCTGAGTACCCAGGGCAGGGACGCGTCCACATCAATCATTGTGGCTCGATACCCGCGCTGCACCAGCGCCGCATAAATGGCCCTGCCGGTTTTGAGGGAAATCTCACGTTCAGCGGAAGCCCCACCCATGAGGACTCCAATGTGGGCGTTCGTTAATGGCATATTTTAATCCCTGATGCGTGATCCGTAATGCGTGATCCGTAAAAAAAAGACCTTTTCTTGTCCTACGCTTCACGCATGACGCATGACGCTTCACGTCTCATCCTTCCCCCACAATTTTCCACTCGACCTCAAGCATGGTCCCTGTCCGATGAAACACATCCTGCTGAATCTTTTTAATGAGCAGAATGGCATCCGTGGCTCGAGCATTCCCGAGATTAATAATAAAATTTGCATGCTTGGACGAGATTTGAGCATCCCCAATCCGCAATCCCTTCAATCCCGCTTCTTCAATCAACTGGCCTGCCGAAGTCTTGGGTGGATTTTTAAATACCGACCCAGCGTTTGGTTGTGACAAGGGTTGCGTATTTTTGCGGTATTGCAGATACGATTTCGTCGTCGATTCAACCTTGGCTTTTGCTGAATGGGTGAGTTGCAACCACGCGCCCACCACAATTCCTTCCGGCACGTTGGTATGCCGATAGGAAAACGCTAACGTTGAGGCTGGATACACCACCACACGACCTTCCGAGTTCACGAGTTGAATCGCCTGCAGACAATCTTTCATTTCCCCAAGATGCGTTCCGGCATTCATGACTACCGCCCCGCCAACCGTTCCTGGAATTCCAGCCGCCCATTCCAACCCGGCCAGGGATTGACTCCCGACATATCCAAGCAATGTCGGCATACGCACTCCCGCACCTGCGCGCACCACCGTGGCCTGATCTCCCTCGACTTCCATGGTCGCAAGCTTGGACAAACTCACCACGATCCCGCGAATCCCGCCATCTTGAATGAGCAGATTCGTTCCGCCTAACACAAACAACGGAACCTGAGCGATATAGGCTTGCGCCACGAGTCGAGAGACATCCTCGATATCCTCGGGCACCACCAGCGCATCCGCCGGCCCACCAATCCGAAGAGTCGTCAGGTCACGGAGGGGAGCCTCAAAGGAGACGGTCCCTCGAATCCCATCCACTGCCGTTATCAAATCTTGATGTTTGGTCATACTCGGCTTCGCCTGCTGGTTGATTATATTCGGCTTCGATGGAAACCCAGCATTCCTCCTTGGATACGTCGCAAGGATGTTCACAGGCACTCCAATAGTTCATTGCCCACTTTCCAAATATCTCCAGCTCCCAGCGTCAACACCACATCTCCAGAACCAAGTATGGGTTGCACCTGCTTCACCAACTCGTTTTTCTTCTCAATCCAGGTGACTGATGGATGCCCGGTTCTCTGAATTCGTTGTGCCAACCATTCTCCTGAGATGCCCGGGATCGGGGTTTCACCGGCAGCGTAAATATCGGTGACATAGACGACATCGGCTTGTTCAAACGCCTCGGAAAATTCCTGAGCCAGGTCTTTGGTTCGAGAATACCGATGCGGCTGAAACAACACGATAAGGCGACCCGGCCACGCGGTTTTTGCCGCCGCGATGGTACAGCGAATTTCTGTGGGGTGATGCCCATAATCGTCGACCACCACAATGCCGTTTTTTTCTCCTCGAATATGAAACCGTCGCTCCACCCCGGAAAACGAAGCCAAGCCCTTGCGAATCAAATCGACCGGCACGTCCAATTCCAACGCAACCGCCACAGCCGCAAGCGCATTCGAGACGTTGTGCAAGCCGGGAAGATTTAACCGGAACGGTCCCAATTTTTTCCCACGGAAATGCCCTCGGAAATTGCTCACTCGGCCCGTGATTGACACTTCCGTGGCCATGACATCTGGGTGAACCCCATCGGCCAATTCATTCAGCCCATAGGTAAGATATCGCTTGACCATCTTGGGGAAAAACGTGCGCAAGCATGGATCGTCGCTGCACAGAATGGCGACACCGTAGAAGGGCACCTTATTCGCAAATTCCAAAAATGCTGCCTTCAACTGTTCCATGGTGCCATAGTGATCCAGGTGCTCCCGATCAATATTGGTCACGACCGCAATGGACGGCGACAACCGAAGAAATGACCCATCGCTTTCGTCGGCTTCGGCGATTAACAAATCACTTCGTCCTAATCGAGCATGCGTGCCCATGGCATTGATTTTTCCTCCCACCACAAACGTGGGATCGAGACCGGCATACGCCAAAATCGAAGCCACCATTGAGGTTGTCGTGGTTTTGCCATGAGCCCCGGCGATGGCCACACCAAATTTCAATCGCATCAACTCGGCCAACATCTCTGCCCGAGGGATGACTGGGATGACATGATCCCGCGCTTCCACCACTTCAGGGTTCGTGGATGGGACAGCGGAAGAAATGACCACCACCTGGGCGCCTTTGATATGAGCCGCCTCATGGCCAATAAAGATATGACCGCCTAATGTCTCCAACCGACGCGTGGTATCGGAAGGGGCAAGGTCTGATCCGGTCACTTTATAGCCCAGCGTCAACAAGACTTCGGCAATCCCACTCATGCCACTGCCTCCAATGCCGACCAGGTGAATATGTTGAATTTTTCTAAACATACTCTTCCGTTGCTCGTCTCGTCAGAATCCTTACATCCTCTTTTATTCTAGCGACTCGCGACCAATTCCTCACATTCCAGAACCATGACCTCTGCCGCATCGGTCTTGCGTAGCCCCAAACTTTTCTTCCCCATCAAACGAACCTGCTCCTGATTGTTGGCTAAGGATTCAATGATCCGAGCTAATCGCGAACCGGTCAATTCCGATTGCCTCAACATCACCCCGGCCCCCGCTTGTTCGATGACCCGTGCGTTATGTTCTTGATGTTGATGAGTCGCTGACGGATAAGGAATCAACACCACAGGTTTCCCGCAAGCAGCGATTTCGGCCAAGGTGAGAGCCCCGCATCGAGAAACTACAAGGTCGGCAGCACGCAACACGTTGGCCATATCCTTCACAAACGGAACGACTTCAACCCGAACATCCATCTCGGCATAGGCTTGTTGCACTCGCTCAAGATCAGCCGTGCCAGTTTGGTGAATCAGTTTTAATTCCCTGCGAATACAATCGGATTCCTTCACCGCTTCAATCATGGCCGTATTAATGGCCGTAGCTCCTTGACTTCCGCCACACACCAAAAGCGTCTTCACTTCACCCGAATGAACAGCTGGCGGCGGATCGACAAAAGCCTTTCGAATCGGAGCACCCGCGACTGTGACTTTTGCCGGATTAAAATAGGACGTAGCCTGTTCAAATGAGACAAACACTCGATGCGCCAGAGGACCCAACACACGATTGGCCAACCCCGGTATGGCATTGGGCTCTATCAGCACGCGCTTGATACCCAACAGCCACGCAGCAATAACCACAGGCGGGCTGGTATAGCCTCCAGTGCCAATCACCAGATCTGCCTGAGTCGAACGCAAGAGTTGCATGACTTTCCAAATGGAACCCGGAACCAGCAACAGCGCTCGTAATGACGCCAACAGCCCTCGCCCAACCACGCCACGAACCTGAAGCGGCTCAATCTTGATGTCTGTTTCAGCAACCATCATGTGCTCCAAGGCCCGCCCCGTTCCGATCACCGTCACCGACGTGTGGGCATCTCGTCGGCGAAACTCTTCTGCCAACGCAATCGCCGGATAAAAATGTCCACCCGTCCCACCTGCGGCGATGACCACGTTCATTCCACCCGTGTCACGACCCACCCTTTATCGCGAGACAACCCGACTGGCTGGATCCTCGCGTGAAATACTCAACAACATCCCAATAGCAATAAGGGTCACGATCAACGAGGACCCTCCGTAGCTGACTAATGGCAAGGTCAGGCCTTTCGTCGGCAGCAAACCCGAGACCACCCCAGCATTGATGAGCACCTGAATCCCAAGTAAGAGGGTCACGCCACTGGCTAAATGTCGGCCAAACGCATCAGGCGCTCGTCCGGCAATGTGAAATCCTTTGACGAGCAGAATCGCAAACAAGACCATCAGCAGTCCCGTTCCGAGAAATCCGAGTTCTTCCCCCACCAACGCCAACACAAAATCCGCATGGGCTTCCGGCAGGAAAAAAAGTTTCTGCCGGCCTTCGCCTAGGCCTACCCCCGCAAAACCGCCATTGCCCAACGCAACAAAGGATTGCGTGAGCTGAAATCCTGCATCATGGGGGTCTTGCCAGGGATCCAGAAAACTCATGAGCCGCCGCCGCCGATAATCCGACTCCATGATCAGCAGATACCCCAACGGTAGCAGACTCAACACGAGGCCAACCAAATGCGTGATGCGGGCCCCGCCAAGAAAAAGTAGACCCAACAACACTGCAACCAAGACCATGGCAGTTCCCATGTCAGGTTCGAGAAGCGCAAGCCCCGCCAGCGCCCCGACCACAATCACTGGGGCCAACACGCCTTTCTTAAAACTCGTAATATCCTCTTCTCTTCGCACAAGAAACGAGGCGAGGTACAAGACCGCGGTCAGCTTGGCCAATTCACCAGGCTGAAACGACAACCCCGCGACTCGAAACCAACGTCGTGAGCCATTGACTTTCGATCCCACATCGGGAATGAGCACCAAGATCAGACACCCAATGGTCAGGCACAACACAATCGGCATCATCGATTTCCAGATGTCGTAGTCTTGTCGTGACACCCAATGGAGCGCCAAGAGACCAAGCACGATCCACACAGCCTGACGCTTCAAAAAAAACATGGAATCGCCATACCGAGTCTCCGCCATCACCCCACTCGCGCTAAACACCATAATGAGTCCGATCAGCAGCAACAGATACGTGATCATCAATACCGTGCGATCGACAGGAGCCAACGACTCTCTTCCAGCCGAACTCGACTTCCACCCCAACGACAATTGCAATGCATTTTTCCGACCACGTCTCATGAGTTAATCGTTCCTTCATGGTAACTACTCAGGCATGTAGGCTGAAGGCTATCACTCATAAGGTCACAAATATTGCATGTTCACGCATGATTGGCCCCTTACAGCCTTCGGCCTTCAGTCTATCTGCCTGAGTAGTTACCATTCATGCAGGCAAGGCATTCACAAGATCTCGATATTGTTGCCCACGGTCGAGGTAATCCAGAAACATGTCGAAGCTCGCACAAGCTGGCGAAAGCAGCACAACATCACCAGAAACCGCCAGGCGCTCAGCCAATTCAACGGCTTGCGCCAGCGACCTGGCTTGATGAATATCTCCAAATCCAGCAATGGCGTTGGCAATAGTTTCCGTGGCTTCCCCAATGAGGACGATAGATTTGGCGTGTTGTTTCAATGCTTCACAAAGCTGAGAGAAGTCACCGCCCTTATCTTTTCCACCAAGAATGATCACCACTGGCTGGGAAAAACTTTCCAGAGCCTTGATCGTGGCGTCGACATTGGTTCCTTTGGAATCATTCACGAACACCACGCCCCGCCGATGTCGCACGACTTCCAGCGCATGCTCCCGCCCTCGATACGACCCGACCGCCTGACGAATGTCTGCAATCGGGCACTCACACAACACACCCACGGCGACGGCTGCCAACACATTGGCCACATTGTGTGCCCCAAGCAATTGGATTTCCCCGATGGGCATGACCTCATAGGTTTGCCCGCCAATCGAAGCCATGATCATCGGACCGTCAAGGAAGACTCCGTTATGCAGCCGTTCTTTCATACTGAATCCAACGAGGAGACCACGGAGCGAGTCGTGCAACGGAATGAGCTGACTATCATCCACATTCAAAACCGCAAAATCATCAGCGATTTGATTCTCAAAGATGCGACCTTTGGCCGCGACATAGTCGGCAAATGTCGCATGCCGATCCAAATGATCCGCCGTAATGTTGAGGATCACGGCGATAAACGGATGAAAGCGATCAATCGTTTCTAATTGAAAGCTTGACACTTCGACCACGGCGATATCATAGGGACAACTTCTCTCGTGATCGCCTTGGACATTATTGTATACGGCAAAGGCCGCCTCGCTCAGCGGTGTGCCCAAGTTTCCTCCGACAAACACCGATCGGCCACTGTGTTCAAAGATTCTCCCCATAAGCGAGACGGCCGTACTTTTCCCATTTGTTCCGGTGACAGCAACAAGAGGCATCGGCAAAAACCACGATGCCAACTCCACTTCACCGATTACCGGCACGCCTTTTTTCCTGACTTCGTCGATCGCGTCGAGGGAAGGAGGAACGCCGGGACTGAGAACCACTAGCTCCGATCTGCTGACGCCTTCTGCAAAACGGTCTCCTCCAAACATCTCCACATCGGCGTGGTGAAAATGGTCTGAAAGGCTCGCGAGTTCCGATTCGGGCTTCTGATCCACTAACCGCAGGCGTGCGCCAACCGCTTCAAGGAGCTGTGCCGCGGCTAGACCACTCTTGCCAAGGCCAACGACTGCGACCACTTTCCCGCGGAGGCCGTCAATCAATGTGTGATGGCGATCAGGCTCTGCGACCATCGCGAAAGAGTCCTTCTGAGTTGGGTCGAACCGAATCGATGACAATGGCATACAATCAACGAAGCTTTAAGGTGCTGAGACTCAACAGGGACAAAATGATTGCAACAATCCATAGACGCACCACGATCTTTGGCTCCTCCCAACCCTTCATTTCAAAGTGATGGTGCAAGGGAGCCATGAGAAAAATCCGCTTCCCCCGTGACTTAAACGACACGACTTGAAAAATAACGGACACGGCTTCCATGACGAACACGCCGCCAACAAAAATTAACAGGAGCTCATGCTTGCTCACGACAGCCACCGTGCCCAACGCCGCTCCCAACGGCAACGATCCGACATCCCCCATAAAAACCGACGCCGGGTAGGTATTGAACCAGAGAAACCCCAAACTGGAGCCAAAGATCGCTGCCATGAGGACAGACAATTCCCCAGCCCCTTCGATGTAGGGAATGAGAAGATACTCGGAGACCACTCGATTACCCGCGGCATACGCGACGACCAAATACGCAACCGATGCCACAATCACCGGTCCCACTGCTAGCCCATCCAGCCCATCGGTTAAATTCACGGCATTCGAACATCCTACGATGACCAAAATGACAAACGGAATATACAGCAGGCCTAAATCCGGCGTAAACGATTTGAAAAAGGGCACGCTTAATTCCGTGGAATACCCAGGGGAAGAATAAAAGAACAGTCCAATCCCCAGTGCCACGCCAACTTGCGCAAGAAGTTTTTGCCATGCCCTCAGGCCCATGGATCGGCCCCGTAGAATCTTAATGTAATCATCCACGAAACCCACCAAACCAAACCCCACAATGGAGAGCATCACGAGCCAGACGTACAAATTTGTCACATCCGCCCACAATAAAGTTGAGAGGAGCACCGCGAAAATAATGAGAACGCCTCCCATCGTGGGCGTACCAGTCTTAATCATATGACTACTCGGCCCTTCTTCCCGGATTTCCTGCCCCAATCCTAGCTCTTTCAGTTTTCGGATCATGGGTGGCGCCAACACAAACGCGATAATGAACGCCGTCACCGCCGCATAAATAATGCGAAAGCTGAGGTAGCGAAAGACATTAAAAATTGCGAACTCAGTGTGAAGCGGATATAGCCAAAGATAGAGCATGCGTGTTAACGGGACTGTTGAAAAAAGCCACCAGCTGCGTTCTCAACCTTCGGGCTCACAGACTTGGCGCTCCCGCGCCGTTCGCTGCTCGAAGGGCTCAACGTACGCAGCGTACGCCTCGCCCTCCTTGCTGCTTGCGGCCTTGCTGGATGGCTTTTTTGAACAGTCCCTGTTTCCATTGTAGGTGACGGATCAAGACCAATTGTCAATCGAAGTTT
>Ga0114949_10001825_pt1 | contig 13036 bp, 8 predicted proteins | sample N074metaG_FD_83505 | JGI IMG/M metagenome (GOLD analysis project Ga0114949, IMG submission 83505) | Deep subsurface microbial communities from Kermadec Trench to uncover new lineages of life (NeLLi) - N074 metaG | ecosystem: Environmental > Aquatic > Marine > Ocean trench > Sediment | place... | reverse complement strand
GTGCGATTCTCCGTGAAAAGCACTCCGAAGTCCACATGTAATGCCGAAGTCGGAAAATATGCAAAAAAATTCTTTCTAATAAAATTCGAAATATATTTATATATAAGTATAAAATTTGAAACGTATAAGTAAATGTGAGTAAATAAATATGATGTAATTTGTCTATTACTGTATATTTCTACAAATAGATATTAGCACTCAAGATATCCATTGATTTTTTGAATCAATAGTTGATTCGAATAATAAATAAAAAAATTATCAATACATGCAGTGATTCAGGTGAGATTCATCTTTATTAGGTGAATAGAGTCGGGTTCTCGCAAAAACAATTGGATATTTTCTTAAATAAGGTCGCCTTTTCTTGGCGGAGAATGGACCAAGTAAATTTGTTTCCAACCTGCAGGCGGCCGTTTTTCCAAAATAACCAAGTGATTTGAATCATTTACTGAATCCGACTCAAGTTCAGAAAAACCGGCGGGATTCCGGCGAAAACGACCGAAAACGACATGTTTTAGGATGCGAATGCGTAATTAGCCGGCCAGGACCTCTTGGGGCGACGGTTCAGGCCTTGGGGAGCGAGTGCCGGGCTGAGGACCAAAACCCCTCGAGGCGCGATAGGGCATCTTTGCTGGCTTCCAGCTCTTCGGAGGAGATCAGGCCGTTTTCCAGTTGCTCGCTATGCCAGTTGAACAAAATTTCGAGGCGGTTGCATATCTCAAGGCCCTTGTCAGAGCTTTTCACATACAATGAACGCTTGTCATAGGGAGATGGCTTCTGAGTGACATACTCGTTTTCGACCATCTTTTTGACATTGTACGAAACATTGGAGCCCAAATAGTACCCGCGTTCGATCAATTCACCCATTGGCAGTTCTTTGTCGCCAATATTGAACAAGATCATCGCTTGTGCTGCGTTCAGGTCTCGGATCTCCAGGCGATCAATTTCGGCCTTGATGACGTCAAGGCAACGCCGGTGAAGGCGTTCGATCAAGCCTATCATTTCAGAATAAGCGTCACTCACAAACTAGCTTCCTTTTAATATTTGTTCTGCGCCTAGCTTAGACAATTGTGATCAAGAGAACAATTGGCGAGATGAAGGTCCACCAGAATCGTCGTCTTCTTGGGATGGCCGCCACAAATTAAAGACGCCAGCCTCGCTGACCAAGCGGTGTTTGCCGTGCTTTTTGGCGGTATAGAGGTATGAATCAGCCAGTCTCAACGTGTCTGCCACTGTGCTTTGCGGCGATATGCTGACGACCCCGCCGCAAAAAGAGAGCGCAATATCGTGTTGGCCGTTGTCGATCTCTATACTTCTGAGGCGCGACGCGACGCGGGAGATGGGTTCCAACGTCTGATGGGTTGGGGTTTCTGGCAACAGCAGCGCAAACTCATCCCCACCAATGCGCGCGATCACATCAATGTCGCGCAGGGCACCACGTAGCTTGTTGACGAAGATTTGTAGCACTTCATTGCCAACCATGTGGCCATAGGTATCATTGACTTCTTTGAACTCGTCCAGGTCAATCAGGGCAATCGAGGTGCTGCGGCCGGATCGCGCACAACGCCGGATTTCGTTTTGCAGTAATTCTTCAAAGCGACGTAATTTGAATACACCGGTTAATTCATCTGTTTCGGCCAGGTGGCGCCATTCTGCCTCTGCCGTCTTGTAGTCCGTGATATCGACCAATATGCCAAATACTTCCCAAACGATGCCTTCGGCATTGGAGAAGGGTTTGCCCGCAAATTTGACATAGCGCATCGACCCGTCCGGTCGCACGATGCGCACTTCTACTTTGAATTCACGACCATGGTTGAGGGCACCGTCAACGCAATCACGCACCAGCACCCGATCATTAGGGTGGAACATCTGCATAACGCCTTCGGTGTCGATTGTCGCCTCATAGGGCTTCATGCCGGCAATCTTGTATACCTGACCCGACCAGGAGTGTTTGTCCCGCCTGGGGTCAAAACGCCAAAAGCCCACCTGACCAAATTCTTCGGTCATTTCCATGAACATCGCGGTGATGTGCAGGTCTGCTGCTTCTAGGACTTTGGATAGCTTATCTGTAAGCAACATACCTATGGCTGGCCCCCCGGACTATTTTTCTGTGTTAATTGCTTTCATCGAATATTCCCACAGTCCTGTATGGAAATTACTTCGAGAAAGGAGTCTGTGGCCAGTAAAAACGTCATGCCGATATTATTCGCCTCTCACGCACCGCTTCATAAGCACATAAAACGTGACGCCATTATTGTGTCGCCGAGCCCCAATTGCCGATCTTCTCGTGCCCTGCAACGACACTTTACAAGGCTTTTAGAGACAAAAAATAGCAAATATAGTGGCGCTGCCAACTGAATTAATTTACATAAAATTCGAAACATTGGAGTCCGAGAATAGAACTCATCTTGTTCACTGGACGCCATCGCCAAGTCGGGTATAAGGTTTTGCGCAGGCGATGGTTGCCGTCATTCATCTTCATTGGAATAGAACGTTTTGAGTAATAGTCCAAAAAAGCTCGTTGTTATTGACGACGATGATCTTATTACCGAATTGGTGATCGAGGCTGCCCAACAGGTTGGATTCATGGGCGCGGCTGCCAATGATTTCGAGACCTTTAAGGAAATATTGGGTCGGATCCAGCCAGACCTTATCCTGATCGATTTGGTGATGCCGCAGGTGGATGGGATTCAAGTGCTGCGCTATCTTGCCAGCCAGAACTGTACTTCAAACATCCTGTTGATGAGCGGATTTGATCCAAAGGTCGTCCAGACTGCCCAACGCCTGGGCCTATCCCTGGGGTTGAATGTCGAAGGGATTTTGTCGAAACCAGTCTCTATCTCGGTACTCAAGGCAGAAATAAAGCGGGCCGCCTCGACTGGCGACGTGGTTTCTGAAGATGATCTACGAGACGTGGTGGCGGCCCGGGGTGTCGATGTGCACATGCAGCCAAAAGTGCGTATATCGCCAACACCACAAGTCGGTGACCGTATTGCCAATGGTCAGATCGGCGTGCAGGTGGAAGAAATACAATATGAAGTTGTGGGATTTGAGGCCCTGGCGCGGTGGAAGCTCGCAGACGGCAGTTTTGTGCCACCATCAATTTTCATTCCCATGGCCGAAGAAAACGATCTGATCCAGAATTTGACCTTCTCTGTATATAGAAGCGTTGTTCAGGTTCTTGGTGAGTGGAATCGAAGGGGTCATCGGCTGAATGCATCGATTAATATTTCCCCGCGTCTGATGGGAAATTTGGACCTGCCAGATATTTTGGTTGATGAAGCGGCCGCGCAGGACGTATCGACCGATCAGATTATTCTCGAGCTGACGGAATCAGCGACGATGGCAGATGCGGCCCATATCATGGAAGTGCTGACGCGTTTTCGTCTCAAGGGGTTTGGCCTGTCTCTTGATGACTTTGGCACTGGGTACTCTTCTTTGATCCAATTGTACCGTATGCCTTTCACCGAGTTGAAGGTCGACAGATCGTTTGTCAGCGAAATGGAATCCAGTGAGGAAGCCTTCACTATTGTGCGGTCCATTATCAGTCTGGGACATAATTTGGGCATGGAAATATGTGCAGAGGGGGTCGAAGACCTGTCAACCAGTCATGCCCTTAGCGCCCTGGGTTGCGATTTTGGGCAGGGCTATTATTACAGTCGACCCCAGCCATCAGAGGAGCTGGAAAAAACACTAAATCTGGTGTAAATTGACAAATTAGTAACCACCTACGGTATGTATTGGCTTCTTTTCGCTTCTGAATTGACAGCAATATTGATACCGTCTGATCTGATAAACCTGGCATGAAAAGGACTTCGAGGCTGTGAGCAACACAAGCTTCTTGAAGGCTGTGCCGCTCTTTTCGTCAAAACAGGCGCGGGCGGATGCGGCAGAAGAGGCGAACGCCGCATATACCCTTTTGCGACTCTTCACCGAGAACGCCCCCATAGCCATGGCTGTTTTCGACACCAAGGCCCGCTTTATTGGTGTCAGTGATCGCTGGCGCAAAGACTATGGTCTTGTGGATACGGAAATTTTGGGAGTCAGCTTATATGAAGTGATGCCCGAGGCCGCGCGTCGTTGGCAAGGCTTGTTTGACAGCTGCATGCGTGACAATCGGGCGATGGAATCGCGCGATACATTCGTGCGCCGCGATGGCCGTCATCAGCAGCTGCAATGGACCCTGAAGCCCTGGCAATCAGACGAAGGTGATGTTGGCGGGGTCGTCCTGACCACCGAAATTGTCTCGGACCCCGAAGAACAGTTGGAAAAAGCCAAGCTGCAAAATGCGGCTTTGAAGTCGGCGCTGAACCCGATGGGACTGATCGACTTTAATGGTAGGCTCAGTTTCGGAAATGCTTCGCTGGCAGAATTGTTGGGATATCCAAATGCGAATGGTCTGGTCGGCATGCGGGTCATGTCGGTATTGGCAGACCGCAGCAAAATGCGTGCGTCCCTAGAATCACTGGAGGCGACGGACCAGTGGATCGACATTATCGAGATATTGAGGGCCGACGGCTTGCGGCGGGTGGTCCAGGTATCGGCCAATGTTGTACGGGACGACCGGGGTACACCCATCGGCATCATGGCCGCGTGTGTTGACCTGACAGAGCAAAAGAAAATCGAGCGCGCCTTGAATGAGAGCCGGCGACAGCTGGTCAGCCTGATGAATAATCTACCTGGCGGATTTGCCTTTCGTTGTCGGAATGATTTGTTCTGGACTATGGAATTTGTAAGCCGGGGCTGTCAGGAAGTGTTGGGCTATACACCAGATTCATTGATCGACAATTTGGATGTTGATTTTTCCAGCTTGATTTACCCCGATGATGAAGCCCATGTGCGCAGCGAGATATTACACGCCGTCAATCACCACGAACCGTTCCAGGTGAATTATCGCCTCATTGCCCGGGATGGTCGGGTCAAACACGTGATCCAGCAAGGGACGCCGATCTACGATAAAGACGGCGATGTTGAAGCACTTGAAGGCGTGGTGATCGACCTCACGGAACGGGTCGAGGCCAATCGTGACTTGCAGGTCGAAAAAGACCGCGCAGAACAATATCTGGATGTGGCGTCTTCGATCATCCTGGCGCTTGATCTGCAGGGCAGGGTGTCACGCTTCAATCGCAAAGGCACGAAGATTAGCGGTTATACAGAGTCTGAATTGGCAGGGCGGAATTGGTTGGAAGTATTGGTGCTGCCCGAACAAGTGCCCGAAGTCTCAGACCTTGTGTCGCGTCTTGTGGCGGGGGATCAAAACCTGGGTTATTTGGAAATCGACATACGGGCCAAAGATGGGCAAACCCACCTGATCGGTTGGGAATTGGCCCCCACACGTGATGTCCATGGTAACATTACTGGCATTCTGGCATCTGGCGAAGACCTGACGACTCAACGCGATATTGAACGGCAATTGCTGCAGGCGCAGAAAATGCAGGCTGTGGGCGAGTTGACGGGCGGGATGGCCCATGACTTCAACAATCTGTTGATGGCGGTGCAGGGCAATCTGGAATTCCTGCGAGAGTTGGTGGTTGGACGGGCAGACGCAGAAAAATATGTTGAGACGGCGTTGCGCGCCGTTGGTCGCGGGTCTGACCTCACCCAGCGATTGCTATCGTTTTCGCGCAAACAACTCCTGAAGCCTGAACCCACCGAGATCAACCAGTTGATCCATGACATGACCGAGCTGCTGGAACGGTCGCTTGGCACCAGTGTGACGGTCGAGACGGAACTGGCTGAGGATGTCGGCATTGCCATGGTCGATTCTGCGATGTTGGAAAATGCGCTCTTGAACCTGTCGATCAACGCCCGTGACGCTATGCCAGGTGGCGGGGCGGTCCGCATTGAAAGCGCCAACGAGACAATAGAGCGCGGCTATGACGGCCAGGCTGTTGTGTTGAAACCGGGTAATTATGTCATGATCGCTGTTCACGATACAGGCATCGGGATGACGCCGGAAACCATCGAGCGAATTTTCGAGCCTTTCTATTCCACCAAAAAAAGTGGCAAAGGCACTGGCCTTGGCCTGTCGATGGTCTATGGCTTTGTTAAACAATCGGGCGGCCATGTGGATGTCAAAAGCGAGGTCGGTAAGGGTACTTCTGTGTATTTGTATCTGCCATGCCTACAGCCTGAATCAGGACTTTCAGAGGCCTCTGTCCAGGTAGAAGTCGCCGAAGAGCTAGCCAGTAAAGAAGTTATTTTGGTGGTCGAGGACGACCCGCCTGTCCGCGATGTCATTGTCCGTATCCTGCGCGGCCAGGGTTATCAGGTGAAAGAGGCCGAGAACGGTACCGTCGCCAAACAGATGATCCGTGATGGGCTGAAGATCGATATGCTGGTCACGGATATTGTGCAACCCCAGGGCCACAATGGCATCGAATTGGCCGACGACACGGTGCTGTACGACCCGGATTGCGCTGTTCTGTTGTTGTCTGGCTTCAAGGACGATATTTATGATCTGGCGGATGACCAGACCTTGCCCTATCCGCTACTAACCAAACCATTCGGTCAGCAGGAACTGGCTGAAAAAGTGCGAACAATCCTGGGAGACCGGCTGGCCACCAATATCAAAGGGTCTGGCAAGCTCTAGCCTATTAGATGATACCGGTGTCCCAGGCGGGCATATCCGGGCAGAAGCTAGCTAAGTAGCTGGCTTACCTCGGTGAACGTCGGCAATACTTTGTGAGCACCGGCCTGTTGCAGTCGGTCGTGCAGACCATCGTCACCGTGACCGCCGCCGGTGAAGCCCCAGACTTCCATCCCTGCGGCCAGCCCGGATCGCACGCCATTGACGCTGTCCTCAACCACAATACAGTCGGTCGGGGACACACCCAGGTTCTGGGCTGCAAACAGAAACAGGTCTGGCGCTGGTTTGCCTTTGGCCACCTGTTCGCCAGAATAGATGTGCGGGTCAAGGCGCTCAAACAAGCCGGTCATCTTTAGTTTTTGATGCAGCGACCGCAGAGAACTCGACGACGCCACGGCGGTGGGGCCTTTAAGCTGATCTAGCAGGTCATGGATGCCGTCGATGGCAACAAGCTCTGTCTCGAACCTTGCCCAGGATTCTGAACGAATGGACGCCTCAATATCTGACGGCAGGGTGCCCTTGTTCAAGGCAGCATAATCCCGTTCAAGTTCCCTGTAAAAGTCGGGATTAGTCAAGCCAACAAATCGGCTCTGGTATTCTGCGTCGCTGTATTCCAGCCCAATTTGCGTCAGATATTTGCGTTCGACCGAGATATGGATGACTTCAGAATTGACCAAGACTCCGTCGCAATCAAAAATAATGCTGGACGCGGTCACAATGGCGCCTGATCCATTGGCTCAGGCTTTCTTGACAACACCGGTTCTGCTTTCGGCGAATTTTACCTTTTCGACGGATGATCGGATGATGGGGATGTCCTCATCGGCCAGCGGTTCCATCCAGTTTTTGCGGGCGAGGGCGGCTTCGATATAGGGCGCCAATTCATCTGCCTTTTTTTGTTCACGCTCTTCGCGGCCTTCGGTGAAGGTTGGCAGGACTTCCTCGGCAAAGAGGTTCAGGGATTCGCAGATCTGGTCGTGCGGGTTCTTGCCTGCCTGCTGCATCAGAATCAGCTGGTCGACGCCCGCGGCTTCAAATTCATGAATATGCTTGATCAGATCATCTGGCGTACCAATGCCGGATGAATATTCAGGGTCCATGGCCGCCGTCTGCGCGATCTGTTCGGTCTTGTCGCCGCGCAATTGGATGTAGTCATCCCACAAAGTGGTGCGACCCGGCACCGTGTCCTTGGTGACAAGCGACCCAAGCGCATAGCTGAAAAATTCAAAGTTTTCCTGCCCACGGCGGATGGCCTCTGTACGGTCCCGGTGCACTGAAAAGCTGGAAACAATGGCGATATTGGCATTGACTGCATGGCCGATGGGCACGCATTGGTCGCTTTTGATGATGCCATAATAAATGTCGGCCCAATGTTTGGCCTCGTCCGGGTCAACAAAGGCGAATGCGAGCGCACCAAGCCCCAGGCTGGCGGCCACTTTGATTGTGTCGCGGTTGGAACAGGCCATCCACATAGGGGGATGCGGTTTTTGCATCGGCTTGGGGATGACATTGCGGCAAGGCATCGAAAAATGTTCGCCATTAAATCCAGGATACGGGTTCATCACCATCATATTGGCGATCTGTTCGGCGGCCTCTATGGATGCCTCGCGCTTGGTCTTGGCGGGGACGCCAAAACCGTGCAGCTCCATCCGCGTGGCCCCTTCGCCAATACCCATCTGGGCGCGGCCGTTGGAAATCAGGTCCAGCATCGACAATGTCTCGGCAGACCTGGAGGGGTGGTTGTACTGTGGAATAACCTGGCGAATGCCGTGGCCCAATTTGATGTTCTTCGTGCGCGCGGCAGCAGCAGCCAACAGGCTTTCTGGCGCAGAACAATGCGAGTATTCGTCAAGGAAATGGTGTTCTACCGCCCAGGCGTAATCAAGCCCCAACTTGTCGGCCAATTCGATCTGATCCAACGCTTCATGAACCAGGCGACGTTCATCGTCCTCAGTCCAAGGTTTTGGCAATTGCAGTTCGTAAAATACCCCAAAGCGCATCTTGTCCTCCCATTGTTTGGGGTAACCCTAGTTGGAGACGATTGTCGGGTCCATGATTTTACTTAAGGTGCGCTCTCTGTCCTGAATGAGGCCGGATACACCGTAAATATGACCTTTTTGGTAATGTTTGGTAAGGGAGGGCGCAATATCCACCGTTCTTGCTTGCCATGGGGCCGATCTTGCTTGCCATGGGGACTGCTGCGCCACTAGTCTATGCGACCAATATGCCAATCAAGTTGAGGAGACGCTGGTGAGCGCACTGCCTGAAGTCGAAGACGTCGTCGTTGAAACCAAAAAAACTTATTGCCGCTTCTGCCACAATTACTGTGCCATGGAAGTAGACATTGTCGATGGCAAGCCCATCGCTGTGCGCGGTGATGTCAGCGACCCCGTCTATGGTGGCTATACCTGCATCAAAGGGCGCCAATTGGTCGACGTCTATGACCATGAAAGCCGGATCACAACGCCGATGAAGAAGTTGCCCGACGGCAGCTGGCAGGAAATTTCCATGCAGCAGGCGCTGGATGAAATTGCGCCTCGGGTAAGGCGCAGCATCGATGAATTTGGGCCGAGGTCTATTGCCACCTATTGCGGCACCTATGCATTCCAGGAATCTGCAGCGCTGTCAGTGTCGCGCGCGTTCCACGTTGGTATCGGATCTGATTCTTATTACACCTCGGTAACCATTGACCAACCGGGCAAGGCTATCTCGATGGCCCGTCATGGCATGTGGTCTGGCGGCGGCCATAGTTTTGTTGGCGCTGATGTTGCCATCATTGTTGGCAACAACACCTTGATCTCGCAATTTGCCCCCTATGGCGGCATTCCACCGTTCAGCCCCACCAAGTCGATGAACGAAGGCATCAAAAGCGGCCTGAAGATGATTGTTATCGATCCGCGCCGCACCGAAGTTGCCCGCAAGGCGCATATTCATCTGCAGGTTCGCCCTGCCGAGGACCCCACATTGCTGTCGGGCATGATCCGCGTCATCCTGGAAGAAGAGCTCTACGACAAAGACTTTGTTAACCAATATGTCGACGGCCTGGATGAATTGAAGGCATCGGTGGCCGACTACACGCCCGACTATGTCGCGAACCGTGCAGGCGTGCCCGCCGATCTGATGATCGAGGCGGCCCGCACTTTTGCCAATGGCAAGCGCGGCGTGGCCAGTGGCGGTACCGGCCCGAACATGTCACCACACGGCAATTTGACCGAACATCTGATGCATGTGCTGAACGCCCTGTGCGCCCGTTTTAATAAAGAGGGTGACAAGGTGCCGAACCCAGGTGTTCTGTCCCCAGTGGGCAATCGCAAGGCGCAGGTGACCGCACCGTGGAAGTCTTATGGCGAAGGGTTTCCCCAGTCTCGTATTAATGGCCTGACCCAGATATTTGGTGAAATGCCAACTGCCGTCCTGAATGACGAAATTCTGGAGCCTGGTGAAGGTCAGGTGAAGGTGCTGTTCAATGTCGGTGGCAACCCGATGGTTGCCTGGCCTGACCAGCACAAGACCAAGCGATCAATGGAGGCGTTGGACCTGCTGGTCTGCATCGATGTCAAAATGTCGGCGACGGCGAAACTTGCGGACTATATTTTGCCCGGCAAAATGTGCCTGGAACGCGATGATGTGCCTGTCCTTGCCGATACCTGGTACAACGTACCTTATTCTCATTATGCCGAAGCAATCGTAGAACCAAATGGTGACCTGACCGAAGAATGGGAATTCTACTGGGAAATTGCCAACCGCATTGGATCACCCATTAAACTGACGGGCGGCGAGCTGCCCATGGATGAAAAGCCATCCAAGTTTGACGTGCTGGAACTGATCACAGCAGGGACGAAAATACCCCTGTCCGAAATTCGCGAGAAAGATGGCGGCCACATTTTCGACGAATTGGAATTCGTCGTTGAAGCCGGTGATAGCGATGCCAAGTTGCAATTGACCCCGGCGGGCATTGCAGAAGAAATCGTCGAGATCCGCTCTGAAGACCTGACAGAAACCGGACGCCCTGCAAAAGATGGGGACTACACCCATTTGCTGATCAGCCGGCGGTTAAAGCATGTCTATAATTCGTCGGGCCAACAATACGATGCGATCAAAAAGAAGGGCACGACCAACCCTGCTTATATGAACCCAGAAGACCTTGCTGAATTGGGTATCAATTCAGGTGACCTGGTGCACATTACAGGCCCAGGTGGTTCGGTGGTTGGTGTGACCCAGGCAACGGATGATATTGGCCGGGGTGTTTGTTCGATGACACATGCGTGGGGTGACCTGCCCAGCAATGATGGCAATGTTCGCGAAATCGGTACTAGTACCAATCGGTTGATGACAAATCACATCGACTATGATCCTATATCGGGCATGCCGCGTCAAAGTTCGATCCCGGTCATAATCAGGGCCGTTGTCGAATAGTAATGGCAACAAGTTAAACCAGAGACTCTGCCACGTGAGGGAGGGAGGCTTTGGTAGGGCGCGGGTTGTAGGGGGATGACAGTCCGCGCCCACTCTTTTGGCGGCAGGACCGGCCAAACAATCCATCAATCACCCATAGAACCTACTGATCACTCGGTATCTGTTGCCCATTCTCGCAGCTGGTTCTTTTGTACTTTACCCATGGTATTGCGGGGTAAATCATCAACAAAAACAATGGTTTTCGGTACTTTGAAGTTCGCCAGGTGCTCGCGAGCATAGTCGCGCAGACCTTGTTCGGTCAGCCTATCAGATGATTTGACCACATAGGCCACGGCCACTTCGCCAAAGTCGACGTCCTGACGGGCGACGACGGCGCTTTCCCGCACATCGTCATGGTCGTCCAGGCAGTCCTCGATCTCTTTTGGATAGACGTTAAAACCGCCTGAAATAATCAGGTCCTTGGCGCGACCAACGATTCGGATGTAACCATTCGGTTCACGCACAGACATGTCGCCGGTAATGAAAAAACCATCATCGCGAAATTCGGCTTTGGTCTTCTCTGGCATTTTCCAGTAGCCCTTGAATACATTGACGCCTTTAACTTCCAAAACCCCGATCTCGCCGTCTGGAAGTTCAACGCCGTCATCATCGGCAACACGACCGACATTGTCGGGCATTTCTGGCCCGACTAGTCCCGCGATACGGTCGCCGTCATAAGGGTTGGAACAAATCATGCCTGTTTCAGTCATGCCGTACCGCTCCAGGATTGTGTGGCCCGTGCGGCTTTGAAACTCATGAAAAGTTTCGTCGAGAAGGGGCGCTGATCCGGCCATGAACAACCGCATGTTTTTGCAGGTATCACGGCCAAATTCGGGGTTGGCCAACAGGCGGGTGTAAAATGTTGGCACCCCGGTTAGCACGGTCGATTGCGGCAGATATTTCATCACCACATCGGCATCGAATTTCCGTAGGAAGATGGTCATGCCACCGGTCAGGAAGATGCAGTGCAGGGCGACAAACAGCCCGTGCACATGAAAAATCGGCAAGGCATGCAGCAATACATCGCCTTCACGCCAATGCCATATCTTGTGCAGCGTCAGGGCATTGGATGATAGGTTCTGATGGGTCAACATCGCACCCTTCGATCGACCAGTGGTACCCGACGTATACAGAATGGCGGCAATATCATCTTTGTCGCGTGCCACCGTCTCGAAAATATCAGACTTGCCCTGTGCCTGGTCGATCAGGCTGCCAGTGCCCTGGTCCGACAGGGTCAAAACCACCTTGGCACCCACAGCGGCGGCTTTGACTTTGATGGTGGTCAGGCGCTCGGGATCGCAGACCACAATGGTTGGTGTCGCATCGCCCAGGAAATATTCAATTTCAGATAGTGTATAGGCCGTGTTCAGCGGCAGATAGATCAGCCCGGCGCGCAGGCACCCGAGATACAGCATGACAGCCTCGGGTGTCTTTTCGACTTGAACCGCGACACGATCACCGATCTGGGCGCCCAGATCACCCAACAAATTGGCGATCCGTGCGGCCCCGGCATTCATTTCACCATATGAAATCGTCGTGCCGTCTTCCAACAGGAAGGCCGTGGATTCTGGGTCGGTGGGAAAGCGTGATTCCAGGATTTCAAAAAGATTATCGCTCATAGGGAATGCTTGGGTTGGTCTGCTTGCAGGGCGGGTTTATCGACGACGAAGGCTCTAATGCCAGTATCGGGGATATGGGATAGATCCAAAGGCATCAGCCAGGGTGGGATGTGCCCTATAGCCAGATCGGTAAAGAAGTGCTTGGGGGCATCGGCAGCAGCCGTTCTGCCCTCCAGATACCTTTTGTCGCAGATGATGATCATGTCCATTTGGCGCTTGCGAACAATATCGCGGGCGATGGCCAGGTCGGGTGTCGTCATCAACGTTAACGTATCGTAGATCGCATCACCATTTCGGTGATAGGGTGTGCCGACAACTTGATGGCGCGTGTGAAACACGACACGCAATCCCAGGTTGATATGGGCCCCAATGATCAGTT
>Ga0114949_10001824_pt1 | contig 13037 bp, 13 predicted proteins | sample N074metaG_FD_83505 | JGI IMG/M metagenome (GOLD analysis project Ga0114949, IMG submission 83505) | Deep subsurface microbial communities from Kermadec Trench to uncover new lineages of life (NeLLi) - N074 metaG | ecosystem: Environmental > Aquatic > Marine > Ocean trench > Sediment | place... | reverse complement strand
TTTTACCCCATCATCAATCAAACCGGTTTGGACGTACAAGTCACACACAATGCCTTTCTTTGGAAATTTGAAACCATTTACAGAACGGCTGATGCCCAGAATTATTTTGCATTGGTGGGCGGTTTGGAATATACCTTTAGCAATATTGATGGCGATGGCTTAGATATTGGAGTTTTAGGAGAATATAATTATGACAACCGTGATGTACTGGCCTTAAATTCTCTACAAAATGATGTGTTTTTTGGAAGTCGGATTGCCTTTAACGACCCACAGGATTTTGCCATACTGATTGGTGGTTTGGCGGATCTGGAATATTCCATAAAATTTTTAGCATAGAAGCTTCAAGACGCTTTGGATATACTCTTGGAAAGCGGGATTGGAAGCCAGAATATTTTATGATATTGATGAAGAAGAATTGATTTTAAGTAATTTTAAACAGGATAGTTTTTTTAGGTTTGCTATATCAAAGTATTTTTAAGACCCTATAATATTATCTGTTAATATTACTTATGGTCTTCGTAAAATATTTTATCCCCTCTGATTAATAATTTGTTAACTACTATGAACACTAAGAAACACAAGGTTCACTAAGTAATTTTAAAACGACTCGAAATTCACCTTTTATTCGAATTTGTGCATTTAGTGAACAAATTTGTGTCCCTCGTGGTTAAAAATAATTTTAAGTTAATTTTTCCTTAAATATATATTCCCATAACCGGCATTTAATTTCATTTTTACCTGGCCGCTGCCCAGTTTTAAGTTCATTTGTTGAGCACCATTGATTTCTTTTTCCGAAACAATGTCAAAATCTAAATCGCTCAAAATTTCCTCGCCGGAAGCATCAATATTTACACTGGATCTGGCCGGCAACTTCATATCAATAAAGCCATTGTTTGAGTAAATTGAATATAATTTTTTGGGTTTTGTATTATTGAACTCAACCGTAACATTTCCGCCAATAGTACTTACTGTTACCGGGCCCGAAACATCTTTTAATATGATATTATTCATGGTAAATGTAATTTCTACTTCACCCTTAAAATCAATCAATTCTGAGGAATTAGAGCTAAAAAAATAGGGACGATTCTTTGAATTGCATTCATTCGTACTCCATTTCAGAGCCAGAGAATTTGGAATGGTAATTTCATATTTTTCATTGTTGACCATCACAAACATATTGTCCGTATCATCACTTATAATCAACTCATTACCCCTTTGTTCAATTTGCAAATAAATGCCATTTTCATGTGCGGTGGCTTTTTTTCCTAATTTTTTAAGGCCTTCACTACGTTCTTCATCTTGATTGAAAAAAAAGATATTTTGAACTTTTAATGAATCTGCTTTGCCAAACGGAACATCTGTATTATACCTATGTGATACCCTATTCGACCGTGTAATTCTTCTAGTATGTTTTCTATTTATTCTACTTAGAGCATAATTGGAATTATCCGGGCTCAGATTCTTAATGATTACCTCTTTTCCATCATATCCTTTGATGATAAAGTTTTTTGAGGAGCATATTTTTAAAACTCCTGAATTGAAAGGAAATTTTGTTCCTTCCTGCCCGAAACTATTGAATATAACGAATGTTAATACTAGTAGTGATATTGTAATTTTATTTTTCATTTTTTTTAATTTAATGAGACTTCCCGTTCCAATGACTATCGGAATCAACGGGATCCGGTTAATTATTTATCTAATATTAATTATTCAAAACTAATTTTATGTTTATTATTAACTTTTACACTTGTGTTTGCCAATATTATTGATTCTGACTAATTTCAGCCATGGCCAATGTTGCATTGTTGACAACAATAGGAAGTGTCTCCTTACTTTCAATCAGTTTCTTAAGAGGTTTTTGTGCCCGGTTTTCTCTTAAAATACTCAATGATTTAATTAATTTAATTTGTACCAGAGGAGTTTTTTCATTTCCTAAAGCTTTGATCAAATTGGTACGAATAAGTTCATTCTGGGGGAATTTTAATAAGGCATCAATGGTAGCAATCTTTACATTAACATTGCTGTCCTTATGCAAAATATTGATCAATACTTCAATGATCTGTCTGTCTTCTTTTTTGTATTCGTCATCAAAATGGTAAATGCCTTCCAATCGGGCACCTGCTGAAGTATTGGTTAAATTGGCAACCAATTGCTTCTTATCTTGTTGAATTTTAGAACTATTGACAGCCCAAACTCCCAAAGAAATCAGGATTCCTAAACTAGCCGCGACAGACAAATATTTCAAATAAAGTACTTTTCCCTTGGTTGGTGCATGCAATTCTGATTTCAAACGCTTGGCAAAAACAGCATCAGACTGTGTAGACATTTCCTGATTGTCAAACTCTTTACGTCTATTTTGTATAGTTTTCTTTAAACTCATGCTCTTTATTTTTTTGAATTAATTCCAGTAATTTTACCTTACCCCTGATGTATTGATTTCTAACCGTACTTTCCTTTAATTGAAGTAATTCACTGATCTCTCTATGGTTATAATCTTCAATAAGATATAATATGAGAATGACCCGGTATTTTTCATCCAAACGATCAATGCATTTCTTTATAAAATCAACGGATATATTTTCACCTTCATTAAATTGATCATCCTCTTCCTTTATAGCTGTTATATCATAATCTTCAACCCAAATATTCTTTCTTTTTCTAATAATATCTAAAGAATGGTTGATCACTATTCGATGTAACCAGGCCCCTAAATTTGCATGATCTTCAAGCTGATTAATTTTTTGAAAACCTTTTATAAATGCATCCTGAACGGCATCTTCGGCATCTTCTCTATTCCTGAAAAATCTCCAACTTGCATTATACAAGCGATTCTTATACAAATTATACACTTGCATTTGAGCAGAATAATTATTCTTTTTACATTCTTTAATAAAATCAATTTCCTTCAAAGGGGTACTGGTTAAGCCTACAATGGTAAGACGGGGATGAAACAGTTTTGTCGCAATAATTTTAAAATATAATAAATTAATTTGAATAAAGGTATAAAATGATTATAATAACACTAGGAATTAAGAAACATAAAGGTTTACTAATGAGGATTATACCACCCATATATAATCAATAATAAATTACTATATATCAATTATTACATTAGCTCCTTTAAGCTTAAAAATTAAATCCCAAAGACCACTAAGAAACAAAAAGTTCACTAAGCAATTTGTCTAAACAGGAATTTAATACCAATATACATTGTGATCTATGTGAAAAACTTAATGATCCTAGTGATTAAAATTTAACATTTAATCGAAAATAGTTCCTCTATCCTGAGCAAAGGATGCCTTGGGCCTGCCTGCTCGGCAGATAGGGTTTCCGTGTAAATTCTAACACTCCAATTTCTTCCATACATTTTTTCATCTTCAAATACGTACGTTCAATATTGTTGTCTAATCCGATAGAAAAACGAATTAGCCCATCGGTTAATCCCATTTTAGCTTGTTCTTCTACGGGTATTTCAGATGAAGTTGCCGTACCGGGAGCATTGAATAAAGTTTTATAAAATCCAAGGCTCACAGCCAGGTAACCCAAGTTTCTTTTTTGCATTAACTCCATCAATTTATCTGCTTTTTCTAAGGATCCTGCATCAAAAGCAAGCATACCTCCAAAACCAAATTCTTGATTTGAAATACTTTTAAACAGGATGTGTTGCGGGTGATTTATCAATCCAGGATAGATAACTTTTAAACCGTCATTTTCAAATTTTTCGGCCAAATACAAGGCGTTTTCGCTATGCTTTTTCATTCGAATATGTAGGGTACGTATGTTTTTCAATACGCTAGCCGATCGTAAACTATCCATTACAGGGCCCAGTAACATACTGGCTCCATCATTTACATTTCGTAAGCTGTCAATAAATTCGGTTGTGCCACAGATTACACCTCCAACGGTGTCACTAGTTCCATTGATAAATTTTGTTAAACTATGGATTACTACATCAGCACCCAATTTTTTTGGAGAAATACTCAACGGTGAAAAAGTATTGTCTACCACGAGTTTGGCATTATATTTCTTAGCCAATTCCGACAAAGATTTTAAATCAGCAATTTCCAATAGTGGATTACTTACAGATTCACAATATATAACTTTAGTATTTTTTGTTATACTTGATTCAACTTGACTTAAATTTGTAATATCAACAAAAGAGGTTTTAATATTAAATTTGGGTGCAAAGTTTTTTAAAAAAGCATAAGTCCCTCCATAAATTGTTCTGGCAGAAACGATATGATCACCAGCATTGCACAGTTGCATCAAGGTTGGTGTAATTGCTCCCATACCAGATGCGCAAACATTCGCAGCTTCCGTACCTTCCATAGCTGCCAAGGCCTGACCCAAATATAAATTACTTGGACTTGTATGACGAGAATATAAATAACACCCTTCCAAGTTTCCTTCAAAAGTATCTATCATTGATTTAGCAGCCAAAAAAGTATATGTGGACGAATCGGAAATGGATGGATTTACACCGCCAAATTCACCGAAATATTGTAAATCCTGAATGTTGTCGGCAGGGTGAAAACTCATATCTTTTAATTTAAAATTATTTAACAAAAATACTAATAATAGAATAATAATCAATATGAATTATAAAATATAGATAATAAATCTATTTTATTGTATAAATATAGATATATTTACCAAATAATTTAAAAAATATCGTTTCATTCAGAAATTTTACCTTTATGACATTTGATAATATTGATAAAAGTATATTGGATCATTTACAAAATGATAGTAAAATAACCACGAAGGAATTATCATTTCGTTTGAATTTATCCAATACAGCCATTTATGAACGTATTAAAAAATTGGAAAAAAATGGTGTTATCAAAAAATATGTAGCCTTGGTTGATAGAGAAAAGATAGGCAAGCCATTTGTTGTTTTTTGTCAGATAAAGCTAGTACAACATTCGCATGAGTATGTGAATAAATTTGAAAGCGAGATTGTGAAATTTGAAGAAGTTTTGGAGTGCTTTAATATAGGTGGAGAATATGATTATATATTGAAAATTATTGTAGAAAACATGAAATCGTATCGTGATTTTTTAAATAATAAATTAACAACCTTAGATCGAATTAGCAGTACACATAGCACATTTATCATGCATGAAGTTAAAAATACGTTTTTGATTAGTGTATGAGTTGGGTGATAACTTAAATGATCGAGTATTTATAATATTTGGATACAAAAATGTATAAAAAAAACCTCAAGCAAAACTTGAGGTTTGAATTTTTTTGAAGCTATATTATTTATTGGCTACAATTTCTATAGAAATTTCCATTTCATCATTGATAAACTTATCCTTTAAATCGTCAAAAAATGATTTTGACCCATATTGTATATTAAATTTAGAACGATCAATTTTAAATGTCTCGCTATTAAGCGTTAAACCGTTTTCGTTAATTTTTACTTCTGCCAAAAAAGAAACAGGATTTGTCTTATCTTTAAGAGTTAAATCTCCATATATTAAGGTTTTGCCATCTTTACTTTCGGTTTTGGTAATTTGAAATTTTCCGTTTGGAAACTTTTCTACATCAAAGAAATCTGCACTTTTTAAATGCCCAACTAACTTTGCATTGTATTTATTATCGGCTTCCATATCCAAATCAACGATGCTGTTCATGTCAATAGTAAATTCACCCCCAACAATTTTATCGTCATTAATAATAAAGCTTCCATTTGAAATATTAATACTGCCAAAGTGAGAACCAGTTGGTTTAAAACCTTTCCAATTGATTTTTGAATTTTTAATGTCAGCTTTATAGGTTGTTTTTACAATAGTTGTAAATGAAAATAATAACACACTTGCTACTATTAATGTTAAAAATATTTTTTTCATGTTTCTTTGTTTTTATTAATTATTATTTAGTTTTTTATTGTATTCTTTTTGAATTGATCAAATTGTGAATCTTCTTTCTTTTTTGGCCAGCTATTATTGCTTGTGTCTATGTCTGCAGTTAATTGGTTGGGATCGATAATAATTTCTTTGATTTCTTTATCTGTAGCAAACACTTTTTTAATTTCTTTATCATTAAACCTCCAGATCTCAGCAGGATAATACTTACTTTCTTTAGTTCCATCCGCATAAATATAATCTACTAAAATTGGCATAACCAATCCTCCCGGTTTTTCAAATGTAATTTCATAAAAATATTTTGTTTTCTTTAAAGAGTTACGTTCTTCCGGAGAAAAATTATCAGCTAAATATTCATTTAAAAAAGGGATGTCTTTAGAGGGATCCTTCACTTTGGCCATATCTTCGGTATATTCTTCACTATCAGTATTTACTAAATATAATGCGGGTAAAAAACTGTCAATAGTTACGCCATATGGTTTAGCAGCTGCTTTTGCCTTTTCAGTTGGCTTATCAGTAACCACATATTTTTTAACTTCTTTAATCCCAATATCATTGTAATCGGTTGTATAAAACCATCCTCTCCAGAACCAATCTAAATCCGTACCCGAAGCATCTTCCATAGTTCTAAAGAAATCGGCAGGAGTAGGGTGTTTAAATTTCCAACGTTCGGCATAGGTTTTAAATGCTTTATCAAATAAATCATGCCCTAAAATTACCTCACGCAGTATATATAAACCGGCAGATGGCTTTGAATATGCGTTTGGCCCGTTTTGATAAACATTTTCATGCTTACTCATAATTGGAGCGATTCTACTTTGATCACCACTCATATAATCAACAATACCCTTAGGGTAACCTCTTGATGGAAAGCCTTTTTCTAATCTTTGCTCGGCAATTAACTCGGCAAAAGTGTTTAATCCTTCATCCATCCAGCCCCATTGACGTTCATCTGAATTGATGATCATTGGAAACCAATTGTGACCTACTTCATGAGTAATAACTCCAATCATTCCATTTCTGGTTCTTTCAGAATATGTTCCATCTTCCTTAGGCCTACCGTAATTCCAGCAAATCATTGGATATTCCATGCCTTGTCGTTTGGCATGAACCGAAATTGCCTTGTGGTATGGGTAGTCAAACATTTGTTCGGAATAAGATTCCAAAGTGTTTACCACTACTTTAGTGGAATATTCTTCCCACAGTGGATTTCCTTCTTTAGGATATAAAGAAACTGCCATTACTGTTTTGTTGCCAATTTTAACTGCCTGAGCATCCAAAATAAATTTACGCGAACTAGCAAAAGCAAAATCACGTACATTTTCAGCTTTTAAATTCCAGGTTTTAGTTTTTTTGGAAAAACTTTTTTCACTTTCTTTAGCTTCTTCCTGAGTAACAATAATTACAGGTTTATCAAAAGATTTTTCAGCCTCTTCATACCTTTTCCATTGCTTCTTGGTTAGCATATCTTTTCTATTCAAGATATGGCCTGTACCATCTAAAATATGATCTGCAGGAGTTGTGATATTCACCTCATAATCACCAAATTCTAAGGCGAACTCACCACGACCGAAAAATTGCAAATTTTGCCATCCTTCAACATCGTTATATACGGCCAATCTTGGAAAGAATTGTGCAATAACATAGGCATTGTTACCATCTTTTTCAAAATGCTCATAGCCTGAACGAGCTCTGTCAATAGTGTGTTTTGGAATGTTATACCACCATTTTATTTTAAAAGAAGTTTTGTTTCCTGATTTTAAAACTGCCGGTAAATCAATTCGCATCATAGTTCCGTTCACAATATGAGAAAGATCGTTTCCTTCCATGTCTTTGATATAATCTAATTTAAAGCCTCCATCAAATGGTTGCTCTAAAAAAGTTTCTGTGAATTTTTGAGGATTATATGAAGTAAGAGGGCCTCCTGCTTTAATATCATTTGTAATTGCATCGGAAGCCCTAATATTTTGATCCAACTGAACCCAAAGATATTCTAAATCATCCGGTGAATTATTATGGTAAGTTATCGTTTCTTCCCCATAAAGTTTCTGGTTAGCATCATCTAAAATAATGTCCATTTTATAATCAACTTTTTGCTGATAATATTCATGACCCGGTGCTCCTGAAGCAGTACGATAAGTGTTCGCTGTTGGAAGAATTTGTTCGAGTTGTTTGAACTTACTTATATTGTAATGTCCTTGAGGTTTATTGTTTACTTCAGATTTTGGTACCTGTGCAAAAGCAAAGGTTGAAACGAGTAAAAATGACAATAAATATGTAATTTTTTTCATTTGCTAAAATATGTTAAAATATAATTTTCGAAAGTAGTGTATTTACTATATATGCAGAAAGATTAGCTAAAAAATTAACATTTCTTTATCATTTTCTTTTCTTAATATTAATGTTTTCTTTATGTTGTTTATATTCGTTTTAATAAAATTTTCTTGTTCGGGAAATTCTTCAAATAACATGCTGTTTTGAATTTCAATATTTGTAATATACGCTATATTAGAGATTTCTAAATAGATAAAAACAACATCATTATCATATTCCTTTCCTAAATACTTAAAATCTTTAAATTCATTATTTATTTTAACCTTAAATTTTTGGCTGATATACTTTTTTAAAAAAATATCAGCTTTTTTATTTTCCTCTTCTGTTGCAAGTTCGAGTTTTATTTGATACCTGCTTTCAAGCGTACGTTCAATGTCATCAATAAAAAACCTCATAGTAACTTGTACAGTTTTTTCTTCTTTGACAAAATCTATTTTTGTTAAACTAATATAATATTTGTGTGATGTAAATGCCAACAATGGAATAAACATGATAAACATTATAATTTTTAATCTTTTCACTTATTTTAAAATGTTATTTTTATGTTTGCAAATGTAAGTATACAATGCGTTTTAATATCTTAAAAAAAGTTAAACTTGAAGACCTATAAAGAAATACTTTTATATCTGGAAAAAGATAAGACCTTGAGTAAAGCCATTGAAGATTCGGGTGTAAATATTCACCCTGAATTGGATATAGATATTTATTTGTGCTTGTTGAATTCTATTGTTTCACAGCAACTCTCAACAAAAGTTGTAAGAATCATTTGGAATAGATTTACTGATTTATTTATTGATCGTTATCCAAAAGCGGAAAAATTATTGAATACAGATCATGAATTATTGAGGAGCATAGGCTTATCAAATAATAAGGTGAAATACCTTAAAAATGTAGCAGAATTTTCGTTGGATAATAATATTTCATTCGACTATTTACAATCAAAAAATGATAGTGAAATCATTGAATATTTAACAAAAATAAAAGGAGTAGGCCAGTGGACTGTTCAAATGATATTAATGTTTCCGATGGATCGACCCAATGTATTTCCCGTTGATGATTTAGGAATCCAGAATGGTATGAAAGAATTATATCAAATTGATTTGAAAAAAAAAGAATTGAAACAAAAATTAATCGAAATTGCCAATCATTGGTATCCTTATAAAACCCTTGCAACGAAGTATATATGGAAAATAACGGAATAAGTTAAAACTAGAAGGTCAAAGTTAACAGTCAAAAGAAAAAAAGTTCACGTTTGTACAAGTAAGATTATAAGATGAAAGGGAGTATTATTTTTCAAAGGTTTTACTTTTTGCAAGAAAAACATCAATAATCTCAAGATATTTTTCTTTTTTATACAAATCAACAATACCAATATTTAAGCAGGAGGTTATAAAATTATTGATACTTTCTTCTGGTATTTTTAATGTTTTTATAAAGAAATCATCTTTGAAATAATTTCTGATTTTTAATATTTCTTTTTGATATGATCTCAATTCTTCATCGGCCCTTTCCAATTTCTGTATTTTTTTTCTCTGTTTTTGCTCGCCTGAAATTAATCCATATAATTTAGAAATAGCCCCTGCATTTTTATAAAATTTTACTTTTCTTTCAGTCTGAGTTAAGGGTACTCTATCTGCATTAGGTAATCCTAAAGCCTGTGACATATTTGCCGATTTAATGATAACGACTTCATCCAGTTCATTGATGTCAATTTGAAAATTAACTTTTATGTATTTTTTTTCTAAATGATGCTTTTGAATAAGAATCATTTTATTTTCAAATTGGATATCTGAAAATAATAGGGTATCATTTTCCTGAACTTTTAATTTGAAAACGCCATAATTGTCACTAACCGTACCTTTTTTTGAATTTAAATTGATGACATGCACATTTTCAATAGCAATGGAATCGCTTTTTATTTCTCCAGAAATCATAACACGTTTATCCTGAGCAGATATTTGCATCGAAATCATGAATAGAATAAAAAGGTAAAGTTGCTTCATAAAAATGCAAATAAAAAGATTTTATATGATTATCCTAGCAATCTTTTGTTAAATCTAAGGTCATAGCGATAATTACGTTTCATTGGGGAAATAATATTTTCTTTGAATAGCTAAGTTTTATTGAGAGATAAAGGAATTGTAATTGTCGATTTCTTTGATAAAAATATCGATGACATCTAAATATCTCTTATCATTAAAATAGGTTATAATACCTTTTGGAAGACAATAATGAATAAAGAGATTAATTTTTTCTTTTGGAAGATTGAAGGTGTTTATAAAAAAATTATCGTTAAAATATAATCTGATTTTATCAATTTCTATTTGTCTGAATTCTTTCAATTTATCTGTATCAAGTAGTTCTTTTAATTTTCTATGTTTCTTTCTATTTCCTGAAATAATATTATAAATGTCATCAATGCCACCACGTTGGCCAAGTAGAGTTGCTAAAATTACTATCGGTATACTAGCCTGGCTGTAATAATTTAATTTCCTCTCTAATGGATCAAGCGGAATTTTACCTGCATTTGGTAAATTTAATGTAGTAGCATCTATGCCTCTTGTATTTTTCTGTTTGTCAACAATTACTTCCTCTAATTCATTGATCTTTATTTGAAGTATTAAATTTATTGTTTTATTTTCAATGTGATCTTTATGAATTATGATTGTTTTGGTTTTATACCGAATTTCTGAAATTTTAAGGGTGTCATGTAGTTTAACAGCTATTTGAAAAAAACCAAAGAGATTGGTTACCGCTCCCATACTTGAATTTAAATTGATAACATGCACATTTTCAATGGGAATCGAATCATTTTCTATTTTCCCAATGATCTTAATTCTAGAATCTTGGGCGAATAATTGAACCGTAAAAATTAAGAATAAGATAAAGTGAAATGGTTTCATGTTAAAAAATTAAGTTTTACTTCATCTGATTTGATTTATGATTGGAACTATTATGATTAAAGTTATCACTTTCAGTTAAAAAAACATTTATCATTTCAATTTTTTTATGTTTTAGAAATAATTCAATGATGCCTTTTGGCTTGCAATAATTGATAAAAGCATCAATTTGTTCTTCGGAAATATTTAGGGACTTAACAAAAAACCGATCCCCGAATTTTTCTCTTATATTGTCTGGAGCATTTATTAAATTTTCCTGATAATCTTTAAGTTTTTGTTTTGATTTTTTTTTCTTTTTAATGTCTGAGGATATTTTTTCTATCAGTGGCTTAAATAGATAGAAAGTCAAACCAATAATATCACCGCCTATAGGGATCATTGGGTCTGTTGTGTCAGGTAAATCAGTACTATTATATCGTTTTAACTTAACCCAGATAGGAGTACTTCGATCGATATTCTCAAAATTTATTGCATCCGGATTTGTTTTTTTAATCGTATCTACATAACTTTTAGCATCAATCGATAAATTCCCTATAAGATCATGGGTTTTGAGTTCAATTTCAGATAATGTGTTAATTTTTTGAAGTAATTCAATATCTATTTTTTTATTAGTGATAATTTCTTCTGTAATTTGAATCGTCAACAGATAGAATTGAATTCCCGAAATTGTCAAGGTATCATTGAGTTTTACATAAATTTTAAATGCTCCTATGGAATTACTTATAGATCCCTTTTGACTTCGATTATTGATAATATGAATATTTTCAACAGGTAAAGAGTCAGATTTGACAATTCCGTTTAACAATAGTTCGCGGTCTTGAGCAACTAATTTTAATGAAATTAACAAAAAGAAATAAAGGGTTGGTTGGTTCATTACTCAAAGAAACAATTATGAAATCATAAAAAACATTAAGGATTTGATAATATTTTGTTAAACCCGGATTATGAATTAGGGTTTCGTCATGAAGCTTGAGAGTGCTATAAAATAAGGCTGTTTGGAGAATTCAGCGTAGCACCGCTACGGTGAAATCGAAAACTTCAACGATGTGTCTTATTTTGAAGTAATTTCAAGTTGTAATAGATAGGCTAATACATAATCCGGGTTAAAGCAATTCTTTATCTATATTTGAAAATAATTACTACTTGATGAAGAAAATGATAATCGCCAGCACTTCAACTATTCATGGAAGTGGATATTTGGAATATATATTGCCAACTTTACATAGTTTTTTAAACGGCATTGATGAAGTATTATTTATTCCTTATGCCCGGCCCGGTGGAATTAGTTATGATGAATATACGAAAATTGCAAGCAACGGTTTTGCTAAAATCAATATCAAGGTTAAAGGTTTACACGAATTTGAAAACCCGGAAATGGCCATTGAAAATGCAAAAGCAATTTTTACCGGCGGTGGAAATACTTTTGTTTTGGTAAATGAATTGTATCGACAAAATTTATTTCCAATAATAATAAAAGTGATAGAAAATGGCACACCATATATAGGTGCTAGTGCAGGGAGTAATATTGCGGGGTTGAATATGCAAACAACCAATGATATGCCAATTGTTTACCCACAAAGCTTTCAGACCTTAGGAATAATACCATTTAATATAAATCCACATTATTTAGACCCTGATCCCGACTCAAAACATAAAGGAGAAAGTCGTGAAACGAGAATTAAAGAATTTCATACTTATAATGATATTCAGGTGATAGGACTACGCGAGGGAAGTTGGTTAGAAGTAAAGGATAATGACATTATTTTAAAAGGAAATTTATCGGCAAGATTGTTTCAAAAGAATAAAGACCCTATTGAAATATCACCTGATTATAATTTTAATCTAAAGAATTCCTCGAGGTTCTACCTCGGGGTTTAGCTGAAAAGTTTGAAAAACGGAGAGTTTTTCATAACACTTTAAAAAAGTGTATTTT
>Ga0114949_10001822_pt1 | contig 13043 bp, 10 predicted proteins | sample N074metaG_FD_83505 | JGI IMG/M metagenome (GOLD analysis project Ga0114949, IMG submission 83505) | Deep subsurface microbial communities from Kermadec Trench to uncover new lineages of life (NeLLi) - N074 metaG | ecosystem: Environmental > Aquatic > Marine > Ocean trench > Sediment | place... | reverse complement strand
GGTGGGCTACAAGGCGAGCCCGCTGCTGTGGAAGAGCATCAAGACGGGTCTCTCGGCGGGCCGGGTCCAGACGGTGGCGCTGCGGATCCTGGTGGAGCGCGAGCGCGCCATCCGCGCGTTCAAAGCGGAAGAGTATTGGTCGATCGACCTGCTGTGCGCCAAGGGCGACCAGACGTTCGAGGCGTCGCTGCACAAGATAGATGGTCACAAGCCCCATTTGGGCAACGAGGCCGAGGCCCGGGCGGTGGTCGATGCCGTGGGGGAGCAGCCCTTCGTCGTGTCCGAGGTGCAGCACAAGGGCCGGCACCCGCGGCCCGCTCCTCCGTTCACCACCAGCACGCTACAGCAGGAAGCGGCCAAGAAGCTCGGCTTCTCGTCACGGCGAACCATGCGGGCGGCTCAGACCCTGTACGAGGGGATCGACGCCGGTGACGGGCCCATCGGTCTGATCACCTACATGCGGACCGACTCGGTTCGGGTATCGGATACGGCCATCGCCGCGGCACGGGAATACATCGGCCAGCAGTACGGCGACCGCTACGTTCCCGAGAAACCCGTTGTCCACAAGTCCAAGAAGGGGAGCCGGGTCCAGGATGCGCACGAAGCGATTCGGCCGACCGACATTCCTCGGCACCCCGACACCCTGCGTCAGCACCTCGACAAGGACCAGTTGAGGTTGTACACGCTGATCTGGCAGCGCTTCCTAGCCTCGCAGATGCCGCCGGCCGCGTACGACATTACCATCATCGATTTTCAACTGGGGCGCTATCTGTTCCGCGCCACCGGATCGGTCATGCGATTCGACGGCTTTCATCGGGTATATACGGAAGGACACGAGAAGGAGGAGGGCCGGACGGTGGACGGCCTGCCGCAGATTCCCGAACTGGTCAAGGGCGATCAGGTGGAACTGCGCGAGATCACTCCCAACCAGCACTTTACCCAGCCGCCGCCGAGGTATTCCGAAGCCAGCTTGGTCAAGGAACTGGAGAAAGCGGGCATCGGCCGCCCGTCGACATACAGTTCAATTATCTCGACCCTTACGGGCCGCGACTACGTCCGGTTGGAACAGCGCCGGTTCTTCCCCACCGAGTTGGGCGAAACGGTGGAGAAGGTGCTGGTCTCCCGCTTCCCCGAGATCTTCAACGTCGAGTTCACCTCCGAAATGGAGAACGAGCTCGACCGGGTGGAGGAAGGCGAAGTGGAGTGGCAGACGGTCCTCGAGAACTTCTACGGACCGTTCATGAAAGCGCTCGACGCGGTCGATATCGACGCGCTGGTCATGGAAACACACGGCCTGCAGGATCTCGCCAAGGAGAAGTGCCCCGAGTGCCAGGCGCCCCTCAAGGTCCGCAGCGGCCGGTTCGGCCCCTTCATTGCCTGCACGCGCTATCCCGACGATTGCAAGCACACCCGTCCCATCAAGAAGGACAAGGTACCCGACAAACCGACGGACGAAGTGTGCCACCTGTGCAACTCGCCCATGGTCATCAAGACCGGGCGATTCGGCGAATTTCTCGCGTGCACCACGTATCCCAAGTGCAAGGGTACCCGCTCAATTCCCATCGGGGTCAAGTGCCCCCAGTGCGACACCGGTGATCTCGTCGCCCGGCGGACCAAGAAGGGCCGGACGTTCTACGGCTGCGGCCGCTACCCGGATTGTGATTTCTCCACCTGGAACAAGCCTGAGCCGACCAAGTGCCCATCCTGCGGCTGGGAGGGGATGGAGAAGAAGTCCACCAAGGCTGAGGGCGACAGGCTCACCTGCATGAAATGCGGCCACATCGAAGTCACGCTGGATCCGGAGGAGGCCTCGCTGGGGTGACCGCCACCATCGTCGGCGGTGGCCTGGCGGGGTGCGAAGCCGCCTGGGCGCTGGCCGAACGGGGCATCCCCGTCACCTTGTTCGAGATGCGGCCGGTGGTGCGGACCCCTGCCCACCAAACCGAGCGCCTAGCCGAGTTGGTCTGCAGCAACACCTTCAAATCGACCGAAGTACGGAACGCCCACGGCCTTCTCAAGGCGGAATTGCGGCTGCTGGGAAGTCTGCTCCTCCCGTGCGCCGACCTGGCTCGTGTTCCCGGCGGTTCGGCGTTGGCGGTCGATCGCGCGGTGTTCGCCCAGGAGGTCGACGGTCGTATCACCGCACACCCGCTGATTACCGTCGTGCGCGAGGAAGTCCGCTCGCTGCCGAGTCCCGGTGTGGTGGCCACGGGACCGCTCACGTCTCCGGCGCTGGCCGATGTCATTGCCGATACCCTTGGCGAAACGTCGCTGGCGTTCTTCGACGCCATAGCGCCGATCGTGGCGAACGAGTCGCTGGACCACGACGCGCTCTACGCCATGTCGCGCTACGGTAAGGGTGACGGGGACGACTACCTCAACGCGCCGATGTCGCCGTCGGAATACCGGGCCTTCATCGACGCCCTGGTGGCCGCCGACCAGCACCAGGGCCACGACTTCGACCAGGTCGCCTACTTCGAGGGCTGTCTCCCGATCGAGGAAACTGCCCGCCGCGGACCGGAGACCCTGCGGTTCGGCCCCATGAAACCGGTGGGCCTCCCCGACCCCCGTACCGGCCGCGAACCGCACGCCGTGGTGCAATTCCGCCGGGAAGACCGGCTGGGCAACATGTGGAACCTGGTCGGATTCCAGACTCGCCTGCGCATTCCGGAACAGAAGAAAGTGTTCGGCATGATCCCCGGGATGGCTGGGGCCGAGTATCTGCGCTATGGCAGCCTCCACCGGAATTCCTATCTCAAGACGCCCGCGGTGCTGAGTCCGGTGCTCACCGCCCCGGGCGACGATCTCCTGTTTTTCGCCGGGCAACTGACCGGCGTCGAAGGCTACACCGAGTCATTGGCCACAGGCCTCCTGGCGGGGATCAACCTGGCACGCCGCCTGGCGGGCCGGGATGCGGTGCTTCCGCCGCCGACCACCATGCTGGGCGCGCTGTACCGCTATCTTCGTGAAGCGGATCCGAGGCACTTCCAGCCGATGAACGCCAACTTCGGTCTGGTCGACCCGCTGCCGGGCAAGGTCAAGAAGAAGGAGAAAAAGGACCTGATGGCTGAACGGGCCTTGATCGACATGGAGCGCTGGGTGGCCGAATTGTGACCACCGCTTCCGATGTGGCCGACTTTCTGGCGTTTGCCGAGAAGGAGCGCCAGTATTCGCCCAACACGGTGAAGGCCTACGCCCGCGACCTGACGCGGTTTACTGCGTTCTGCGACGCCCACTACGGCGGGGGGGGAACATGGTCGTGGGATACGGTCGACCGGACCGGCGTGCGCGGCTTCCTGGGGGAGTTGCAGCGGAGCGGCCTGGCCAAGCGTTCCGCCTCCCGGGCGTTGTCCTCGGTCCGCTCCTTCTACCGCTATCTCCAGCTGAACGAGCGGGTGGCCGTCAACATCGCCAAGGCCGCCCGGGTGCCCCGCATCGACAAGCGGTTGCCGACCCCGCTCGGCCGGCAGCAGATGGACGACTTGTTCACCCTGGCCGAGGCCCGCGCGTCGGACGACGATTTTGTGGCATTGCGCGACTTGGCCATGTTGGAGTTGTTTTACTCTACCGGGATGCGCCTAGCCGAGTTGAGCGGTCTGGACCTCGACCGGCTCGACCTTCTGGGCGACCAGGTCAAGGTGGTCGGCAAGGGGCGGAAAGAGCGCATTGTGCCGCTTGGTTCCAAGGCCTCACGGGCACTGCGCCGCTACCTTCCCCTAAGGGACCGGGCCGTCGAGGAGCAGGGAGGGGGCTTGCGCCAGCCGGCGGTGTTCGTGGGCGGGCACGGCCGGCGGCTGACGGCCCGGACCGTGCAGCGGCGGATGCAGGCATTGTTCGCCGCGGTCGGTGAACACGATGCGAGCGTCCACTCGCTGCGACACACGTTCGCTACGCACCTGTTGGATGCCGGTGCGGATCTTCGGGCGGTGCAGGAGTTGCTGGGTCACGCATCGCTGAGTACTACCCAGATCTACACGCACACCAGCGTGGAGCGGCTGAAGAAGGTTTATCGGGAGGCGCATCCGAGAGCCTGAAGGAATGCCACGAATGCCACGAATATTGAATGCCACGAGAATATTGAACTTCTTGCCTTCCGACTTCATTTCACTATTCAATATTCGTGGCAGTCAATATTCAATATTCCATGAGAGGGACGATGAGTGAATTCCGCGGCACCACCATCCTGGCGGTACGCAAAGACGGCCGGGTGGCGCTGGGGGGGGACGGCCAGGTCAGTATCGGCGACACCGTGGTCAAGAGCCGGGCCACCAAGGTGCGCACGCTGAAGGGCGGCAAGGTCCTGGCCGGGTTCGCCGGGTCGGTGGCCGACGCGCTCACGCTGTATGAGAAGTTTGAGGAGAAGCTCGACCGGTACCCCGGTAACCTGCCGCGGGCTTCGGTGGAGTTGGCCAAGGACTGGCGCAGCGATCGTGTGCTCCGGCGGTTGGAGGCGCTCCTGGTGGTGGCCGATGAGGCGCACACCTTCCTCGTCAGCGGCACCGGAGAACTGATCGAGCCTGATGACGGTGTGTTGGCGATTGGATCCGGCGGCAACTATGCCCTCGCCGCCGCCCGGGCGTTGATAAGCCGTGACGGATTGAGTGCCCGCGACATCGTCGAGCAGTCCCTCACCATCGCCGCGGAGATCTGCGTGTTCACCAACACGGCCATCACCATCGTCGAGTTGGAATCATGACCGACCCCATCGTGGACGATTCCCCGACCGAGTCCGAACCGACCCCTTGGCTCGAGGAACTCCCGCCCCGGCAGATCGTGGCCGAACTGGACCGGTTCATCGTGGGGCAGGACGCGGCCAAGAAAGCGATCGCCATTGCGATCCGCAATCGATGGCGCCGGGCCCGCACGCCGGAGGACATCCGTGATGAGATCACGCCCAACAACCTGATCCTGATCGGTCCGACGGGTGTGGGGAAGACCGAAATCGCCCGGCGGCTGGCGCGCCTGGCCGGCGCCCCGTTTCTCAAGGTGGAGGCCTCCAAGTTCACCGAGGTGGGGTACGTTGGCCGCGACGCCGAGTCGATGGTGCGCGATCTGGTCGACGTGGCGATCACCATGGTCCGCGGCGAACGGGAGGATGAGGTCTATCCGCAGGCGGAAGCCCGGGCCGAGGATCGGCTCATCGACATTCTTCTGCCGCCACCGGCACCGCCGCCGGTACGCGAGTCGGCGGAAACTGGTGGGCAGGAGGGCGCGGTGTTTGTGGTGTCGCCCAGCGGTGAGGCGCAGGCCGAGAAGGCCGGGCCACCGGACGCGGAACGCAGGGCCCAGACGCAGGAGAAACTCCGGGCCCTCATGCGCGACGGGAAGCTGGACGACCGTGAGGTGGAGATCGAGGTGACGCCCCAAGGATTTCCGTTGCTCGAGGCGATGCAGCCTCCCCAGGGGATCGAAGGCCAGGACATCAACTTCACGGAGTTGCTCCAGGAGATGTTGCCCAAGCGCAAGAAGCGTCGCACGGCACGCATCCCGGAAGCCCGGCGAATCCTTATCGACGAAGAGTTGCGCCGCATGGTGGACATGGACGACATAGTCAACGAGGCGCTTGACCGTTCCGAGAACCACGGCATTATCTTTATCGACGAAATCGACAAGATTGTCGGCGAGCGGAGCCAGACCGGGCCCGATATCTCCCGGGAAGGCGTCCAGCGCGACCTTCTGCCGATCGTGGAAGGGTCGACCGTCCAGACCCGCTACGGCTTCGTGCGTACCGACCACATTCTGTTCGTAGCGGCGGGCGCGTTTCACGCGTGCAAGCCGTCGGACATGATCCCGGAGATGCAGGGGCGCTTCCCCATCCGGGTGGAACTGAAGTCGCTCACCGAAGACGACTTCATCCGCATCATGACCGAGCCGGAGAACTCCCTGACAAAGCAGTACGCTGCGCTCGTAGCCGCCGAGGGCGTCGAGCTGACCTTCACGGACGACGCCATACGGGAGATCGCCCGGGTGGCGGGCTTGGCCAACGACCGGATGGAGAACATCGGCGCGCGCCGGCTGCACACGGTCATGGCGACGCTCATGGAAGACCTGTTGTTCCGGCTTCCCGATTTCCCCGACAAGCAGGTCAGTTACGATGCCGACACGGTGCGGGACCGACTAGCGTCGGTGGTCGAGGACGAAGATCTCCGGCGCTATATCCTCTAGCGCCGCCGCCGTCGGGTTCACTGTCCTTGCCCGGCCCCTCCACCTGCGCTAGAATCAGCCCAGCCAGAACGCCACTCTCCACCTCAGGACGGCCATGCCGAAGCGTGACTTCCTCGCCATCCCCGATTTCTCCGCCGACGACCTGAGCCGCCTGTTGGATGTCGCCGCCCGGATGAAGGATGGGAGTGACACCAACAGGCCGCTCGCCGGTCGCACCCTTGGCATGATCTTCACCAAGAGCTCGACCCGCACCCGCGTCTCGTTCGAAGTCGGCGCGTACCAGCTCGGTGGCCACGCCCTGTTCCTGTCGTCGAGGGACATCCAGCTGGGCCGGGGAGAACCGATCGCGGATACGGCCAAGGTGCTCTCGCGCTACCTCGACATCATCATGATCCGGACCTTCGCCCATGCGGAAGTCGAGGAGCTGGCCGCCAGCGCCTCCATCCCGGTCATCAACGGACTGACCGACCTGCTGCATCCGTGTCAGATCCTGGCCGACTTGCTCACCATGCGGGAACACATCGGCGGGTGGGAAGGAAAGACCGTGGCCTGGATCGGCGACGGCAACAACATGGCCAATAGCTGGATCAACGCGGCCGGTACCCTCGGATTCGAACTCCGGTTGGCGTGTCCCGAAGGGTACGAACCCGATCGGGACGTGTTCGACCGCAACAAGGATCGCACCTCCATCAGTATCACCGAAGACTTGGAAGAGGCCGTGGCAGGGGCCCATGTTGTCACCACCGACGTGTGGGCCTCGATGGGCCAGGAAGCGGAAGCCGAGGCCCGGCAGGTGGCGTTCCAGGGCTACCTGGTCGACGACGCACTGATGGCCAAGGCAGATCCGGACGCCATCTTTCTCCACTGCCTGCCTGCCCACCGCGGCGAAGAGGTCACCGGCAGCGTCATCGACGGGCCGCAGTCCCGGGTGTGGGACGAAGCCGAGAACCGCCTGCACGTGCAGAAGGCCCTGATGGCCATGCTGCTGGAGACCTGATCATGTCCGACAACGAGACTCTCAGGCACACTCCGCTCCACGCGGTGCACCTCGAACTCGGCGGGAAGATGGTGCCGTTTGCCGGATACGAAATGCCGGTGCAGTATCCGACCGGCATTCTGGCCGAGCACAAGGCGGTGCGGACCGGTGTGGGGATATTCGACGTCTCGCACATGGGCGAGTTGGAAATTACCGGACCGGATCGGAACGCCCTCGTCAACCGGGTCACCTGCAACGACGTGGCGGCGCTCGAGCCGGGCGAGGTACAGTACTCCGCCATTCTCACCCCCGCGGGGACCTTCATCGACGACTGCACAGTGTACCGGTTCGACGACAAGCTTATGATCGTTGTCAACGCGTCCAACATCGACGCGGTTTGGGAGCACATCGTCGGCCAGAAACAGGGCGCCAACGTCAGACTCAAGAACATCTCCGACGACGTGGGACTCCTCGCGCTGCAGGGCCCCGCAGCCGAAGCCGTCATGCAACCGGAGACCGGTACCCAGCTCGGGTCCATCGACTACTACACCTTCCAGTCGGGCACGGTGGCCGGGGTCGACTGCTTCATTTCCCGCACCGGCTACACCGGTGAGGACGGATTCGAGCTCTACTGCCGGGCGGCCGACACCGAGCAGCTATGGCGTGGCCTGACCGGCGAGGGCAAGGCGGTGCCGTGCGGGCTCGGTGCCCGCGACCTGCTCCGGCTGGAGATGGCCTACGCACTGTACGGCAACGAAATAGACGACACCATCACCCCGCTCGAGGCCGGGTTGGCGTGGATAGTCAAACTGGACAAAGGCTCACCGTTCGTGGGCGACACCGCCCTCCGGCGACAGAAGGCCGCCGGCGTCACCCGCCGGCTGGTCGGTTTCCAACTCACCGAAAGGGCCATCGCCCGTCCAGGATATCCCGTGTACCTGAATGGCAAGGAAGTGGACAAGGTCCGCAGCGGGGCCATGGGCCCGTCCGTGGGGGCGGCTATCGGGACCACCTTCCTTCCGGTCGACCAGGCCAAGGTCGGCACCGTCTTTGAGATTGACTGTCGCGGCAAGCGGGTGCCAGCCGAAGTCGTCAAGCGACCCTTCTGGAAAGAAGGATCGGCCAAGAAGAAGAAATGACGGCGGGGCCGCTTCGCGTCGCCATTCTGACCGTGTCGGACGCGGGGAGTCGGGGTGAGCGCGAGGACACATCCGGCGACGCCATCGCCCGATGGGCCGGCGACCGCGACTACCACGTGGCGGCGCGGACTCTGGTGCCGGACGAAACCGGGGAGATCGTGCGCACCTTGGTACAGTGGGCCGATGGTGGCGACATCGACCTCATTCTAACCACCGGAGGAACCGGGCTGACGTCGCGCGACGTGACGCCCGAAGCCACTCGCGCAGTGCTCGACCGGCATGCTCCCGGCATCGCCGAGGCCCTGCGAATGACCGCCTACCCCCGGTTGCCAGCAGCAGCGCTGTCGCGCGGGCTGGCGGGCGTGCGTGGCCGAACCTTGATCGTCAATCTTCCCGGTAGCCCGGGCGGCGTCGGCGACGGACTCGCTGTGCTCGCAGGGTTCGTCGATCACGCCGGCGACCTCCTGCGCGACCTTCAGCGGGGACATCCGTGACCACCGCCGCCACGATCCTGATCACCATGGACGACCTCGAAACCGCGGTGCCGCTCAACGCCGCGTTCGAGGAAGCCGGGTTCAACACGGACATGGTCTCGTCGCTCGACGACGTGCGCCGTACGGTCAAGCGGGTGAAGCCAGACCTGGTGATCTTGACTGGCGCCGTGCACGAGCCCCACGCCGCCCACCTCGCGGAATTGGCGCACGAGCAGGAAATCCCTTCGCTCGCCCTCCTCGAGGCCACCGACTCTGACCAAGGGCCGCGGGCGTCCCGGCTGGGCGTCGCCGAGGTGTTGGCCAAGCCCGTGGCGCCGGCGGATGTGGTATCGACCGCCCGCCGGCTGCTGCGGTGGCGGGACATGCAGGAGCGCACCGGCATCGTGGGTGAGAGCACCGCCATCAAGGAGATGTTGTTCAAGATCGAACAGATGGCGCCGGCAAGCAGCACCGTGCTCATCGAAGGCGAGTCCGGCACCGGCAAGGAACTCGTGGCCAAGGCCATCCACGAATTCTCCCCGCGACGCGGCAAGGCGTTCATCACCGTCAACTGTGCCGCCCTCCCCGAAACCCTCCTCGAGTCCGAGTTGTTCGGGCACGAGAAGGGCGCCTTCACCGGAGCGGCCGAGCGACGCCTGGGGCGCTTCGAGCTGGCGGACGGCGGCACCATCTTCCTCGATGAGATCGGCGAGATCCCCCACAGCGTTCAGGTCAGGTTGCTGCGGGTGCTGGAGAGCCAGGCGTTCTTCCGCGTCGGCGGCACCGAGCCCATCCAGGTGAACGTCCGGGTAGTGGCCGCCACCAACCGGAGCCTCAAGGAGCGGGTGGCATTGGGCGAGTTCCGCGAGGACCTGTTCTACCGCCTCAACGTGTTGAACATCTACCTGGCACCGCTCAGGGAGCGGCGCAGTGACATCCCCCTTCTGGTGCACCGGTTCATCGGCGAGTTCACCAGAGGCACCGGGACACCGTTCCGCGGCATCACCCCAGCGGCCATGCAACGGCTGGTGGAGGCGCCCTGGCCCGGCAACGTCCGCCAGCTCAGGAACCTGATCGAATCGATGGTGGTGCTGGCCCCCGGGAGCGAAATTCGCGCATCCGATATCCCCGACGACGTGTTCGAGGGCCCGGCGCTGCTCCCGGTGCGCGTCAGCCACCTTCCCCAGGACATCCAGCCGGGGAACCGGGAATTCGAGTTCATCCTGCGGAGCCTGATGGACTTGCGCTACCAGGTCGAGGAACTGAAGCGGCGGGTGGATGAGGGACCCCACCGGGTCCAGGTGATCGAAGTGGCCGGACCGCCCGTGGCCGATGTCGTGTCCGACCGGATGGAATCGCTCCAGCCGGACGAGGTGGTCTACCGACCGGGCATGACCATGGCGCAGGTAGAAAAGGCGGCGATCGAAGCGGCCCTCAAGGAGACGGGCGGCAACCGGCGGGAGGCGGCCCAGGTGCTCGGTATCGGCGAGCGCACCCTCTACCGGAAGATCAACCGGTACCAGTTGGGCTAAGTCTTTCTCCCAAGGCAATTTGCGGAGCCAGGAAGGGTTGACAATTCCGGCCTACGGCTCCGATATTGCTAATCATCCATCCCGTTCAAACCGGTTGGGCCTTTGCAGTTCACTATCGACGCTCCTTCCTGTGTCGCCTGTCTCGCGTGCGTTCGCGTGTGCCCCACGGCGGCGGTGGCAGTTGACGGTGAGGACGTGCGGATCGTCGACGAGGCGTGTATCCGTTGCGGCCTGTGCGTCCCAGCCTGTCCCCACGACGCCGTCAAGGTATCCGGCCAGATCGGGAGGGCCTTGGCGGTCGCGGCCAAGGGCGACGGAATCCTTACGCTGTGCCCTGAGGCGGCAGCCCATTTCTACCCGGCCACCCCGGAACAGGTGGTCAACGCCTGCTACGCGGCAGGGTATCGGGCCGTCTATCGCGGCATCATCGGCGACGAACTGGTGGCGGCTGAATATCAGCGGCTGTGGGATGAGGAAGACTGGGGCACCATGATCCGCTCCACCGATCCCGCGGTGGCCGAGACGATCCGTACCGAGTATCCCGAATTGGTGCCCTACCTGGCCCCGGTAGCCATCCCCGCCGTGGCTGAGGCCAGGTACCTCAGAGCCCGATACGGCCCGGAGAGGGGCATCGTCTACGTCGGCATCAGCCCGCCGATCAACGATCCGGAATTCGATGCGGCGATCACGTTCGAGGACCTCGAGTTGATCTTCCGGTTGCGCGGCGTCAACCCGTTGTCGCAGTCCGAGTACTTCGTGCGGGTGCCGGAGGAGCGGCGGCGCCATCTCAGCGCCGCCGGAGGATTGCCGCTCAGGATGTTGCAGGAAGCCCGGCACACCAGCAGCCGGTTCCTCAAGGCGCGCGGGCTCGACGCCATCCCGGCGCTGTCGCACGCCATCGCGGAGACCCGGATCGACCTGGGATTCGTCGACCTGCTGTCGTACGAGGGAATGCTCGATCATCCCCTGTCGGGGCCGCCGGAGGAGTTGTTCTGGCGCAGGCAACTGGTGGCCAGCACCGAGCCGCCTCGGAGCGCCACCCCCGTGGTGGACCCGACCGTGGTCATGCGCGTGGGCGCCACGTTCGACATCAAGCGCCGGCCGGCCCGGCCCGACGCCGGAGCCGTGGCCAGCCTGCTCGAGGCCATCGGCACCGGGCCCAACGGCCGGCCGTGGGATTGCGGGGCTTGTGGCTTCCCGACCTGCACCCGCTTCGCCGAAGCAGCGGCGCTCGGCCGGGCCACCCTGCGGCAGTGCGTCCCGTTCCAGGAGCGGCGGGCGGAGCGGGCCGCCGAGGAGGCAGCCACCGACGCGTTGACGCAGTTGGCCACGGTCAGGGTGTTGCGCGACCGCTTGTCGTACGAGGTGGAGCGGTCCAAGCGCAGCGCCGAGGGCTTCGCGGTGCTGTTCATCGACCTCGACCGGTTCAAGGAGGTCAACGACGCCCACGGCCACGAGGCCGGCAACCACGTGCTGCGGGCCGTGGCGGCGGAAATCCGCGGTGCCGTACGGGCCTCGGACCTGGCGGCCCGCTACGGGGGAGACGAATTTGTGGTGTTGCTGATTCGGACCGACATGGCCGGGGCCGGTCGGGTGGCGGAGGCCATCCGGGCGGGGATCGAGGGGGTGGGGCGCCGGTTGGGCTATCCGGCCGGATTTGTCACCGCGAGCATAGGACTTGCAGAATTCGACCCGGGATACCCCGATGCCGGCGATCTGTTGGTCACTGCCGACCGGGCGCTCTATTTGGCTAAGTCTAAGGGTCGCAACGTAGTAGCGGATAAACCCGGAGACCAAACAAACACCGAAACCGGCCACATCAAGGCGGGCCAGACCTGATGGCATTTAACTCGGCAGAGCAACCGGAGCTGGAACAGCGGAGCCACCAGCCGATCGGCGGGGCCGACGCGCCCGACCCTTGGGGGGTCCGGCGGGCCGAGAACCTGCTAGCCAGCCTGGAGGGCGTGCTGTCAGCCCGGGTGGTTACCACGCCGCTCGGCGAGGTAACCGAGGTCCACATCCTGGCGCAGTCGGGACTGAGTGCCAAGCAGGTGGTGCGGAATGTGGAGTCGGCGCTGCTGGCCCAGCTCGGCCTCAAGGTCGATCACCGCAAGATCAGCGTAGCCCAGACGGCTGACGTCAAGCCGATCGAGGTCCTGGAACAACACGCCGTGCGCGAGCAGGTTTTGCAGCGTAGCGTGTTGTTCGAGGATCTGCAGGTAATGCCTGGGTCGCGGCCGCATCGTATAGGGTTGACAGTCAGTCTGTCGTACAACGGCATCCGCGAGACGGCCGAGGCGGAGAGTTCAGACACGCCACGGAGCCGGGTGGAGGCGGCGGCACGGGCGACGATATCCGTGTTGGACCGGTTGTTGGACGATTCGTCGGTGGCGCTGGAGGGGGCCAAGATCGTGGAGGCGTTCGATCGGGACTTTGCCTTCGTGGCGGTGCAGGGGTTGGGGGGTCGCGAGACATTATTGTTGACCGGCACGGCGGAGATCCGAGAGAGTGCCGAGCGGGCGGCGGTGTTCGCCGTGCTCGACGCCACCAACCGGTGGACCGAACTGCGCCGACCGAACTAGCAGTGCTGGTAGTGGTTTTACTGGGGTGAGGGCAGGGTGGCGTGCCATGCGGCGCGCCCATGGGATGGGTTGGTCACCACCATGTAACAGAAAGGAGAGCGAGGGAGGGGACCCGAACAGTCTTTTGTAGTGCCGAGCGGAGCGCGTAGCGGCGTTGCTGAGCGGAGCGTCAGGTG
>Ga0114949_10001818_pt1 | contig 13049 bp, 12 predicted proteins | sample N074metaG_FD_83505 | JGI IMG/M metagenome (GOLD analysis project Ga0114949, IMG submission 83505) | Deep subsurface microbial communities from Kermadec Trench to uncover new lineages of life (NeLLi) - N074 metaG | ecosystem: Environmental > Aquatic > Marine > Ocean trench > Sediment | place... | reverse complement strand
TGGCACCCTAAACTGATGCAAACCAAGGGGAGGAATGTTTGGCATGTCGGTAAAAAATTATCGAGGTCGTTGGTGCATCGCGGTGATTGCTGTGGCGAGCGCGCTTACCGGTGCGGTGTCAGTGCACGCAGAATTGCAGCCAGAGCCAATTCCAAACGTTGAAGTCATCTCCGTTCCTTATCCCGCCTCTTATGCCTTGGTGCATGACTTTGCCGACTCGAAATTCGGCCTGTACGACACCGAGACCCAACGTTCCAAGGGCATGTTAAGTGCCGGGCAATTTGCCACCGTGGACATTTCCATGCAGCGGCAGAGGTTTTACATTGGTGAAACCGTTTACACCCGCGGCACGCGTGGCATACGTCAGGATATCCTCGCTATATATGATTTTGCCAATCTGGCTCTGGTAGGCGAAGTCGACCTGCCGACCAAGCGTTTGAACGTGGTCATTAATAAATCGGCCACGGCGATCACCGCAGATGACAAATTCATGTTGGTGTTCAACATGAACCCGGCGACCTCGGTTACCGTTATCGATCTGGATAAAGAAAGTGTTGCCAGCGAAATCCAGGTGCCGGGTTGTTCGCTCATTTATCCACATGCTGCAGGTGGCTTTTTTACCTTATGCGGTAATGGTGGCCTGGTCTCTATCGCGCTGGATGAGCACGGCCAGGAGAGCGGTCGTTGGGCCAGTGAACCGTTCAACGATATCGACGCAGATCCGCTGTCTGAAAAGGCAGCGCAGGTCAATGATATCTGGTACTTCGTGTCCTACGCCGGCGAGGTTCAACCTATCGATGCGACAGGTGATCAGCCCAAAGCTTTATCACGGTGGTGGTTGACTAGCGAGGACGAGCGGGCGGAAAACTGGCGACCGGCGGGCTGGCATGGTAAGGCGGGGCATGCAGAGGGTCTGCTGTGGGTCGCCATGGCGCCGGATGGATACAATGGCAGCCACAAAGACCCGGCACCGGAAGTGTGGTTATTTTCGACCAACAGCGGCGAACGCTTGAACAGGATGAAGTTGAAAGTCCCGGCCATCAGCATTGCGGTGGGTGGCAGTGGTGATGCGCTGCAGTTATTGGTGATCAACACTGAAGGCAGCCTCGATGTTTACGATGCTCGCAACGGTGAATATCAACATTCGGTCCACACGCTCGGCTCAACGCCAATGATGGTGCACGCCCTTTACTAATCAGGTTTTACGGAGATCGTCATGAGTTTGTTTGATCGATTTAACAAGCTGTCAGAAACGACCACTCGCAGTATCGCGCGGCACAGTTCTCGTCGTGGCTTCCTGGGCGTGCTCGGCTCAGCCCTTGCCGGGGCCGCTTCCATCCCCTTGTTACCCGTCGCGCGAGCCAGTGAAAAGAAATATTCTCTGGTAGCATCCCAGACCACCGGCAACCCTGAGGACCCAGGTGATCCGAGCCAGTGCGAATATTGGCGTTACTGCGGCATGGATGGATTCTTGTGCAGCTGCTGCGGTGGTACGCAGAACTCCTGTCCCCCGGGTACCGAGATGTCTCCGCTTACCTGGGTCGGCACCTGCCGTAACCCCGCCGACGGCTTGAACTACGTGATTTCCTACAACGATTGTTGCGGTAAGACGGCCTGTGGACGTTGCTTCTGCAATCGTAATGAAAATGACCGACCGGTCTACCGACCTTCGGCCAACAACGACATTGACTGGTGCATCGGCACCTCGACCAACATCTATAATTGCTCCACCGCGGTCATATTAGGGCTGGCGCAAAAGTAAGGCGTTTGATTTATAAGGAGGCGACTTGTCTGAGGCAAGCACACACGTCGAGCCAAGTGGGACGACGGCTACGCGGCGAAGGATTTAGTCTGGTCCGCCGGACCCAATGAGCGGTTTGCGGCAGAGGTCAACGGGTTGAACCCGGGCAAAGCCCTGGACATCGCCTGTGGCGAGGGTCGCAATGCACTGTGGCTTGCTGAGCAAGGGTGGGATGTGACCGCCATCGACTTTTCCCAGGTTGCCTTGCTGTATATGCACACCGATGCCGCCGAAAGACAAAAGTGGCTCGCCAACACCCTGGCGGCGGTAAAGTCGGGCGGGACATTTTTATATATTGGCCATGATCCCTCCAACATCGGTGCAGGGCGGGGCGGCCCTCAGGATCCTCAATATCTACCCACCGCAGAGGAGCTTGTGTCAGCAATGGACGGCTTTTCGGTGCAGTTTGCCGGGGTGATAGAAAGAACCGTGGCCAGTTGATCCGGGTCATGCGGGTGAAACTGAAGGCACGCCACTGGATACTTTGGTTCGCCTGCTTAGAGACTAAGAGTGCGAGACTGAGTGAAACGGCGTAATGTTCTTCTGCTGACCGCGGATCAGTGGCGCGGTGATTGTTTGTCCAGCATGGACCACGCCGTATTACAGACACCGCATCTGGATTCGCTCGCCGCTGAAAGCATGCATTTCCGTCGCCACTACACCAACGTGGTACCTTGCGGTCCGAGCCGGGCGAGTCTGCACACAGGGCTCTATCTACACAACCATCGATCCGGTACAAACGGCACACCGTTGGATAAACGGTTCACCAATTGGGCGACGGAACTGCGTGGCCACGGCTACGACCCGGTGCTGTTCGGCTATACACACACCGCGATGGACCCGCGCGGCGTCCCGCTTGACCATCCGGGTCTCGATAGTGACGAAGGTATTCTTCCCGGTATCAGACCTGTCATCGAGATGGGCACACTTTGTCCGGACTGGCGCGACTACCTGCAGTCGCGGGGCTATGAACAGCTCCCTGAAATACACGGTGCAACCTATGGCATGCGCGACCCGGGTGCAGGATCTGCAAACTCAGCAACACCCCTTGCCATAGATGCGCAGCACACCGATACGCACTATCTGACTGACCGTGTGATCGATTTTATTGGCAATCATGAAGATGATCACAAGGGTTGGTGCGTGCACTTGTCGCTGCGAGCACCGCATCCACCCCTGGTTGGCGGAACATCTCGCTAACCCAAGAAACCGTGGCCATGAGGACCTGACGCGCCACAGAAAGTTGCAGGCTGGATACTACGGGCTGATGAGTGAGGTGGATGACAACATCGGCAGGCTTGTCGACGCGCTAAAAACGGCAGGTGAGTGGGACAACACGATTTTCATTTTCACATCGGATCATGGCGAGCAGATGGGTGATCATTGGATGTACGGCAAGGCCGGATTCTTCGATCAGTCGTACCATATCCCACTGATCATCCACTCCCCGGAAACCCAGGCTGGTATCTGTGAGGAATTTACCGAGCATGTCGATATCTTCCCGACGATCATGGACCTGCTCGATTACCCGGTACCGAGGCAGTGTGACGGGCATTCACTGGTTGAGCAGCTTCGCAGCGGCAGGCTGTCGAACTGGCGTCGTGCTGCACACTATGAGTTCGACTTCCGGCACACTGACGCCGAAAACGTTCTGGGTCTGGATATGGAACATGCCTGTCTCAATGTCATACGGGATGAAGAGTACAAGTACGTGCATTTCGCAGACCTGCCGGAACTGTTGTTTGATCTGCAAGCCGATCCCTTGGAGTTGCACAACATTGCCCCGGAGCGTCCGGAGCTAGTCGCCCGTTACGCCAAGCAACTATTAAGCTGGCGCATGCAGACCACGGATAAGACCTTGTCCCATCTACAGATCAGCCGCAATCATGGTTTGCGCGACATGCGCGAAGCCTGATCATCATTTCTGTTCGGTCGAACTCACAACAATGACATCTGCATCGTGTCCAGTCACCACAGCTATTTTCCAGTCGCCCTGAGTGAGCAGCAACAGATAGGTAGCGCCCAGCTTCTCCATGAGGTTGTCATCAACATCCATTCGTGACCACACGGTACTGACGATTGCGGTCGTGTCGCTAAGCAGCCTGATGTTGCAGGTTTCCAGGATTGTGCATTTAAAGTTTCTTTTCTTCATGTTATCGAACATGGGCTGCAATACTCTTTTGCTCTCTTCATGGTCTGTTGGAGAAAGAATACTGTCCGCGGTTATCACTGTGTGCGGACTGTGGAAGCAGTCGATCCATCCGTCGAAATCCAGTTTTGAGAAAGTTTCACCTACTCTATCGATTACCTTTCGTATCTCGTCTTGTTTGCTCATCGGATCCAGACCCATAGTTCAGTTCATGAGCGTTATATCAAAGTCTGTATAGTGGTCAATTGCTTTTGTTGCAGGAACAGCTGTATTGCTTGGTTTAAAACCCAGGGTCGTGTGGGTTGCCGGTGTGGTGACCACACTTGTGGTAGTTTTTTTGCTTGTCCTACCTTTTGCTGCGGCGCGTGTGCTCGAAGACATGTTGCGTGACAGGGGCGCGACGGAAGTGTCCATTGCAGACATGGACATCAATCTGTTCGCTGGGTCGGTGGATTTCTACGATGTCGTGGCGAGCAATGATTCTGGTCGTTTGCAGGTGGATACACTGGAAGTCGAGGTGTCTCCCTGGTCTATCTTCTCCGGTCGCGTTGAAATTTTGGATCTCAATCTGACCGGCGGCCATCTGGATTTGATTCAGGGGCAAGATGGCGTCTGGCAGCTGGGTTCGCTACGCCTCGATGCAGGTGCTGAGCCGTCGGAGCCCAAGGATGCGGATCCGACGCGGCCTTGGGGATTGGGTGCACATCGAGTGGTTGTTCAGGATTTCACTCTCGCCTTACAGTCCGATCAACTCGTACGTGAGTTCGAGTTGCAACGCCTTTCTGTACAACGGGCTTTTAGCTGGCAACCGAAACAGTCGCTGACACTTGAATTGTCGCTGCGCTCTGGTGAAGCTGAACTTGATATAACAGCGCAAGCGACGCCATTCGACGAGATCATAGAAATATCGGGTGATATCGAACTCGAGAATTTGCTGTTGCAGAATATACGAAATCCGAGCCTGGCGAACGCCCTCGAACATCTCACGGGTACGGTCAATACTGCGGTGGATTTCAACTTGCGCCTGCTGCCTGGCAGTTCTCTTGATCTTGAACTGAGTGGGGAATTCAGTTTGTCCGAAGCGGTGTTTGCCGCGCAAGGTGCCATGCTTGAATTGTCTGAGATCGCGTGGCAGGGCACCACGAAAGCGGCTATCAAGCTCAGTGATGAGGCTGCGCCTGCCTCATTTGCGATGACCGGGGAAGTTAAGTTGACTGACCTGCGCGTGTTGGATATGCAAGACAACTTCGCGCTGCTGTCATTGGGCAACCTGGACGTTCGCGGGTTGAATGTGACGCAACAGCTGGCGGCGATGACAGCATTGACCCTGACGGATCTTGAGGCGCATGTTCAGCGGCTGACCAACGGTACGTTACGCGTACCCGGTGATCTCAACACGACATCTGTGGCATCCGATGGCCAAGAGCAAGGCCAGGCGCGTGGGGCAGTACCGTACTCTGTCCGCATCGGGCAGGTGGTGCTCGCAGGTGACAATTTGATTCACGTGCGCGACGAAGCCGTTAATCCGGTGTTCACAGCCGAGGTGAACATCACGGAGCTAAGCGTGTCAGACATTGATACTGGCAGTGCCCAACCGCTGTCGATCAGCTTCGAGGCCAGCAGTTCCGACATTGACCGTCTGCGGGTGGTGGGGACGCTTACACCGTTCGCTGTTCAACTCAGTGCAGACCTGCAGGTTGACCTTGAAGGCGTGGATTCGTCCCGGTTTTCTGCCTATGTACCCGGCTACAACATTGAGCGTGGGCGCCTGGCATTGCAGAGCAGCGCGACAGTGGTCAATGGGGAACTGGATATCCACGCCAAAGTCACCATCGATAAACTGAAAATTGCAGGGAAAACCGATGATGAAGACCCACTCGTGGCAGCAGGCGCAGCCATGCCGCTCGATGTCATGTTGGATCTGCTGCGTGATTCGCACGATCGCATTGTGATTGAGATTCCGGTCACCGGTAGCCTCGAGCACTTCGATGTTGGTCTCAATCAGGTTATTCGCAAAGCGACCCGGGCGGCCTTGCAAAAAGCAGCAGTAGCCTATGTGAAAAATGCGTTGCAGCCGTTGGGAACGATTCTATTTGCAGCCGATTTAATAGGCAAAGCCGCACGCCCGAGATTCCAACCCGTCGCATTTGCAGCAGGCAAATCATTGCTCACGGGTGAGCATGCCGGGTATACAGACAAGATTGCGGGGCTATTGAAGAAACGCCCCTCGCTAGGTCTTACCCTCTGCGGGGTTGCGACCAAGCAGGATGAAATTGCGCTGATGCGCGCGCCAAAGCGCGTGCTGACGCGGTCAAAGATGGCCTGGTCTCGCTCGGTGTCGACGTTCAACAACTGTTTGATTGTCGAGCATCATTCGAACCCTCGGAAGATGATGTGCCGCGGGTGGAGGTCATGTTGTAAGTTGGAGATGAATACTCCGGTTACTGGGGCGCGCGTTCCAGATCATCCTTCAGGAAATTTGCTGCCCGGTAGAAGTGAAAAACCGACCACAACATGGCTGCCGGCAAACAATACAACATGGCGTAGCGTAATGAATCTACGCCCAGACTGGGTTTGAGTTGATCGCTCAGCACACCAATAGACCAGGGCCCCATGCCCAAGCCAATGATATTTATCACGAGAAAAAGAATGGCCGACGAAAGGGCCCGCATGCGTAATCCCACCAGGCCATGTGTCATCGCCAGGGTGTTACCCAGGTAAACATTGAACAGAACGCCTGGCACGGCGGCAAGTGCTAAAGAGGTATAGGCCCCGTCCACGAGGTAAACGGCGACCATAAAGGGCAGGCAGATAAAGCCGGTGAGTGCTGGCAACCACATGTACCAGCGTACATCGTGTTGAGCCAGTTTTTCAGCGATCAGGCCACCGGAAAAGACGCCGATGGCGCCGCCAAGACCCATTATCAGCGCCAGCAAAGTACCCAGCTCGCCGGTTGTCATGCCGTGAGAACGGATCATGAATGAGGCGGTCCAGCTACTGATGCTATAGCCGGCAAAGGCATTCAGCGCGGCACCCATAGCCATGTGGCGGAACGAACGGCGGCTCCATAACAGGCGCAGCACATCGGTAAAAGGGACGGTGGACTCCGTCGCGGTTTTGTTTTCCGCGGCGCCTCGTACCGGTTCGCGTAAAGCGTAGCGAACGATAATCGCCAGCAGAATACCCGGCGCGCCGACAACAAAAAACGCCACGCGCCAGCCGAAGAATTCATTCAGCCATCCGCCCAGTAAAAAGCCGAACAGGATGCCAAAGTTAACGCCGGTCGAGTATAGAGCCAGAGCGCTGGCGCGCCGATGCGGAGGAAAGATATCTGAGATGATCGAATGTGCCGGTGGGCTGCCGCCAGCTTCGCCGATGCCAACTCCGACCCGCGCGGCCAGCAGTTGCAGGTAGTTTTGCGCCAGACCGCTCAAGGCCGTCATAAAGCTCCACAGTCCCACTGCCATGGCGATGATGTTGCGTCGATTGCTGCGATCTGCCCAGCGCGCAATGGGAATGCCTGCTGTGACGTAGAAGATCGCGAAGGCAAAACCGGTCAACAAACCCAGTTGGCTGTCGGATAAGCCAAGCTCCAGTTTGATGGATTCCTGCAGAATCGACAGCAACTGGCGGTCGATGAAGTTAAACGCGTAAACAACGGTTAACAGCCCCACTGCATAATAGCGGGCACTGGTTGTATCGTAGTGGCCAGGCGATTTTTCAGACGGCGAATCTGGCACGATGTTGCTCGCAGCTGGCTCGTTGGAATCCTGCATTAAGGTTTTCTACCTGGTTGTACAAAAGGAGTTGTGGTTCAGCGGCGTCAGCATCCTTCAGAAGCAGTGGTAAAAGCTACTGGCATTTTGTTGTGTTGTCAGTGACAAATGCTGCAAGTGATGCGCGTCTTTAGACGCGCCCCAGATCTTCCCCCGACAATGGTTGATGACTTCCTTGGGTTGTTACCCACACGGTCGTCGAACTCGATGCACAGGCACATCAGGCTGTTGGCCTGATGCTGATATTCCCGATAGCTTCAATGGCACAGGAATCTACCTAAGTGTAAGCGGTAACGCCCGGTTTCGGGTCAATCACCGAATTCATAACGCGCCGAGATACCCCACCAGCGTGGCGGACCAGCAAAGTTCTCGTACATGCCGAAGCCACCGGTTGCCGGGTCTGCCGCGAGGTCGAATACCATCAGGCGATGGTCCTCATCGGTTAGATTGTTGACATAGGCCGTTATCGACCAACGCCTTGATTCGGTTGTGTAGGTCAGACTTGCGTTGCTTATCATGTAAGCGTCTTCTTCACCCACCGGCGAATTCTTCAACTGGAAGAAGTGATCGCCCATGTAGTTGAAGTCGAATTGGGCAGCGAGGTAGCCGCCGGCCATTGGCCACTCGTAACGCACCATGCCGTTGAAATTGAGGTCGGGTGTGAGCACTGCGTCGCGGTCGATGTCGCGCCCATCCGGGCGGGTAAAGGCGTCTTCGACATTGTTGTCGATCACCGCCACGCCGAGCATGATGTCCAGACCATCCATCGGGGATGCCTGCAATTCGAGTTCCAGGCCAATTGACTCGGCGTCGGTGTTGAAAACCACCGTGGTCAAACTATCGAGGGCGAATGCCTGGTAGTCCTGGTAGTCGTAGTAATAGGCTGCACCATTCAAACGAGCGAGGCCGTCTGCAAATGTCCACTTGAAGCCGGTCTCGTAGGCATTCAGTATTTCCTCGTCGAACTTCATCTCAGAGGGTGCCCGCAGACCTGCGTAGAAATCGGTCGCATCGATGGGTGCGTTGAACCCACCCGCCTTGATGCCCCGGTTGTAGCTCACATACCACAGCAGATCGTCGGTGGGCGTCCATTCGAGGCTCAGCTTGGCCGCGATCAGATCTTCATCGATTTCTGCGTCATTCGGGTTTCCGGTGATGAGCGGAAATCCAAAGGCTGGTCCACCGGGGGCGTTGGAAACCGTGTTTGGATTGAATGTCCAGATGGCGCCACCGAGTCCCAGGCCGTCCTCTACAACGACGTTGAAGGTATCCGGTGCGGAAAACAATGAGAAAAACTGGCGAAAGTCCATTTCCTTCTCTTCCCGCGACCAGCGCACTCCGGCGGTGATCCGTACGCTTTCCGAGATATCGTATTCGACTTGTCCGAACACCGCGTAGGAGGTTGTTTCGGTTTCGAAGGGGTTGTTCAGACCGAGGGTTTCCAGGGACGGGTCGTCCAGTCCAAAACCCGGGAAGGCCGCAGCGAAGAAATTGGATGCGGCGCCGCCGTTGAAGAACTCCCCGTCAATATCCAGATAGTAACCGCCAACCACCCAGGTCATGTTGTCAGTAGTTCCGGTCAGGCGGATCTCCTGAGAGAACTGGTCGATGTCCGAGCGCAGGGCAAAGGCAAAAAAGTCACCGGGGCCGGCATCGGAGTCTTCGATGTAGTCCTTCTCGAGATTCGAAAAGTCGGTGATCGCAACCAGCTCCATGTTATCGCCAATGCCGATCTTCAAGTTGCTGGTAATACCGCTGGTTTCGATCTTGTTAAATCCAATGACATTGATTGAGCCTTTGAACAGATCATGCGCAGTGTCTTGGTAACCTGCTGCGTTGCGTGAATCTCCCTCAGCAGTAAGGTCTGGGCCGTTGAAAGCTTCACCCAGACCAGTGACTGGATTGAGCCGTGCTGAACGGTGAGAGAATGGCGCGATCTTCACATCCTGTTCGGCGGCTCTGACACTCACCAACCACTCGGTGCGCTCGCCGATGTCGAACAGTAGCTGCCCGCGTACCGCCCAGTCGTCACCATCGTTCAAGTCCTTGCCGATGCGATTGTCAAATACGCCGTCGTGCTCGTTGATCACAAACGACAGGCGTCCAGCCACTGTGTCGCTGATGCCGCCGCCGATGGCACCCTCGATTTTGCGTTGATTGTAGTCACCAAAGGTGAGGTCGATATAACCGTCGGTTTCCTGGCTGGGCTTACGCGTAATGTAGTGCACCAGACCACCGGTCGCGTTGCGTCCGAACAGCGTGCCTTGAGGTCCTCGCAGAATCTCTACCCGTTCGAAGTCGAACAGTTGAAATCCGGCACCGGAGGCGGCGCTGATGTATGCCTCGTCCAGATAGATGGCAACCGGTGATTCCTGATGATCCCCGGAGAAATCGTTTTGTGCGACACCACGAATATTAGTGAAAAACGCCGAAGGACCGTTGGGCTGTATGGTGGTGACACCTGGCGACATGGCCGTGACTTTTTCTGCGCTTGCCCAGCCTAGTTGGTCGAGCTGTTCTCCGGTGAAGGCGGTCACTGCAATACCGACATCCTGCATGCTTTGATCGCGTTTCTGCGCGGTGACAACGATTTCTTCCAAAACCGCTGCCTGGGTCATTGTAAACGAGCCTAACAAAGCGAAAACCGCCCAGCGGCCAGATCTGATTGAGAATTTCATGAGTTCCCCTCCTCGTCGTTTGTACCGGATATGTCGCCGGCGTGGTTGACCACCACAGTGATCATCGCTTCGAGCGCAATGGACTTCAGCGCCGCGCGATGCTCTGCGTATGGTCGTTTGTAACCTATAAAAACCGTTTGCCCTTCAATCGAAGCACAGATAAATAGTGCAAGCTCGTCGATATGAAGCCGGGAAAGATCCGGGCGTGCGGCAGTGATCAGTTCTCTCAGCACTTCCATGTATGCGTTATACAGGTCGCGCATGCGTTTTGCATTGTGTTCATCTCGATTTGCCAGCACCCACAATTCGGGGAAAAACATAGTCGTCTCTTCACTCGCAAGATCTTCCAGCACGTAGTCCAGCACAGCGCGCAGGCTCACAATGGGGTCGTTACCGTCATTTGCGCGTAGAAACTCGAAGGCTCGCAGGTAGGGCTCGAGTACCCAGTCGAGCAGCGCTTGTAGCAGATCGTCGTGGCTTGCGAAATAGTAGCCGAGATTGCCAGGCGCCATGCCGGCCGCGCGCGCGACACCGCGGATGGTGACTGCAGTGAGGCCTTTTTCTACCATGAGTTTGCTTGCTGCTTGCAGTATTTCTTCGCGCCGGCTGTTGCCGAGGCTGGAGTGGCCGCGCTGTTCCACCAACGCTTTCAGTGCTGTCGTGGTAGCTATCAAAGATAGGACTCTTGTACTAAGAATTAGGACGAGTGTACTATATGTGTCGATATTCGATAGATCCAGTGAATAATGTCGGCTGTATGGACGTCAGGTGGAGATGCTCCTAGACTGACCCTTAAGTGTGGCGTTGGCATGCTGATGATCCGGGAGGGAAGCTAAGTATGTGCTTTGTGATGTTGCAGGCGTGCGTCCGCAGGTGTGCGTTGTTCCCTGTTTATGTGCTGGCCACTGCTCTGATCTGCGTACCGGTGGTGCAGGCTGAGCTTAAGCCCGAACCGATCCCCAATGTTGTCTCCTTAAGCGTTCCGTATCCATCCTCTTATGCCATCGTGCACGACTTTGCCTTCAACAGCCTGATCGATTCGAGCTTCGGCCTGGTCGATACTCACACCCGGCACTTCAAAGGCATGTTGAGTGCCGGGCAATTCGCCACCATCGATATTTCCATGTCGCGACAAAAATTTTATGTGGGTGAAACCCTGCACTCGCGTGGCACGCGTGGCACCCGACAGGATGTGGTCGCCATTTACGACTTTGCCAATCTAAGCCTGGTGGGCGAGATCGACCTGCCGCCGAAACGCATGAATGTGGTGGTGAACGAGTCGAGTACCGCGATTACCCCAGACGATAAGTTCATGTTGGTTTTCAATATGAACCCTGCCACCTCGGTCACAGTCATTGACTTGGACGCAGAAGCGATCGTCAGCGAGATTCAAACGCCCGGTTGTTCGCTGATTTACTCGATGATGGATGGTGGCTTTTTCACCCTGTGCGGCAATGGTGGTTTGGTAGCGATTTCGCTGGATAAGAATGGCCAGGAAAACGGCCGTTGGGCGAGTAAGCCCTTCAATGATATTGATAACGATCCTTTATCAGAGAAAGCTGCCCTGGTAGATGGTGTCTGGTATTTTGTTACCTATGCAGGTGAGGTCCAACCCATCGACGTAAAGGGTAAAGAGCCTCAAGTCGTGCCGCGCTGGTGGCTGACCACACCGGATGAACGTGCGGCAAATTGGCGTCCTGCAGGATGGCATGGCAAAGCGGGTCACGACCAAGGCTTATTGTGGGTAGCAATGACGCCAGACGGGTACAACGGCAGTCACAAAGATCCAGCCACCGAGGTCTGGCTGTTTTCAATTGAAACCAAAAAACGCCTCACCAGAATTGCGCTGAAGGTCCCGGCTCTAAGCATTACTGCCAGTGGTGGCAATGCGCCGCGATTGTTAGTGGTAAACATCGAAGGTGGCTTGGACGTCTACGATGGTCGATCCGGGGATTACGTGCATAGTATTCATGAATTGGGTGATGACCCGTATATGGTTCACGCCCTCTTTTAGACGCGGAGTCTGACAGCGGAGATCTTATGAGCTTGCTTGATCGTCTAAACAAAGTGACCGAACGAGGCGTGAGGGAGATCGCACGCCGTAGTTCCCGCCGAGGTTTTCTTGGCACGCTAGGCTCGGTGCTCGCCGGTGTCGCATCGCTACCCCTGCTGCCGGTCGCGCGCGCTAGTGTCGTGGAGGAATCTCTCGTTGCAGCGCAAACTACCGGTAACCCCGAAGATCCGGGCGATCCAACCCAGTGCGAGTACTGGCGTTATTGCGGCATTGACGGTTTTTTGTGCAGTTGCTGCGGCGGCACCCAGAACGCATGCCCGCCGGGTACTGAAATGTCACCACTCACCTGGGTAGGTACCTGCAGGAATCCGGCGGATGGTTTGAACTATGTCATCTCTTATAACGATTGTTGCGGAAAAGGCAGCTGCGGACGCTGCTTGTGTAATCGTAATGAAGATGACCGCCCTGTCTACAGACCCTCTGCGAACAACGACATTAACTGGTGTATCGGCACCTCCACCAGCGTCTATAACTGTTCTACCGCGGTCATACTTGGCCTTGCCGGGTAACAAAAAAGACAACGAGGAAAAGACATAGAAAAGATATGAAAAATATACCTGGTCTGTTTTTG
>Ga0114949_10001817_pt1 | contig 13050 bp, 7 predicted proteins | sample N074metaG_FD_83505 | JGI IMG/M metagenome (GOLD analysis project Ga0114949, IMG submission 83505) | Deep subsurface microbial communities from Kermadec Trench to uncover new lineages of life (NeLLi) - N074 metaG | ecosystem: Environmental > Aquatic > Marine > Ocean trench > Sediment | place... | reverse complement strand
TTATGGGAATATGATAACTGGAATTTTCTGCGTTCGTCGATTTATGGGGTTGGTTTCTTTTTGGGGCTGGCCGTAGTCAGACAAGATCCTTGCCTCGGCTACTTAGCGTCTGGGCTTATCAAGTGTTCGGTCCGGCGCAAGATAGGTTCGGGTTGACGCATTAGCGTTATACTTTTTGACAAAACCTCTGGAGTGGATCGCCATGATCTACAACTACCTGATCTCGGCTTTGCGCAGCCTGATGCGGCAGAAACTGTTTGCTGTGATCAATATTGCCGGGCTGGCGATTGGGCTGGCCGCGTGTATGTTGATTATTCTGTTTGTTCAGCATGAGTTTAGTTATGACCAGCAGTTTTCTGATATCGGGCGTTTGTACAGGATAGAGGCGACAGCGAATATTCCAGGGCAGCAGAGTACGGCAATGCCGCGGTTTTTTGGGGCGGCATATGATTTGCTGCCGAATGATTTTGACGAGATCGAAAGTATTACCCGATTGCAGATGCGTGGTGGAACGGTTGTCAAGGCAGATAGTTCGACTGCCGAGACATTTGCCACAGTGGATCCTGAGTTTCTTGGCTTATTTGATTTCCCGATGCTGGAAGGCAGGCGTGAGGGTGCCCTGGATGCACCGACGTCAATTGTGTTGACGGAAGAAATGGCGGTCAAACACCTGGGCGATAAACCATGGCTGGGCCGTACGATTGTGATCAATGAGACTCTCGAGAGGGAGATGAAGGTTACTGGCGTGATTGAGACTCTGCCTGGTAATACCCACTTCGATATTGATTTTCTGGTGCCCGTGAACCAGCAGGTTTATGAGGCAAGTGGAAGCGGTGGTCGAACTGATCTGAACCGGTGGAATGGTCTCCAATTCAATGTGTACGTGAAACTGAAAGAAGGTCGTGACCCTGGGAATCTAACAGACGGCATGAACAACTGGGTGGATAAGTACTTTCCACCTGAAATCCAGGCGCTTGTAGGTATCAATGGCAGCGAACTATTCACACCCAGGGTCATGCCGGTACGGAATATCCATATGTTCAGTCCGGTTCAGTTTGATATGAAGGCGCCGGGGAGTCTTACTACTATTTATAGCTTCGGTGGTATCGCCTTGTTGATGCTGTTGATTGCCTGCATTAATTTTATGAACCTGGCGACCGCTGCATCAACGATGCGCGCCAAGGAAGTTGCACTTCGCAAGGTGATGGGTGCAACTCGACAACAACTTTTTGTGCAGTTCGAGATCGAGTCAGTTCTCTCCGCGATCATCGGTCTATTGTTTGCACTTGTGATAATTGAACTGGCGCTCCCTTCATTCAGCGAATACACGGACAGACCGTTGACTGCGGCTATGTTATTTGATCCGTTGGTTGCATCTACCATCTTGTTCCTTACTCTCTTTGTCGGTCTGATTGCTGGTCTACATCCCGCCCTGGTGTTATCAGGTTTCAGGCCTGCACGGGTGCTACAGTCGAACAAGTCGGGTGCATCCGGCAGTGCGGGATTGCGTGCAGTGCTGGTTCTATTCCAGTTTACGATCTCTGCAGCGCTGATTATCATGACACTGCTGATCTATGTGCAGACTGACTACGCACAGTCTATGGACATGGGCTATGACAATGAAAATGTGATTGGAGTCCGGGGCCTCGGCACACGGCAAATTGGCGATTCGGCAGAAACCGTTCTGAATGTCGTCAATGAAATACCCGGGGTCGCCAGTACCAGCCTTGCCTCCTTCGCGCCAGGTGATGGTCGCAATACCGGCCTGTCGTTAAAAGTACCCGGAGTCGATGACAGGATCATCATCTTCTATCGATCTGTCTATCCTGCTTTCTTCAAACAATTTGACGTAAACCCCGTTGCAGGTCGACTGCTTGATGATGCCCACCCGAATGATCGAACACTGTTTATCGATGATCCTGATTCGCTGGAAGAACAAAGGCTCAATGTCGTCATCAACGAGGCGGCAGTGAAGACACTCCGGTTTGATTCACCAGATGATGCGATTGGCAAAGTTTATTATCGTGGCCGTGAAAACCAGATCGTGAATACGATTGTCGGCGTCATTCCGAACATTCATTTCGGGTCGCCCCGGATGGTGCAAGACGGTGAAATTATGATGTATATCCCGGCGGAGGTGAACACCCTGCTTGTCTCCTATGAAACCGACCAGTACCGCCAGGTAACAAAGCAAATCGAATCGAAAATCCAGGAGATGTTCCCCAGGGTGCAAACCCAGATCCAGCACCTGCAGGAAAACATAGCACAGCAATATCGAGAAGAAGAGATCCAGAGCAGGTTGCTCGGTATGTTCTCGGCGCTTGCAGTTCTTATTGCCTGTATGGGCTTGTTTGGGCTAGCCTCATTTACCATCGCACGCCGCACAAAGGAAATCGGTGTGAGGAAAGTGATGGGGGCATCTTCCCGGGAAATTGTGCTTTTACTACTAGGTCAGTTTGCAAGACCGGTACTCATTGCCAATGTACTGGCCTGGCCGATCTGCTGGTATGCCGTTAACGAATGGCTAAACGGCTTTACCTATCGGATAGATTTATTACCCTGGTTCATCGTCGTCGTCGGCCTTGCCATCATGGTTACAATTTCACTGGCCTGGGGCACGGTGGCGGCGCACGCCTTCAAGGTTGCGCGGACAAGTCCGATCTTTGCGTTACGCTACGAGTAATCGCTATTCGTAACGAAGTGCCGTAATGGGACTGGCTCCTGCGACCTTCAAAGCCCTGCTGGCCACAGTTAACCACGCAATGAGCAACGCACCGGCTCCTGCGACAAGGCACGCACCGAGAATGTAGCTGCCATCGATTCTGTAGATAAACCCTTCAAGCCAACCACTCATAATGAACCAGGCAATCGGCCAGGCCAATACATTGGCGATAAGGACAGGGATCGTAAATTGCCATACTAATAATGTAACAATGTCGCGAGCCCTTGCGCCCATGACTTTTCGAATGCCGATCTCTTTTGTTCGACGTTCAGCGGTAAACGAGGCCAGGCCGTAGAGACCGAGGCAGGCAATGACAATCGCAAGAACTGAGAAGACTGCAAACAGTTTGGCTTGTTGTTCTTCCTCCAGGTACTGTGCCCGAATCATGTCATCAAGGAACTGGTGACTGACAGGGGACATAGGCACCATTTCTTTCCAGACATCTTCTACATCCGAGACCAGGCGTGATACATCATTTGATTCAAAGCTAATGGTTGCGACTTGCAGTGAACCCGGATTATTAAGGAAGACGCTCGGGCGAATACCGAACTTTATTGACCTGAAGTAAACATCCTTCGACACGCCGATAATCTCAAGGTCATGGGTGCCTGAACCGAATACATCAGCCCTCAGCAATTTGCCTATGGCTTCCTCTGGGCGACTAAAACCCAGCGCCCGCAGCGCTGATTCGTTGATAATGATACTCGCCTGACCAATCCTGGTGTCATCTTCTTCAATGTCTTCAATCTGGTCGGTACCAAAGCTTTCACTAAAAGTTCTGCCCGCCAGAAGATCCATGTCATAGGCTTCAAAAAAGCCGAACCCGGCAGAGTAGTAGTTGATAATCAGTTCATCACCGGATTCTCCACCATCCGTTCGCTGAAATCCCGTGTTATTTTCATTGTCCTGGCTTGGGACTTCTGAAGAGAGAACCACGCTTTTTACACCAGGTATTGAAGACAGCTCATTGATGATTGCATCCTGTTGCTCCATTGCTCCTGTACTGTTTAGCCCGTCTACGATGAGTTTACTTTCGAAAGAATAACCAACATCCATGTTCCGCGCGTACATGGTCTGGCTATAAATCACCGCAGTGCATACAGCAAGACCGATTGAGGCGGCAAACTGGAAAATAACCAGCATTGACCTTATGTTGCCCTGCCCACTACCCTCACTGGATTGATTGGCCTTCAGGATTCTTGCTGGTAAGAATCTGGAAAGGTAGATAGCCGGATAGGAGCCTGACAGGAGCCCGACCAGCACTGAGATCACGACCAGGGTTAAAAGCATCGGCAATTCTTCCGATAGGACCAGTGTCAATTCTCGATTGATGGCCTGATTGTAATAGGGTAAAAAAATCTCAACAGCGACCAGGGCAAAAAGTAACGACAACACCGCAATAGCCACAGCTTCACCGAGAAACTGCAGCGCTACCTGAAACCGGGATGCACCCATCACCTTCCGCAAAGCGACTTCCCTGGCTCGATGAGATGCTCGAGCCGTGGACAGGTTCATAAAATTGATGGATGCGATGAGTAGAATAAGAATGGCGACGCCAACAAACGTTGCAACCATTTCAATATCACCCAGCGCCTTCATATCTCCCATGCTCCCAGCATCTTTTTTTGCGGACAGATGAATATCAGGGACAGACATCAATTTTAGTTTAACCATGTCAGAAGGAATGGTGCCTTCAGGGACCATTTCCGTAAACGGACTCTTCGAATCCAGCCACTGCAGAATCCGATTCTCAAGATTTGAAACGCTAACCCCAGGTTTGAGCTTGAAGTAGGTATAGGTATTAACACTGGTCCAGGTGTTCAGCAGATTCGGCGCATAATCGAACATGCTGGGTTCGAGCACCGTCAGGAAATCGATATCAAGATGGGTGTTCTCCGGCAAAGTTTTTATCACCCCGGTGACCTGGACATCTATCTGCTGACCCTGCAAACAGCAAACCGTTAGTGACTCACCGACAACATCGCTACGGCCATAATATTTCAGTGCCATCTCCCGGGTGATAACAAAATCCATGGGCTTGATGAAGGAAGTCCCTGCTGAACCGTATAAAAACGGCAGATCAAACAATTCAAAAAAGGGTTGATCGGCAAACATGACACTTTCGTTGAATATTTTGTCATCCTTGATTAATGTGGTACCCACCTGAAGCAAGCGAACCCCTGCTTCTACTTCTTCTGATGCAAAGCCTTTTACAGCCTCCATCATTTTCCCTGCCGACCTGACAGTCAGGAAAGGTGGACGGTCCGGAGGCACAAATGCCGTATGCAGTCGCACCAGAGTATCAGCCTCTGTTAACCACCTGTCATAGGACACTTCATCCCTGACATACATGAGGATTAGCACGCAACTCATCAGGCCAACCGAAAGCCCAAATACATTGATCACGGAGAACAACCTATTGTTGACGAAGTGACGCCAGGCAGTCAGTAGATAGTTTTTTAACACGGCGCCTCCTTACTCGTATCGCAATGCATGGATCGGATTTGCCCTGGCAATTTTAACCGCGTGTATGGCAACAACAGCCCAGGCGAAAACAACAGCAAACAGCCCGGAAGCCATCACAACACCACCAGGCAACGTCAACCTGTCTGCAAAGAAGTCCAGATATTTGCTGGAAGCAAGATAAGATAGTGGCAAGGCAACCAGCAATGCCCACATCACCGGTTTAGAGAACTGCCAGATGAGCAAGCCAACAATCTGCAGCATACTGGCACCCATCACCTTGCGGATACCAATTTCCCTGGTTCTGCTCTCTGCCATAAAAGCTGCCAGTCCGAACAATCCAATCAAGCTCAGCATCAACGCGACAAAGGCAAAGACACCAAACACCCGCGTGAAACCGCTATATATTCCGAACATATCGCCGAAGGTTTCATCGAGAAACTCACTCTGGATCGGATAATCTGGAATCAATGTTTCCCATGTTTCCTCAATGCTGGTAAGGGCATTGCCTAAACCGGCTCCCTTTATCCTGATCGAAACTGTATCGACGGAGTCAGGTCTCGACATAAAGACCATTGGTTTTATCTTATTATGGAAACCCTGATAATTCTGATCCGGCAATATGCCAACAATGGTATATGCCCGTTCTTCTCGCTCATCAGGGAAATCGTAGAAAACTCCACCCAGTGCATCGTTGGCAGAAGCAAAGCCCAGTTTGTAATAGGCAAGTTCATTAACGAGCACGTTTGCAGCTAACGATCCTTCGATGATGGTGTCATTCGCAATCGCCTTGTCCAGATTTCGGCCTATCAGTAAGGGGACGTCATAAGTTTCAAGAAAATTTTCATCGATGATTATCTGCATGAGGTTAAAAGCAGAATCCTTGTCACCTGCCGTGGCACCCGCGCCAAACGACGAGTTACTTTGTTCATAGGGTACCTGGCTGGAATACGCGATTGAGTCTACACCAGGGATAGCGAGCAATTCAGTTCTTAGTGTTTCCAATCGTTGCTGGATACTTTCTACACCCAAGCGCTTCAATGTGATTATCTGAGACCTTGGATAGATATTGCCCGCACTTTCAACCCTGGCATTTTGAAAATAGATAATCATGACCATGGCCAGCATAAAAATTGAGATCGAAAACTGCACACCCAACATGAGGCTTCTGAATAAACCACCTTTGGCGCTCTGCTTGCCACCGTCACGCAAAGCCTCAATGGGAGATGCATGAGTGATCAGATAAGCAGGATAAGCCCCGGCTACCAGTCCCACCATCATTGTCGTTAACAACAGCCAGGGCAGTATCTGCGCATAGTTCATTGTTAATCCCCGATCAACTGCCGTATTGAATACCGGAACCAGAACCTCAAGCAGAGCCAGCGCTATCAGCATCGAGATCAATGTAATGCACAGACTTTCAACCAGGAACTGGATCAGCAACTGACCGCGTTCTGCACCCATGGTTTTTCGGAGCCCGACTTCCTTGGCACGACTTAAGGATTGGGCAGTGGCGAGGTTTGTGTAATTGACAATCGCCACAACTAAAACAAGAAACGCCAGCAGTCGCACAGACTCAAGGACCGGCAGACCAATTGCGTCCCAGATAATGGTGTTGGCTTCTACCAGGGGACGAACATTCAGGCCGACAATAAATTCTCTGCTATCTTCCGGAAAGTGACTCTCATAGACACCGTCAATCTGCGCCTGCAGCCAGCTACGGTCCCTGCCTTCCTTCACCAGCATATAGGTAAAATCACCGGAAGACAGATTGTTGAAATTTCCTGCCAGGTCGTAATCACTGGCTCGATTCAATGCAGCCAGTGGCGCTACCAGCCCGAAACCATTGCCACCTATGATCCCGGATTTGAAATGGGTGTTAGCTGGCAAGTCTTCAATGACCGCGGAGACCTGCAGAGTGACATCATGATCCAGCGTCAGCATTCTGCCAATCGCTGGGGAATCCCCGAAGAATTTGACCGCCATGGACCGGGTCATCAATATCCCTAACGGATCATCAAGCGCCCGGCTGTCGCCTTCTACATAACTGAAATCGAATATCTTCAACAATGAAGGGTCGACAAATCGAATATCCTCGTAGTAGTGATCATCGTCAATGGAAAGAAGAAATTCCCTTCCTACCGTACGTGCTACTTCTTCTACATCTTCAATATCAGTCAGAATAAATGGCGCGAATGCTGTATAGATGCCGTCGGTTTCACCCACTCCAATATTTGCGGTAGGTGAAAAAATAGACCCTGCAGTGAATATACGACCCGAATTTTTGTAGAACAGGTCGTGGCTCTGTTCATAATCCACCAGTAATGAACCAAAGATGTAGACCGTGAGGCCAACGACCAGACCCAGAATATTTATCGAAGCATACAGCCTATTTTTTAGTATCTGCCGCCAGGCGATAAGGAGGTAATTTTTGAACATGATGATGTTTGCTCCTGGCTAAATCGCGGCTCTCAGGTTTTCTGTGACGACATGACCATCGAAGAGATTGATCGTCCTTCTCGCATAGTCGGAATGTGAAGGGCTGTGAGTCACCATGACGATGGTTGTGCCTTCCTCGTTCAAACCCTGGAGCATTTCCATCACTTCCTGGCCGTGAGCACTATCAAGGTTGCCGGTCGGCTCGTCAGCAAGGATCATTCCCTGATTGCCGACGACCGCTCTGGCGACAGCGACACGCTGCTGCTGTCCGCCTGATAACTGGCTCGGCATGTGTTTTGCGCGGTGGGCTATACCAATCTTGTCCATGATGGCAGCAACCCGATCCTTGCGCTCTTTGCCCGGGATATTGTGGTAAAGCAAGGCCAGTTCTATGTTCTCGGCAACTGTTAGTTCATCAATGAGATTAAACGACTGGAAAATGAAACCGATGTTCATTTTTCGAATATTGCTTAACTGGGATTCCGAGTACCCGGAAACATCGTCACCGAGAAAAAAGTATTCACCCGAACTCGGAGAAACCAGCATGCCTACAATCTTGAGCAACGTCGACTTGCCACAACCGGAGGGGCCCATTATGGCCACAAACTCGCCTGCCTCAATTTCAATATTGACCGCATCAAGAGCAACCGTCTCAACTTCATCTGTACGATAGACTTTTGATAAATTGTGTAGCTTCAGCATGATTTATTCCTTCTTACCTTTAGGTTTAATCTTCAATTAATTTGAGACGATCCATTTCCTTGAAACTCGAGTAGGGGCTGGTGACAACTTCCTCGCCGACTTCAAGTCCTTCCAGGACTTCTATACTTCTGGAATTCCTTCTTCCCAGCCTGACAGTTCGCTTGACAGCCTCACTGCCATCACCGCTGACAACAAACATCCAGTTGCCACCCGTGTCCTGATAAAACGCACCGTTGGGGATCAATGTGGCTTTGCTGGAATCACCCAGAGTCAATTTCGCCTGCAGAGTTTGCCCGCGGCGAATTCCTTTAGGCTCTTCACCATTGAACAGCAGATCTATCTCGAACTGACCATTGCTGACCTGAGGGTAGATTTTGCCGATGGTGAGCTCATATCTCTCCCCACCTTTTTCAAATCGTGCCGCCTGCCCAATATCAACCCGGTTTAAATAGAATTCGTCAATACTGGCGCGTAATTTAAAACTGTCCGGGTCATCAATTTGGCCGAGTCGCCCACCACGCTGGATGCTCTGGCCGACTTCCACATCAAAACCGGAAAGTTTCCCGGTAACAGGTGCACGTACGTTGAGTGCATCGAGGTTTTTGCGAGCAAGGACCAGGCTTCGCTCTAAATGAGCCCCCGAAACCCGGAGAAACTTGAGCTGGGTTTCCTGTAAACGCGCATCGGTCGCCTGGCTCTCAAGCGTAACTTCCTGACGGTTCGAAAAGTATTCAAGCTCATCAATGGCATCTTCAAGCTGGCTTTTAATAACAACGCCTGCAAAATCCAGGTCTGAGAGACGACCAACTCTTCGGTTCAATCGCTTGATCTGGTAAGCGATCTCCACCAGATTTCGTTTGTGTTGCAGCCGGTTCTGTTCCAACTGGAGCTCAATAGTGCGCATGTTGTTGAGTTGTTCAGTCACTATTGCTTCATTTCGCGTAACATCAAGTTGCAGGGAGATGTTGTTCAACACCACCAGCAAGTCCCCGACCTCGACCATGGCGCCATCTTCAACCAGCTTCTGGTCTATCTGACCACCTTCAATCATGTCGAGGAAGACCGTCTTGAGTGGAGTAACCCGGCCGCGGATAGGTATGAAGTCCTCGAATACGCCACTGGTCACTTTAGAGATGACGATTCGGTTGTTCTTGATTACCAGGGAACGACCGCTGCCCTGGTCAACCAGGTACCAGGCGATCAGCGACATGACAACGACGACCCCGACTGCAATGACGATGTTTTTGATGGGCAGTTTCTTTTCTATCGCCCTGTCCATCCCTGCACCAGAGATAGAGCTGTTGATTGAAACAGGCCGGGTCGAACTTCCTGGTGGATTAATCACTTTCATTCTATTGGGACGATGTTTGCTGTTGATTGGTTTAAAGCAATTGCCATGCCAACGCTTAATCCATTGTTTTTTAACAATAATTCTAAAATGATGTTCATTATCGGACAGTTTTCATGTTCGATTGTGAACATCAGGTGTTCGATATCGGACATTCATCAGGTGTTCGATATCGGACATTCAATGGGTGTACGATATCGGACAGACGGACAGGAGACAAACAAGTGACGATTGAAGATGGCATCATTCTGATTGTTGATGACGATGAAGACATTTTGACGGCTGGCAAGCTTTTGTTAAAACGACACTACCGGCAGATCGACACCTGCAATGACCCACACCAGATTCCCGAACTGATGGCAGAAACAAGCTATACGGCTTTTCTGCTGGATATGAATTTTGGACCCGGCAAGTCCAGTGGTGCAGAAGGTTTCTATTGGCTAAAGAAAATACTTGAGGCAGACCCTGATGCCGTGGTCGTCCTGATTACCGCTCACGGTGGCGTGGATGTGGCGGTTGAGGCCATGAAGATCGGGGCGACTGACTTCATTTCCAAACCGTGGCAAAACGAGAAGGTCGTTGCCACGTTATCGGCCAGCGTCAAGCTCAGCCAGACACGCACCGAGGCGAAGAAGCTAAGGGAAACCAACAGCGCCTTAATGGAAGTCTCGAGGACATCTGACCAGCCTATGCTAGGTGACTCCGATGCCATGAAGTCAGTTCAGTCAATGATTTCCAGGGCCGCACCTACTGATGCGAACGTGTTGATCTTAGGCGAGAATGGTACTGGTAAAGAGCTCATCGCACGTGCACTGCATCTGCAATCGCATCGCAGCCGGAATATTTTCATGACTGTTGATCTTGGCAGCATCACCGAGACATTATTTGAGTCTGAACTTTTCGGGCACATTAAAGGTGCGTTTACAGATGCGTCATCTGACAAGGTCGGGCGGTTACAGGCTGCTGACGGCGGCACCCTGTTTCTTGATGAGGTTGGCAATTTGTCCCTGCATTTACAGGCTAAATTGCTTTCGGTTCTGGAGCAAAGGCAGATCTCCCTGGTTGGCTCCACTAAACTAATCGATATTGATGTCCGGGTGGTTTCGGCAACCAATCTGCCCAAGAGCCAACTCATGAATGAAAATGTATTCAGGCAGGATTTGTTGTTTCGCTTGAATACTGTTGAGATTGAGCTGCCTCCACTAAGAGATCGCCCGGATGATATCCCACAGATCGCCAGGCACTATGCGGATTACTATTGTCGAAAATATGGCAAAGCACCCAAACACTATTCAGATGAGGCCCTGAATTCAATTACAGAATACCCATGGCCCGGCAATATTCGCGCGTTACGGCATGCCATTGAACGTGCTGTCATCTTGTCTGATGGCGAAGTATTTACGCCTGCTGATTTTCAGCTGGCCGAGCCACTTACCGCCGCTACGACAAATGAAAGCACAATAGATGAATCCCGTGATGCCGAACTTAATCTTATCAAGCTGGAAAAACGCGCAATTGAACAGGCACTTAGCCAACATCGATACAATATCAGCCATGCAGCGAAAGAACTTGGACTGACGAGAGCCGCCCTTTACCGAAGGATGGAGAAACATGGGCTTTAACAAATTCGGTGTATTGCTAGCGTTTCGCCTGACCTTGATTTTGATCATCCTGGCATTTGTCGGCTTTCTGATCATTACACCGGGTTATCACGCAGCGACGCTGCTCAGCATTTCCATCGCCAGTCTCCTGACAGTTGAAGTGTTCCGATTTATTTCCAAAACAAACAAAGAGCTATCACGTTTTCTTGACGCCGTACGCTACGCCGATTTCGGGCAACGCTTTCAATTTACCGCACAGGGTGCAGGTTTCAGTGAGCTGGGCAATACCTTCACCAATATCCTTGATCGATTTCGCCAGGACAGGAAAAAGCAGGAGAGTGAGCTCAGGCATCTGAAGGCGTTGTTAGAGCATGTGCCAGTGCCGCTCATATCACTTCACTCAGATAACCAGATCACACTCTGGAATAACTCAGCCAGAAGACTATTTGGACTCGCACAGGTTACCCGTCAATCGGACCTGGTTCAGTTTGGTGATGATTTCTATCGGCAGGTGAGGGATATACAGCCCGGCGAGAAGCTCCTGGTGACTTTCCAGGCAGACGATCTCGAACAGCAACTCACCTTGTCAGCCAGTGAAATTACGATTGCCTCATCGACTGAACGACTCATCAGCCTGAATAATATCCAAACTGAACTAGATGGGGTCCAACTCAATGCCTGGCAAGACCTTGTTCGCGTCCTTACCCATGAGATTATGAATTCTATCACCCCGGTAGCCTCGTTAGCTAAAACCGCAGTTGATCTTGTTGATGATGTCAGTTCGAAACTCACGGATAACACAGAAATACTGGAAGAACTGGATGATGTGAAAAATGCAGTGAACACCGTGGCACGCCGCTCCGATGGTCTTATGAATTTTGTTTCAAGTTATCGACAGCTGACCCGGTTACCCGCACCAGATAAAACCCGCTTCCAGATCAGCGAACTGTTCGCTGATGTTACCCGAATGGCTACACTTGGCTGGCTGGAAAATGGCCTGGCGCTGATGACCAATGTGGAACCTTCCGGGCTGGATGTCTTCGCCGACAGGCAAATGATTGAGCAGATCCTTATTAACCTGTTGCAGAACAGTGAACATGCTCTTGCCGAGACTGACAATGGGAAAGTCACCCTGGCAGCACGGTTAAACAAGAGGGGGCACGTTACCATTGAGGTCGCCGATAATGGAACCGGTATTGCCGAGGAGATCGTTTCGAGAATATTTGTGCCTTTCTATACCACCCGCCGTGAGGGTAGCGGCGTGGGGCTCGCACTTAGCCGACAGGTGATGCTTGCTCATGGAGGCTCGATCTCCTACATCCGGAACGAGCCTGCCGGTGCCAGGTTCATGTTGAATTTCTAGGTTTTTACATCGGGTGCCCTGAGTCTTTTAACCAGGCTTGATGTATCCCACCGGCCGCCGCCCATTCTCTGTACCTCAGAATAGAATTGATCGACCAGGGCTGTCTGGGGCAGTGAAGCACCGATTGTATCTGCTGTGCTCAGGGCAATATCCAGGTCCTTTCGCATCCAGTTGACTGCAAAACCAAAATCAAACTTCCCTTCCGCCATGGTTGCCGAGCGATTTTCCATCTGCCAGGATTGCGCCGCTCCTTTTGCAATAACATCAAACACGGCATCACAATCAAGCCCGGCCCTTTCCGCAAAGTGCATTCCCTCGGATAGACCCTGCAAGATTCCAGCAATACATATCTGGTTGACAGCTTTGGTGAGTTGGCCGCTACCGGCCGGGCCCATCAGGCGGACTGATTTGG
>Ga0114949_10001816_pt1 | contig 13052 bp, 9 predicted proteins | sample N074metaG_FD_83505 | JGI IMG/M metagenome (GOLD analysis project Ga0114949, IMG submission 83505) | Deep subsurface microbial communities from Kermadec Trench to uncover new lineages of life (NeLLi) - N074 metaG | ecosystem: Environmental > Aquatic > Marine > Ocean trench > Sediment | place... | reverse complement strand
CGCTGTTGCCCTGACCGTCGCTGTTGCCCTGACCATCGCTGTTGCCCTGACCGTCGCTGTTGCCGTTATTGCCCTGGTCGTCGTTGCCGCCACCGGCGTTGCCATCGCCAGAGTCGCCGTCTTTACCGTCGTTGGGATTACCGTCGCCGTTATTGCCCTGGTCGTCATTGCCGCCACCGGCGTTGCCGTCGTCAGAGTCGCCGTCTTTGCCGTCGTTGGGATTACCGTCGCCGTTATTGCCCTGGTCGTCGCCGCCACCGGAGTTGCCAGGGCCGTCGTCATCAAATATTGCATCGAGGATGTCATCAGCAATGCTGCCATCTTCCAGGCTCAGGGAGATGCCCCGTTCTTTATTGGTGGCAGTAATGGTTTGCTCAGGGATTTCCGGGGCCCGTGAAAGGTCTGCGGCGGGTGTATTAGAAACTACCGCCTCGCTGCGCTCTGAGCCAATGGTCAAAGAGTTCGAGTTGAATTCTTCAGTACCTGAAGTTTCTGTCTGGCTGCTGTCCCCAGTGCCGGTTTCACTGTCGCCTGCGCCCGAGTCCCGCGATTCGCTGGATTCGGTGACACCTGCGACATCTTGATCCTGGGCATCTTCGCGTTGCTCTTCTTCAGATTCCTTTGCGGTAGAAGGTTGCTGGCGCAACAGGCCTGGGGGGGCAGTCAGCTGTCGGGGTGGAGTGTTGGCACTGGCCACGAAGCCGTATTCATTCTTGTCGATGTCGAGGCTGCCGGCATCGTTCTTGACCCAGACGCCGCCCACGGTCACACCGATGTATAGTCCATCTTCAGCGTTGCCTTGACCTGAAGAGCCGCCACAGTCGCCAGAGCACAGGCGCGCGGTGTAATCTGTACCGCGAATTCCCATGGTCGCAACCGGGGTTCGCAACTCGTAGGTGCCATCTTTGTGGCTCTTGCCGATAGCGCCGGAGATGCTGCGGAACGCACCTTTCAGGAGGCCCAGACTGGCCTTGCCATCATTGGCTGCCAGTGCCACGGGATCTCTTGTGTTTTCAGCCAACTGGTAGCTTTCCACGGTAAAAATCGTATCCGGTCGAATGGCAATACGGGCCCCGTCCACCATCAGTAATTGAATCCGCGCAGATGTGCCGGTATTTATTATGTCGCCTTCGAAGATGTAGGAGCCCTTGATCAGGGGCAGGGTAGGTCCGCTAAGTTGCTCGACACTATTGGGTCCACGCGCGAACATCACACGTCCCGCTATCGCGCTTGCGCTAACGTGGGCGGTGCTGGCCAGCTGAACTATTACAAATAGTATTGTGGCTAAAATTTTGCCGCTGCCGAGATTCAATGTACTTACTCTGTACGGGCATTTACCCTGAGCCTGCAAGATTAGGGGTGCTTTCGTCAAATTGCACACTATAAAGTCGATTGTGTGATGGACTTCACATTATCTTATCACACCACAAAGGCAGGTAAAATGCGGCTATATACGACATATAGTGGTAGTGAGCCGCTAAATACCCCTATTTAGTGGTTGCTACGTAAACCCCATCCCAGTCATCTCCGGGCGGCTCGGCCTGAAAAGCAGCGATGCGTCCCAGGTAAAGCTCATAGAGCATATGAGGGTTGGCATCCTGCAGGCGTTGGAAAATGGCCTGGGCCGCGTCGAAGCCCCGTTTGCGGTATAGCGCCAGGGCCTCGTGATAGTCGTCGATGTCCTGGGCGAATTCCTTGGAGATATCCTCGCTGCGTCCCACAGGTTCAAAAATAGTGATGGGAATATTTTTGCCTTTCACGCGGATCAGATCCAATTCCCGGGTTTTGAATCCCTGCACCTGCGCCGCTGTCTCCTTGGCAATGATGATATCGACGCCGTAGTTTTTTGTCTGCCCCTCAAGACGGGAACCGAGGTTTACCACGTCGCCCATAACCGTGTAGGCCATACGAAAAGAAGAACCCATATTACCCACGTTCATGGGGCCTGAGCTGATGCCAATGCCCACCTTGATAGGCGGCCAGTCTTTGGCGGCAAAATCAGCACTCACCTGTTTCATGGCCTCGACCATTTCCAGAGCGGCGATCAATGCATGCTGGGCGTGTTGTTCATCGTTGAGTGGTGCCCCCCAAAAGGCCATTACGGCGTCGCCCATATACTTGTCGATGGTGCCGCGGTTGTCGTGAATGATGCGGGTGATGGGCGTCAGAAATTCATTCATGAAGCGGGTCAGTTCGGTGGGCTCCAGGCTCTCTGATATGGTGGTAAAACCGCGCACATCAGAGAACAGAACCGACATCTCCTTGTTCTCTCCTTCCAGGCTCAACTCATCGCCGCTGGCATCGATCTCCTCCACCAGTTCAGACGGGATGTACTGCCCAAACATGCGCCCCAGTCTCTGTTTGCGCTGGGACTCAATGAAATAGTCATAGGTGATCTGCAAAAAAGCCATTAGCGCGATGGTAATAAGCACTGAGGCCAATGGCAGTATCATCTGCTGTTGGTCCCAGATATAGAAGTTGAACAGCACATTGGCAGTTGTCAGTGTGCCGATAGCAAGTACGGCCTGAATGGGTGCCAGCAGAGGAATAATCAGTGCTAATAGCAGCAGGTTGACCAGCAGTTGCATGACCTCAATGCCAACCAGGTAGGAGGGGCTGCTCATAAAACTTTCATCGAGAATACCCGAGGCGACATTGGCGTGAATTTCCACCCCAACATAGGCGTCGGCCACGGGCGTGGCGCGCAAGTCCAACATGCCGGCGGCGCTGGTGCCGATCAGCACCAGCTTGTCCCGCAGGCGCTCCCGTGTGACCTGGCGGTGTAATACATCGGTGATTGAGACGTAGGGGAAGCTGCCCTGTACACCACGAAAGGGAATATACACCTGGGCCTTCTCGTCCACCGGTATGCGCTTATCACCCAGTACGATGTGCTCCAGCGTGAGGCCGGAGAGCTCCTCGCCATCGGCAAACTGGAATTGAATCGGTGGGTTGCCCAGGTAAAGTCGCGCCGCCGCCATGCCCAGGGCTTCATACACGTCACCCTGGTAGGTCTCCAGCAAAGGCGTTAGACGGGTGACGTCGTCGAGTCGGGGATAGCTGAAAAAAGCACCGAACTCGCTACCTTGCTGCAGTGCGTCAAAGTTGCCAATAAAGCCCTCTGCTTTATAGAGCGGTAAGTCCATTCCTTCCAGTTGTTCGGCAAACAGCGACGGCGCGGGCAACATGCCTGAAGTGGCTTGCTCTCGCTCGGGAACATGTTGCTTGAAGACAAAGCCCAGTATCACGTTGCGGGCGATGTTGGCATCGGCAAATTGTTGATCTGTTCGCCACTGATAATCCAGTGCCTCCCAGTCCAGCGCCATGCTGTCAGCCTGGGGAAGTTTCTTGAGCTGATCCAGCAGACGCAGGGCGGTGGCTTCCTCTCGCTCGGCGAATAACATGTCCCAGGCCACCACGCGAACTTCGTATTCATCGAACAGGATATTGGTCAGCTCTGCCAGTTTGTCGCGCTGCCAGGGCCAGTGTCCCTCAGCAGACAAACTGCGCTCGTCGATATCGAGAATAACAATACGCTCATCCACCGTGTTGGGCATGCTCCAGCGCAGGCGCACGTCATAGAGGTATTCCTCGACCTCCTCGATGAACGGAATGCGCGGCGCGCCACTGATGTGCATGACCATGAGTGCAAAGAGAACGGTCGCGGCGGCTGAGTGATACCAGTATTTTTTTAGCATTGGTTTTGGGTACCTGATCCTCTGCCTATACTAGCACCCAGCGCGACTGAGTTGAGTCTCCTGGATCAAGAGGATATCACCGCGGTCTACCGTTACGGGGCCTGCGACAGACAACACTTTGCCTACATTGGCCTGTGTGATCAGCGGTAAGAGTAGCAACAGGGCATGAATATTTGTTTGGCAAAGTTCATGCGTATGCCCCCTGGAGATCTCGTCTATTCGAATGCCCGGTGGAAGGTAAATCCCACTTCGGTGCGATCGTAGGTATATAGATCGATAGTAGAATCCACGTCGGTATAAGCGATACGAGCAATGGTGCGCCAACCCTGTGCAGGCCAGTCGAACAGGTGCAGGGAAATCGAGGCCTGGTACATGTCGTCTTCGCGGTCACGGCCAAAAAAGTTGGTGTCGCCGTCGTAATCCGTGTTCTTGTAGCCGGCATCCGCGGCCAGCAACATCGAAGGTGCCACTATGGTGCTGGCTGACAGGGCCAGCGCCCAACGATCATTGTCGAAAGGGGACCGGTCTTCGGTGGTGTCATCTGTGCCAAAACTGCTCATCAATGAAACCACGCTGCCGGTGGCTGCGTTCAGGTAATAATCGAAACCGAGGCGGCCGTTGTATACATCGATATCCCGAATTTTCAGGTCATTGGTAAAGCGGTGCATTGCTGCGTTAACCCCGCCCCGCAATTTGAATTCATCGGTAAACGAGTGGGTTACCAGCACATCCAGCAGGTAGCGATCGAGGTTGCTGTCACCATCCAGCCAGTTGAATGCGGCCCCCACAGTGGGTGATATCTTGGTGTCACCAAAATTCCACTCCAGGCCGACGTTGGCGTACACGTCGGTAGAATTCACAAAGCTGGCATCAGGATAATTGCGCTGACTTACGGCGCCGGTGAGTATTAGTTTCAAGTCTGGTGCAAGCGGGCGGCTATAGAAATCACCCAGGCTGGCAAAATACATGGGGGAATCTGTTTCCTGGTTCTCGCCGTCGAGAATAAAGCCCAGGAATTGGCCGGTGCCGGTAGAGGCGTTGGCATTGCTGTCCCAGCCGGCGCCAGCAGCAAAATGGGGTAGGTGAATAGGGCGGTATGCACCGGCGAGGCGGTCAATGGCACGCAGGTAGCTGGTTATCGCGGCTCTCACGTTGGGGGGCGGATTTTGTCCCTGCAGGTAGTCGAATTGATAGCGGGCTGATTCGTTGTCACCGATTTCATAGTAGGCTCTAGCCAGTTCCAGGCGTGCACCGGAGAAGGAGGGGCGCTCTGCCAGCACACGTTCGAGTGCGAAGATGGCCAGATCGGGGTGTCCGCTATCGAGGGCGGCGGTCCCATACAGGTAATCGAAATCAGCATTGCCAGCCAAATCGAACTCATGTGGGGTCAACAGGTCGTAGGCCTGCTGCATCTGGCCATTGACCACCAGCTGGCGTCCCTGCGCCAGGATCGACGTTGTTTCCGATTCCGACAGGGCAAAGGCAGTGGGTGGTAGTGCCAGTGACCCCAACAAGAGTAGCAACGTCCACAGGCGTGAAGATCTCAAATCCCGTGTAATAGTTGGTAACCGCGATGCGTTCAATATCATAATCGCTTATCCCTGCGTATCCGAAAATGCAAATACAAAGGCAATGTTTATTTTTTTAGAGTATAGGGCGCTACCGCAGCCCGGCAAGTTTCAGGTATGCCCTCCCTAGGGTAGATATTAGTGGACACTTGTCTAGGGAACAATAGATTGTCTTGTTTGATTGCCAGGACTGTGAGCCAGTTCACGAAAGATGCGCGCACCAAAATGGTGCGCTTTCGTTGTGAGTGAGGCTATACGGTGGCTGGAGCGGATTACATAGCGGCCAGAATAGACCTAAACATTGAACCGAAAATGGATCACATCACCATCCTGGACCACGTAATCCTTGCCTTCCAGGCGCCAGCGGCCCGCATCTTTAGCTCCCTGTTCGCCCTGGTGAGCGATAAAATCGTCATAACTGATCACTTCGGCGCGAATAAAGCCCTTTTGGAAGTCGGTGTGAATCACCGCTGCAGCCTCCGGCGCGGTGGCGCCGACTTTGACTGTCCAGGCGCGCACCTCCTTTACTCCTGCGGTGAAGTAGGTATGCAGGCCAAGTAGCTCGTAGCCAGCACGAATTACCCGGTTGAGGCCGGCCTCGGCAAGGCCGAGGTCGTCGAGAAATTCCGCCCGCTCGTCGTCATCTAGCTCCGCTATCTCCGATTCCAGCTTGTTGCAGATGATCACGACAATGGCCTGCTCCCTGGCGGCGATCTCGTACAGCTGGTCTACCCATTGATTGCCCTCCAGGCCATCCTCGTCGACGTTGGCGATGAACATGGTGGGTTTGATGGTCAGCAGGTGCAGGGTGTTGACCAGGGCCCATTCTTCGGGGCTCAGAGGCAGGGCGCGCACGGGCAGGGCCTGGTTGAGCTGGGGCAGCAGCTTGTCTTCCAGCAGGGCCTTGATTGCAATTGACTCCTTGTCGCCGCCCTTGGCGGTACGGATTACTTTCTGCAACTGCTTTTCACAGCTTTCCAGGTCCGCCAACGCCAATTCGGTGTTGATGATTTCCACGTCGCTGGTGGGGTCAATTTTGTTGGCGACGTGAATAACGTTGTCGTCCTCAAAACAACGCACGACATGCGCGATGGCATCGGTTTCCCGAATGTTAGCCAAAAACTTGTTGCCCAGCCCTTCACCCTTTGAGGCTCCGGCGACCAGGCCGGCGATATCCACAAACTCCATGGTGGTAGCGACTTCTTTCTGCGGCTTGATAATGGCGGCAATTTTATCCTGCCGGGGGTCGGGAACAGGTACCACACCGGCGTTGGGCTCAATGGTGCAGAAGGGGAAGTTGGCCGCATCAATACCCGCCTTGGTGAGTGCGTTGAACAGGGTAGATTTGCCGACGTTGGGCAGGCCGACGATGCCGCATTTGAATCCCATGTGTTGCTCCTGTGCGCGGGTCTATTAACCGGTGCTGGTATGTAGTTTGTGGGTGGCTTTGGCCCAATCGCCATCGAGCAGCAAGGGCAGGGCGTCAATAGCATCAGCAATGCTGTTATCGATCAGCTGGCGGTCACTTACCGAGGGCCGTGATAACACGTAGTTGCTCACCTGTGCCGCCGAACCGGGGTGGCCAATGCCAATACGCAGCCGCAGGTAGTTGCCACCCATGGCTTTACTGATATCGCGCAGGCCGTTGTGACCACCGTGGCCACCGGCGTCCTTGAGCCGCGCAATGCCTGGCTCGAAATCGAGCTCGTCGTGAGCGACCAGAATATCTGCAGTGTCAATTTTGTAGAATTTGGCAAGTGCCGAAACTGATTGCCCACTGCGGTTCATAAAGGTAGTGGGAATCAACAGGCGCACATCCATCGTGCTGGACTGGATGCGGCTGGCTCTGCCGTAGAATTTGGATTCAGGCTGTAAAGAGGCACCGAGCTGGCGTGCCAGCTCGGTGACAAAATCCGCGCCCGCATTGTGGCGGTTGCCCCGGTATTCACTACCGGGGTTGCCCAGACCAACAATGAGCTTAATCTTCGATGAGGATTGCCGCATGAGACTCTCTCAGAAGACCGGGCTCAGGAACAGCGTATGGAAGAGAGAATTACTCCTCGCCGTCTGCGGCGGGAGCGTCCTCTGCTTCACCTTCTGCGCCATCTTCGGCTGCTGCCGCTTCGGCTTCAGCTGCTGCTGCGGCTTCTTCTTCCTCTTCGCTGATACCCTTCGGAGCCAGTACGCTGGCGATGGCCAGGTCGTGGTCTTCACCGTGGGACAATGCCACAGACTCGACACCTTCCGGCAACTTGATTTCCGAAATGTGGATGATGTCGCCGACCTTGATCTCCAACATATCGACCTCAAGGTACTCCGGTATATTGGCTGGCAGGCACTGTACTTCAATATCTGTAGCCGAGTGCTGGATCATGCCACCTTCCGTCTTGACGCCGTAACAGGTGTCTTCATTGAGGAAGTGAACGGGTACGTGCACCTTGATAGCCACGTCGTCGCTGACACGCATAAAATCGGCGTGCATGACGCGATCTTTGGCGGGATGGCGTTGCAGGTCCTTGAGAATAGCTTTCTCAGTTTTCTTGCCAACCTTCAGCGTCAGGATGTGTGAATAAAAAGCCTCGTTCTCCAGTGCCTTTTCCAGGTCCTTGCGAACCAGGGTGAGGGCCACAGGGGCCTTATTGGCACCGTACAGGATGGCGGGGACTTTTTCGGCCAGGCGACGTAGGCGGCGGCTCGCACCTTTCCCCATGTCTTCCCGGATTTCAGCGTTTAGTTCAAATGCGTCAGACATTGTCTGGACTCCTTTGATTAGTACATCGGAACGCCTGCGACCAGCGTTGCCGATGAGTTAAAAAAGCACCGTTTGCCAAGTACCAGCTAGGTAAACAGCGCGCTTATAGATTCCTCGTTGCTAACCCTGCGCATGGCTTCCGCCAGCAGGTCGGCAATGGTCAACTGACGAATGCGATCGCATTCCAGAGCTGCCCCTTTGAGAGGAATCGTATCTGTTACTACCAGCTCATCAAGCTGGGAGTTGTTGATGTTGTCGATAGCATTACCCGACAATACCGCGTGGGTACAGTAGGCGACGACCTTGGAGGCGCCTTTTTCCTTGAGCGCGTCAGCCGCTTTGCACAAAGTGCCAGCGGTATCCACCATGTCGTCGACCAGTAAACAGGTACGACCGTCTACATCACCAATAACATTCATAACCTGGGCTTCATTGGCCCGTGGTCGCCGTTTATCGATGATGGCCAGATCAGCGTCATCCAATTTCTTGGCGACCGCCCGGGCTCTGACTACACCGCCGATATCCGGTGAAACTACGATCAGGTTTTCATAGTGCTGGCGCTCAATATCATCGTTGAGCACCGGCGAACCGTAAATATTGTCCACGGCGCATTTAAAGAAACCCTGGATTTGCTCTGCGTGCAAGTCCACGGTCAGCACCCGGTCTACCCCCACGCTGGCCATCATGTCGGCAACCACCTTGGCGGTGATGGGTACTCGCGCTGAGCGCACCCGTCGATCCTGCCTGGAGTAGCCAAAATAGGGCACTACCGCCGTTATTCGTGAAGCTGAAGCGCGTTTAAGCGCATCGACCATGACGATCAGCTCCATCAAATTGTCATTGGTTGGCGCGCAGGTTGATTGCAGCACGAAGACGTCTTTACCACGCACATTTTCGTTAATCTCTACCGCAACTTCACCGTCGCTGAACTGGCCTACGTCCGCATTGCCGAGGGGAATATGCAGCTTTCTGGTGACCTTGGTGGCAAGCTCGGGGTTAGCGTTACCGGTAAACACCATCATTTTTGCAGTCACGGATCGTTTCCTCTGGCCAGACCAAAATATGGCTGGGGTGGCAGGATTCGAACCTGCGAATGCTGGGATCAAAACCCAGTGCCTTGCCGCTTGGCGACACCCCAATAATTCGTTTTACAGCTACTCCAACAACCCGTGCACCGGCGACTGGTTAATGCCCGCCGCTACAAAGCCCCGCCATTCCTGCGGCAGTTGCTGGTAAATCACCTCGGCCTCTAGCTCTGACTCGAAGGCGGCAAAGATGCAAGCACCTGTACCTGTTAGTTGAGCCTGGCTAAATTTATTCAGCCAAATCAACGCGTTATTTACTTCTGGGTGAAGCTGCCGAACAACTGATTCGCAGTCGTTTCGCCCACCCCCCTTAAAAAAGGCCGCTATTGTGATGGCAGTGGTGTGCCGTGTCAATTGCCGGTGAGAAAAAACTTCAGCGGTGGAGATTGAACAGCCAGGTGCGATCACCAAATAGTAGCGTTGCGGCAGCAAAATGGGTTCGAGTAATTCCCCAATCCCTTCGCCCCAGGCACTGTGCCCGTGCACAAAAACAGGCACGTCAGCGCCCAGCTGCAGCCCCAGAGCCGCCAACTCCGGGAGCGGCAAATCCAGTTGCCAGAGTTTGTTCAAGCCCAACAACACAGTGGCCGCATTTGAACTGCCGCCGCCGACGCCGCCACCGGTGGGCAACTGTTTGTCGATATCAATGCTGGCGCCAAGCGTGCTGCCACTGTGTTGTTGCAATAATCGGGCGGCCTGCCAGGCCAGGTTCTGCTCCTGCGGAATGGACAGTGCCGGGCAGTTTACCTGCACAACGCCACTGCCATTGGTGGAGATGGCTACCGTATCCCCGACGTCCAGCAGTTGAAAAACAGTCTGCAAGAGGTGATAACCATCGCTGCGCTGGCCGGTAATGTGGAGCATCAGGTTAAGTTTGGCGGGCGAGGGCAGGCGTAGTTCGCTCATGGCGTTTCTATGTCCGCTTTGGGCTTTTCTGTGTCTGCTCTGGGCAGTTCTATGTCCGCTCTGGGCTTATTTATATCCGCTCTGGGCAGTGTCCAGCGCTTCAGGAGGATTTTTCCACTAACGTCATCGCGCTGGAAGCGGATGCTGCTGGGCAGGTTGATGCCACCGACTGTGGCGTACGCCAGGTAATGTAAAGTCCAGCCATCCTGTCCCAGTTCCTGCAGGCGGCCTTCCGCAACGTGACGGCTGGTAATTGTTACTCCGGGTGCTGGCAGGCCGCGCAGCCACCAGGACAACAGGTCCAGGGGCAGTGGCCACCCCAGTTCTGCCTCCAGGCCCCCAGCAACAGATGGTAGTGGTTGCCACTGTTTGTTTCGAAACACCTTGAGGCTGGTGCCATCGCGTTCAAATATGACTTTCTTTAATCCTACCGGGCCGGAGACTTCCAGTCGCAAATGGTCACCCTGCTGCAGCCAGTGCAGTCTGGCGCTATCGGCGTTTGTCGCGGTCTTAATGGATACTTTGCCCGAGAATTCCCAACTCGACAGGGCAGCGACCGTCTGCTGATGTTGTATCCAGCTATCTGCGGAGGTGGGTGCCGTTTGCTGTGTAGTACAGGCGCTCAATGTAGCCAGGCTGGCAAGCAGGCAGCACAGTCGTTGTAATGGCGGCACGGGCGCTAGTCCAAATCAGCGTTCAAGCGCTGAATGGTTTCACTCAGTACCGGGTGTTGGGGGTCTTTAGCCAGCGCCTCTTTCCACACCGTGATAGCCGCTTCGTGCTCTCCGTTGGCCCACAGCACTTCACCCAGGTGGGCAGCGACTTCCGGGTCGGGAAAAGCGCGGTAGGCGCGCTGTAAATAACCCAGCGCCTGCTCGAATTCACCGAGTCGGAATTTAATCCAGCCCATACTGTCGAGAATTGCCGGCTCATCGGGGCTCAGGGCGAGCGCGCGAGCTATCAATTGCTCCGCTTCCTGGTAGCGGTCAGTGCGATTGGCCAGCGTGTAGCCCAGGGCATTGAGAGCGGTGGCATTGTCTGGATCGGCAGCCAGAATATCTCGAAGGTCCTGTTCTGCCAGTGTCAGGTTGCCCTGTTGTTCGTAGAGCATGGAGCGCGAATAGCGCAGGCTGGTGCTGGTTGGAAATTCCTGAAGACCGCGATCCAATAGCTGCACTGCCTCTGCGAGGTGGTTGCGACTTCTCAATTTGTCGGCTTCGATGGCGTAGAGCCGTTCGCTCAGTTGTGGGTGGCTTGCGCGCAGGTGGTCAAAATAGGCGCTCAACTCAGCGGTTTGGCCGGTCGCCAGTAACAGGGTAGCGATCCGCTCTGTAGCGGCTCCGAAATCGCGGCCCGGCTGTACCTGCATATAATGCATGAGGGCGTCTTTCTCACGCTGCTGCTGTTCTGCTGTACGACCCAGATAAAAATGTGCTTCATCGGTGCGGGCATTCAGGTCCAGCAGTCGCTCCAGGTTCTCGCGGGCGGCATCCAAATCATCCATCTCGCGTTGAATGAGCGCCAGCGAGAACAACAGGTCCGGCTCGTCCGGGGCCAGGTCCACCAGTATTTGAAACTGCCACTGCGCCGCTTCAAGATCAGTGCGCGTTAACAATCGAGCGTACTGCATGCGCAATCGGTGGTTTTCGGGCTCCTTGGCCAGCACAGCTTCTATACGTGTGAAGACATTTTTGTCCTGACCCAGGTCCAGGCGCAGCTTGGCGTCCAATACCACGGCCTGCAATTGGTCTGGATTGATTTTAAATACCGGCTGTAGTGCTGCCAGGGCCGGCTTGATCTTGCCCAGTTCTTCAAGCATGAGTACCTGGGCGATCAGCAACTGGGTGTTGTCGGGATAGTCCTTTAGGAGACCCTGTATGGTGTTCAGAAATGCCAGCTGGGTTTTCGAGTCAAGTTCCTGGTAGCCGCGGGCCAGGGCGGTAAAATTGGCGGTACCACCGGCGCGCAGGATGAATACCATGTGTGGCAGAGATTCCAGGGTGCGGCCACGCCTGGCTAACAGGTTGGCCAGGGTTAGTCTTGCCTCAAGACTAACCGGATCCAACTCGACCCAGAGCTCGGCAGAAACCAGGGCCTCCTCATCACGCTGCATAAACTGGGCCAGCCGCGTGGTGTGCGCGCTAATACCACTGTCTCGCAATAGTACGGCCTGGTTCAGGTAGTTTTGCAGGGCCACGTCATAGTTGCGCCTGCGCAGGGCAAATTCAGCCACCAGTAACTCGTAAAGACTGTTGTCGGGAAAGGCGCGCTCCACCACCTCTTCAGGTTCAGGTTCAGGTTCAGGCTCGGGCTCGGGCTCGGGCTCGGGCTCAGGGGTGGGCTTGGCGGTGACCCCGGTGCTGCTCACGGTTGGAGGTGAGGCCGGCTCCGAATCAGCCTGCTGCACGGGGTTGCTGCTGCAACCGCCAATGAGTAGCAGAGAGACTGAAAAGAGGATGAGAGACCGCATAGGGCAATGATGACACAGCTTGCCGGTTGCGCCCAGCCGCTGCATTTGCCTTTGCTTGTGCTAGAATCGCGGCCCTTTTTGTTGCAATACTGGCGTGTATCGGCCGATTTCGGTAACTTGGCGAACATTATGAGTCTCACTATCCTGGGCATCAATCATACGACCGCACCCCTGGCGGTGCGCGAACGTGTGGCATTTGCTGCAGACCAGCTGGTGGAAGCCCTGCAGGAAGGCTGCCAGCACATGCAATTGACTGAGCTGGTGATTCTTTCAACCTGCAACCGAACCGAGATGTTTATTGCCAGCGACGCAGAAAATGAAGCTCTGTTAGAGGGGGCGCTGGGGTGGTTGGCTGAGTACCACCGCCTTGATCGCGAAGAGATTCGGCAAAATTGTTATCACTTTAGCGATTCCGGCGCGCTGGAACATATGATCCAGGTGGCCAGTGGGCTTGATTCCATGGTGCTGGGAGAACCGCAAATTTTAGGGCAGATGAAGTCTGCTTTTGCGGTGGCCGAGGAAGCGGGCACCGTGGGTGTTGAAATGCTGCAGTTGTTCCCGCGGGTTTTTGCG
>Ga0114949_10001814_pt1 | contig 13088 bp, 11 predicted proteins | sample N074metaG_FD_83505 | JGI IMG/M metagenome (GOLD analysis project Ga0114949, IMG submission 83505) | Deep subsurface microbial communities from Kermadec Trench to uncover new lineages of life (NeLLi) - N074 metaG | ecosystem: Environmental > Aquatic > Marine > Ocean trench > Sediment | place... | reverse complement strand
GAATCAAGCTGGCTCCAATCTTCACGTTGTAATCTTAACATCTGTTTTGCCGCATTAACGTAATCTTCTACTTTTAATAATGCCCGGACATTTTCATTTGTGATAATTCTTGATTCGTTCAATTGTTTTCGGTTCTCCCTCTTAACTTATTTAACTCTTGTCTTGTTAGTATCTCTTTTGTTCGAATTGTATCCTTGTAGTAATTATTTTCGTTTTGTCTTTCAATACTAAGATCGGCATCAGTATTTCCCTCCCACCTGCGGCACAAATATAAGGGTTCGTAAATTCTGCCGATTTTATATTCTCTTGAAATAGCTAAAGCAACGGCATAATCTTCACCATAGCTTACGTTTGGAAATTTTATTTTCCGGATTATTGGGGTGTAAAAAGCCCTTGGGGCTCCTAATCCATTCACCCTTAACGCATTGTTATGCCCGTTCTTATGAGTCCATTCTTTATGATCAATTATACCGGGGGGGATCTCTCTCATATTATAATCGGTTAACTTGTAACTGCCAATTATCATCGCACACTTTTCTTCATAAAATTTGCTAACAATTTTTTGTAAAACAGTATCATTTATATATAAGTCATCACTATCCAACTGTATTGCAAATTTACCGCATTGTGAATGTGTGATGCCTTCATTCCAACACCCACCTATGCCCATATCTTTTCGATTCGGAATGATATGAACCAGATTTTTTTTTGTTTTCACAAATTCACTTAGTTTTTCCGTTGTTCCATCAGTTGAATGATTATCAATAACAATTATATTAAATGCGAAACCCGTTTTTTGCATCAATGCAGATTCTACAGCTTCCATTATTGTTTTGCTTCTATCCTTAACGGGAATAATAACAGATGCCTCATTTTCAAAACTTTCAGTAATAAGATCTACCGTCCCGGGGATGGGTTCCAGATGTGCTCCAATATTTTTCAGGTGAAGAGTTGCGGCTTTTTCCATCTCTATTTGCACATCACGATTTTGAGGATCAACATAATCAAATTGCTTTTCGCCGGATATTCTTTTATCAGCTATAGTAGAAGAATAAAGATACTCAGGGATTCTAACTATGGGAAATTTTCCGGATATGAATAACATCAAGTTGTAAATCCCCGCATACTTATACTTTGTTGCTTCTTCAATTGAATCAACCAAAGCCTTTCTGCTCAAAAGTATTAATGGTCCAAAATCAAAATCATCTCTTATGCTGCCAGGTTGAAAATCTATAAGCGGATGTGATGTTCTATTACCATTACTCAATTCATAAAAATCTGAATAAATAATCCCTGCAGCTGAAGATTCTGCAACCTTTAATTGACTATTGAGATTAAGCTCATTTAAATCTATAAGTGCGCCTTTAAGTTCCAACAGCAAAAAATCATCTTTTGTAAATTGAACTAAGTAGTTAATAAATTCTGAGGAGAGAGATGAAGATACTTGTGTTACGGTACAGTTATTAAATTCTTTATTGCAGGAATTTGTAGAAAATAAATTAATTTTTCGTATGGCTTTAACCTTTCGCAGCATACTTACATTTTCTACTGCAACTTTTTCATTTAGTAACGGGAAAAATGCTGTGATAGTTTTACCAGGCATATAATTTTATATAAATAATATTTGGAGATCAGAACAATTTCTATCTAATCACTTTGTTCAATTACTTTTTTATATACATTCAAAACACGGTCTGTAAGAATTTCAAAATCATAAATACTTACAGCTCTGGTTCTTGCGGCAAGAGAAAATTCCTTTCTTTTGGTGGTAGAATTTAATAAGAGTTCTACTTGCTTTACTAAATCTCTTCCATTTTTTTTCTCAAAAAGATAGCCGGTTTTACCATCAACAACTATATCAAGAATCCCATCGGAATTTGTACACACAGAAGGCTTACCCATAGACATTGCTTCTACAAGTGCTATTCCAAATGCCTCTGAATGTGAAGGAAATATAAATATGTCCATAGCAGATAAAATCTCCGGGGTATCACTTCTGAACCCTGTAAATATTACGTTCTTTAATGCCAGGTCAATTACCATTCTTTTAATCCCGTCTGCGTATTCTTCTTCTCCTCTGCTTGCTTCGCCTGCGATTAAAAATATTAAGTTGTCGTATTTAGTATTTAATTCGACAGCAGCAGATAAAAATTCCTCATGACCTTTCCCTGGAGTGAGTCGGGCAAGCATACCAAGAACAATTTTATCTTCTCCGATATTAAATTCTTCTCTAATTTTTTCTTTATCAACTTTTCCCGCATCAAATTTTTGAGTATTAACTCCATTGGGTAATAAAATAATTTTATCCTCTGCCAGCGGACATGTTTCAAGCAAATTATTTTTGATCACCTCACTAATAGCAAACACTACATTCACCCTTTTATAAATAAACCGATGCATAAAATCTTTTTTTTCAATGAACGATCCAACCTGCTTTGTTAGAAACAATGGGATTCTGCTCCCGGCAAGTATTAGAGCCGGCACAAGCAGCCATAAATCCTTTGATGCTTGTGTATGAATTAGATCATAACTATTGCGACGTATTATTAAGCTGATTTTTAAGGAAGTAAACGGATGAAAATAACCGGGGGCTTTAACAGGATGAATTATTAATCCAAGATTATTTGCTTCAATATGAATTCTACTATCAGCAGAACAGATTAATTCAACAGAATAATTTCTGTTCAGTAACTGCTTTACTGCATTGATGGTAAGCATTTCCATCCCACCCCAGCTTTTAGATAAGCAACTGTAGAGGATTTTCATAAACTTTAATAAATTCTCTTTAATACCACACTGGAAAAGTAATGGAGAAGAATTTCATCGAATTGAAATCCTTTCTCTGACATAACTGCAGAACCGATTTGACAAAGACCTACACCATGTCCCCAACCTGCACCGTGAATAATAAACTTTTCAGGTACTTTATCATCTCCAATTTCTTTATCAACAACAAAGGCAGAGCTATACAGATGGGTTGATGAAAGCAGTCTTCTAATTTCCAACTCTTTTCCTACAATCAGAGTTTTTTTGCTTCCAACAATTTTTAGTTTAATTAATCTTGCTGATGAACCACGCTCTAAAGGAATTAAATCTAAAATATCTCCAAAATCAATCCCGCTTTTCTCTTTAATAATTAATGATAGATCCGCCTGGCTGTATTCAACCTCCCATCGAAAATAATCTGTGGTTTCCTGATCATAATCTACCAGAATTTGTGAAAGCATTAATTTATCATGAGTATTGCAAAATGATGGCACATTGCCCAATATCCATTTGCGGGCATTTATTTCATTTGAAAAATCGATGTTAAAATTTTCTGATGGATGAGTATAATCTACAATTGAGGTAAGATATGGTAATTTAACAGGCTCCCAAACATTTTCAAAGTCTTCAGTCACACCTCCGCAGGATTTTGAATATCTTGTGTCGCAAATCTTATCATCACTCAGCAATACAACTCCCCTTGTTTGGGATACTGCTTTGGTAGCTATCTCTGTAGTTACTTTTGTAACTCCTTGAAATCTCTGACAATGATCATCGGCACAAACATCAAAGTTTTTGTGCTGTTCCCTGTCATACCATTTAATAATTTCATTTTCAGATTGATAAATAGAACTACTTCTTTCTTCTGATTTAATGGGCGTAGAATTTTCCAGATGAGCCAGCAACCAGCTCCTGGAAACAACTGATAAAGCTTTTAAAGATTGTAATGAACATTTGGCATTCATTTCCGATGATATAACCGATACAAGGTAGTCTTCCAATGGTAATTTATTTATGGCAACCAGTTTATCCCCGTCTCTTATCAACTCAAATGAATGAATGAATCGTTGCTTCTCGTACATTTGCCAATGAAAATCAATTCCAATTACAACATTATGTATTAAAAAAGATTCTGAATAGGGATCATCGGGTTCAAAATTAATTGCATCAGCTATTTCAATAGTTGAAGTATTTCCCCTCAACACTATTATATTATTTTTTACTTCGGCAGTATATATCCCACTAAAAGTATCGGTATAACCGGCAATTTTATAATCACCATATAGTTCAAATTTTATTTTTTTCTCGATTAAAATTCCAACCCTGATTGTTGGTTCTTCCCTGATATTCATTTGCTATAGATATTTTTATACTTTATGAAACAATTAATGATAATTAATCTACAATAATTTAAATATAAGCAATTGAACCCTATAATGTTTTGGTAAAAAGTTATTAATGGAATCTTATTCCGATTCTTTTTAACTTCATATCCACTTATTAAAACTTCTATCTGCCGTACATTATGAATAAAATAAAAAGAGAGATTGTCTCCATAATTGGATTCCCTATGGATTTGGGAGCAGGAAGAAGAGGTGTAGATATGGGTCCCTCTGCTCTTAGAATAGCAGGATTACAATCCAAACTTGAAAACTTAGGTTACTATGTGAATGATACTGGCGACGTTAAGATAGAAATAATGGAACGCCAAAAAGTTCAGAATTTAAAACTTAAATTTCTGAACGAAATACTTAAAACATCTGTTTCGCTCGCTTTAAAAGTAGAAAAGGTTTTGGATAAGGGTAATTTTCCGCTATGTTTAGGTGGCGATCATTCTATGGCTCTTGGCACTATCGCAGGAATCTCAGCACATTGCAAAAAAAATAAATTAAGACTTGGTGTTATCTGGATTGATGCTCATACTGATATGAATACTGAAGAAACTACACCGTCGGGAAATATACATGGCATGCCGCTTGCGGCATCATTGGGTATCGGTAATGATAAGCTTGTTAATTTATACGGGATCAATCCCAAACTAAAACCTGAAAACTGTGCCTTAATAGGTATTCGTTCTGTTGATGCTGCTGAGAAAATGAACATTAAAAAGTTGAAGATCCCTGTATCGACAATGGCAGATATAGATAAAGTGGGCATTTATAGGATAATGGTCAAAACACTTAAACATTTTAAAGAAAGTGTAGATCATATTCACGTCAGTTTCGATGTGGATAGCGTTGACCCTTCTTTGGCGCCGGGTGTTGGAACACCAATACCGGGTGGATTAAGTTACAGAGAAGCTCATCTTATAATGGAATCTATCGCTGAGTGCGGGTGTATGTCTTCACTGGAAGTTGCAGAGGTGAACCCGATCTTAGATCACAAAAATAAAACCGCGGTTTTTACTACTGACTTAATCGCATCTAGTATGGGACAGAGAATTCTTTAATGCGTAATAATTTAATTCTTATTTATCTGCTGGTATTTGTTGCTATATTAATTTTTCTGCGTGCTTTGGAAGAAATTTATATTAGTAATGATGAGCTATTGGGATACGTATTAATTATTTATGGCTTGAGCTTGTTCTATTCCTCATTTATCAGTGGTCGGAAGATTTATCTTTTTATTGGTTCAACAACATTTTTAATAGGAATAATATTTTTCTTATTAAGTAATTTCCAATTTCAGAATACACACGATTTTATATTGCCTGCCGTAATCTTTATTCTATCAATTAGTTCATTCATGGTTTATTTATCTGATACAACTCAGAAAATCTCAGTGTACATCGCAATAATCTTAAGCGCTATTGGTATTGGAGCAATGGTTCTTATAAGTAAAAATGGAATTGCCGGCTATTTTGCTAACATCGTTTTTATTACTGAAATTTACTGGCCGATGTTTATTATATTAATTGTAGTTGTTATACTTGTAAATAAAAATTCCAAACAATAGTTATATTTTAAGGGGGGGGGTAAAATAATTGAGCAATTACAGATTCACTAAGCGTTACAAAAATTATTTGAATATAGCTTGCTGTTAATTACTTCTGATTTGATTTGCTGCTTTAAATTTTTAATCTCATTTTTGTTAGATTCTATATCCGAAGAAAACTTAAAATAAATAAATATTACTAAGAGAAGGGTTATTAAAAGAAATGTGACTGCGGTTATCAGGAACAGTTTGTTTTTATTTCTCCCATAATGATTTTCGCCGACCGGAATTTTCGAGCTGTAGTTTTTAACCGGTTTTTTCTTCAATTCTTTCCGGGTAAAATTAGTCGGGGATTTTTTTTTCGGTTTGTCTGTTTGCTTCGTAAACGTTTCTTTGTTTAAGTTCTCAAAACCGGGCAGAGGTATTTCAGATGCTTTATATTTCTTAAAGGAAATCGAGTCTGCCATTTCTTTTTTCTCGGTACCAATTTCTTTAAGGTCGGGAATTTCTTGCGATTCAACATCTCCACCTTCTTCTAATTCTTCAATTATTATTCCCTCATCCGATTCATCCTCTTTAACAGATTTTTCTTCAGACGTTAACTTTTCGTTAAGGTCATAGAGTGTTTGTGAAACTTTATCTTTTACTTCCTGATCCGGTATTTCTATTTCAAGTAGAGCCGGCATGCGCGAAACGATCTTTTGATAAGACCCGTACTCTTTCCAGGGAAAGTTTTCATCTTCCTTTGCACATTTTATAAAAATCTCCTCTTCTTCCGAATCTAAACATCCTAATGCTTTTGCCTGAAGTAAATCCTTTACTTGCAAACCACTCACAACATTATTCTCCCAATACAAAATTTATTTTTAAGTTTGATAAAGCTACTTGAATTTTTGACTTTACAGTAGTCTGTGGAATATTTAATTCACTGGCAATTTCACCTTGAGTTTTCCCATCATAAAACGCCATATTTATCACATATTTTTGTGCCTCAGTTAATTTATTCATTGCCCCTTCAAATTTCTCCTTTTCTGCCTGCACTTTACTCAATTCGACAGGATCAATAGATTTTGATATTTTGGGAATGATAATCTCATCTTCAAAATCATCAGAATATTCGGGTAACTCTTTCAATTTTGAATCTCTTATTTTTCTGTCCACAGCTTTATTTCGTGCAAGTATAATTAACCACGTATAAAGATTTTCATTTGATAATTCAAATGATTTTCCTTTTTTCCATAGAATAACAAAGATATCTGCCAAAACTTCCTCGGCAACAGTTTGGTCTGGAACAATCTTCTTGATAAGGGTATACAAAATAGGTGAATAGCGATCGTATAATTCTTCTAAAGCCTTAGAATCATTTTCCTTAATTTTACTCATAATCTGAGTATCCGTAATTATTTTATTGTCTTCCAAGTCTGTAAGTCCTTATTAATTCTTCATTTATTTGAATACTAAAACTACACCTACAACTTAATAAAATCAATTCTGTTTTAACAAATTGAAACTACAGATTTAGAATGTAAGTATCTGAAAAATCAACAACTCTTATTTTAGTCGAGGTTTATTCTACATTTATTATCTTTATAAATTGATAAATGAATATTTTAACGGAAATGACATCTACGGAAATAAGAGATCAATTTCTTAAATTTTTTGAAAAAAAAGGACATAAGTTAGTACCCGGGGCGCCGGTTATACCATTCGACGACCCGACATTATTGTTTACAAATGCAGGTATGATTCAATTTAAGGATGTGTTTCTTGGGAGGGGAACGCGCGGGTATTCGCGTGCAGCAGATACACAAAAGTGTATACGCGTAAGCGGAAAGCATAACGACCTGGAAGAAGTAGGATATGATACTTATCATCACACTTTTTTTGAGATGCTTGGTAACTGGTCTTTTGGTGATTACTATAAAAAGGAGGCTATTGGCTGGGCATGGGATTTATTAACCGATGTTTGGAAACTACCCAAGGAAAGACTTTGGGCAACTGTATACAATGATGATGATGAATCTTATAGCCTATGGAAATCCGAAACAAATATCGATCCCAAACACATTTTGCGATTTGGCAAAAAAGATAATTTTTGGGAAATGGGCGAAACAGGACCATGCGGACCGTGTTCTGAAATTCATATCAATACGGGGGATGATTATGATAATCCAAAATGGGTAAATGCCGGCGTTCCGGAATGCATTGAGCTGTGGAACCTTGTATTTATTCAATATAATAAAGATGAAAAAGGTAAACTTCACGATCTTCCGATGAAACACATCGACACGGGAATGGGATTTGAAAGAATGTGTGCGGTTTTACAGAATAAAAAATCCAATTACGATACTGATGTTTTTTCTCCTTTGATTGAACAAGTAGTAAAACTGTCGGGAATAAAAAACGATTTGGAAGAAAATAAAATTCCGATGCGCGTAATTGCTGATCACATCCGCACTCTTACATTTGCGATAGCAGACGGTGCTGTACCGGGCAACGAAGGCAGAGGATATGTTTTAAGAAGAATATTAAGGAGAGCAGCACGCTACGGCAGAAAATTAAATTTGAACGATCCTTTTCTTTACAAGCTTGTTGATACACTCGTTAAAACGATGGGAGATGTTTTTCCTGAAATTAAAGAGAAGAAAGATTTTGTAAAGAAACTTATAAAAGCCGAGGAAGAGAGCTTTAATGCAACGCTTGATAGAGGGATTGAACTTTTTGAAGAAGTGATAAAAATACTTGAAAAGAGAAAAGAAAAAATTATTCCCGGTGAGGATGTGTTTAAACTATATGACACATATGGTTTTCCGGTTGATTTAACAAACGTTATGTCTAACGAAAAAGGATTTACGATCGATGAAGATGGGTTTAATAAGTTAATGACTGAACAAAAAGATAGGGCAAGGAATGCATCAAAAGATAAGTTAACTTCAATAAATATCTCTATAAAAGATCTCTCCTCCTTTAAATTAACTGATGATAAAGCCACAGAATTTACTGGTTATGATGAATTAAAATCGGAAGCAAAAGTGATAGGACACAAAAAAGAGAAAGATGCTGATCTACTAATATTAGACCGCTCACCGTTTTACGTTGAAGCCGGCGGACAGATTGATGACATTGGAAAAATTCAGGTAGATGCAGATTTGTTAGATGTGGTTGATGTGACAAGAATTGAAAATAAAACTATCCACATAGTTCCAAATGCAACTGAAGGAATAATTGCTACAGGTAAAACAGTAATTGTCGAAATTGATGAATTACGTCGCTGGGATATAATGCGGAATCATACCGCTACTCACTTTCTTCATGCTGCTTTAAGAAAAGTGCTTGGAGATCATGTTCATCAGGCGGGTTCATATGTTGGCCCTGATCATTTGCGATTTGATTTCACTCACTTCGCAAAACTTGCTGCTGAAGAGATACACGATATTGAAGCATTGGTTAACAATGAATTGCGAAGAAATTACGCTTTACAACATCATCGGAATATCCCGTTTGATGAAGCAAAAAAGATGGGGGCGCTGATGTTCTTTGGGGATAAGTATGGAGATAAAGTTAATGTTGTTCAGTATGGTGATTTTACAATGGAATTCTGCGGCGGCACACACGTTAAAAATTCATCCGAAATTGGATTGTTTAAAATTGTAAGTGAATCATCAATTGCCAGCGGAGTTAGAAGAATTGAAGCTGTTACAGGTGCCGGAGTTGAAAAATATATTAAGAATCAACTTAGCATAGTTAAGCAAAGCAACAAACGGATTGAAGAACTTTTTGATGTGAAAAAGAAACTTGAGAAAGAGATGGCGGAACTCAAGATGAAAGATAAGCTTGGACAATTGGATCACATTCTGGCGCTATCTTCTTTAGTTAAAAATATAAAAATTTATAAGGGGAAAGTTATTGCTGACAACATGGATGAATTAAAATCATTTGGTGATGTACTTAGGGAAAAAATAGAAAGCGGTGTTGGTGTGCTGGTTGCACAGATTGATGGTAAAGTTGGTATTGTTGCTGTTGTTTCGGATGATATGATAAAAGAGAAAAAACTTAATGCGGGGAAAATAGTTGGCATGCTTGCTAAACTAATCGGCGGCAGCGGTGGCGGCAGAGCACACCTGGCAACTGCCGGTGGAAAAGATATTAAGCATATACCTGCTGCAATTGGTAAGGTGGAAGATATAGTGAGTGACTTTTTATAGGAAAATCTTACCACTTAGACACTTTCAACGAGAGTAAATATTAAATATGGGTCATTCTGAACTTGTTTCAGAATCTGTTTAATTATGAAAAATTGTTGGGTTTACATTCTAAGTAACAAATCAAAAACTCTGTACATTGGAGTAACCGGTGATTTGCAAGGAAGAATTTATGAACATAAGCAAAAACTCATAGATGGCTTTACAAAGAAATATAATTTAACGAGTTTAGTTTATTTCGAGACTTTTAATAATATGCAAGATGCAATACATAGAGAAAAACAACTGAAGAATTTGCACAGAGAATGGAAAATAAATCTGATAGAATCAATTAATCCTGATTGGAAAGATTTATCAGAAGATTTTAATTCAGACCCTGAAACAAGTTCAGGGTGACACTCAATGAGTAAGACAAGAATAAAATACATCTGTTCAAACTGTGGGTATGAATCACTTAAATGGCTTGGTAAATGCCCTGAATGTGATGATTGGAATACATTTACAGAAGAGATAATCGAAACATCTAGAAGAAGAGTTACAACAGCAAAAACCACGGTTTCAGTTGCAAAACTTGATGAAATATCTGCTGATAAAAAGGAAAGAATAAAAACCGGAATTGCGGAATTTGACAGAGTGTTAGGCGGAGGTCTAATGCCCGGTTCGGTAATTCTTCTTGTTGGCGATCCCGGGATTGGAAAATCCACTTTGGCAATGCAAGCAGCAGCACAGGTAAGTGAAAAAGTTTTATACGTAACCGGTGAAGAATCTGATGCACAAATAAAACTACGGGCATCAAGGTTAAAATTAGATCCGGATGATTTCTATGTATTTCCCGAAACAGATTTGGGGTATATTATAGCAGCGATAAATAATGTCTCCCCTGCAGTTGTTGTGATTGATTCCATACAAACTATTTACAGATCCGAACTTGAGAACTCTCCCGGGACAATAACACAAATAAGAGAATGCACATCTTTACTGATGGAAGAAGCTAAGAGAAAACATTTTAGTGTTATCATCATCGGGCATGTTACTAAAGAAGGAATGGTTGCCGGGCCAAAAATTCTTGAACACATTGTAGATACTGTAATCCAATTTGAGGGTGATTCTCATCATTCATTGAGAATATTACGTGCACAGAAGAACAGATTCGGAAGCACCAACGAGATTGGCGTTTTTGATATGCGGGAAGACGGTTTACACGAAGTACTAAATCCAAGTGAGTTATTTTTAAACGGAAGCGAAAGAAAAACACCCGGCTCAGCAGTTACATCAAGCATTGAAGGAACACGCCCGATCCTGCTTGAAGTACAGGCGCTTGTAACTACTTCCAATTACGGTTATCCACAGCGCGTAACAACAGGATTCGATCAAAGGCGTCTTTCTATTCTTTTGGCTGTTTTGGAAAAACGGGCGAAGATAAAAGTATCTGCTAATAATATTTTTGTAAATATGGCTGGAGGTGTGCGAATAAACGAACCCGCTGTTGATCTGGCAGTTTGCTGCAGTATTGCTTCCAGTTTGTTTGATAAAGCAATTAACAACAAAACCGTAGTTGTTGGAGAAGTCGGACTTGGTGGAGAAATAAGAACGGTAAACAATATTGAAAAAAGAATTCAGGAAGCAGAAAGACTTGGTTTTAAAAGAGTAATTCTACCGGCGGGAAATTCTTCCGGAATATCTTCAACACCAAAAATTGAAATCACTCCAGTTGAAAACCTGACAGATGCAATAAAGATTCTGTTGGGTTAATTGATAACGCACATTATGCAACTGTCATTCCGCAGGAATCTTTTTATATAAACAGATTAAACAAATAATCTGATTAACAGATCATTTAACAAGATTCTTTCTGAATGACAGCTAAGTGTTTATTCATTAAAAAATGAAAACTTATTATAAAACATCATTTTGCGTAAGCTGAGTTAATAAATTAAGACAACCATATGCAATCTGTAATTACAAGGATACGGCTTAGGTAAAAGAAACGCAGTATCGGAAAGATTAAATTGACCGGATTATGTTATTTTGCCTGCGCTGACGGAACGTGATATTTTACATATTGAAACAAAATAAACTTTGTTCTAATAAGTAATTAATTTATCTTTTAGGGCGGTATTTATGCCGATGTTAATTTATAATTATTTTTTCGAGGTACTTTAGTGAGTAAGAAGCTTTTCGTGGGATCTCTCCCATGGGCAGTAAACGATGAAGCTTTGAAAGAGGCTTTTGCTACTTATGGCAACGTGATATCTGCCAATGTTGTTACTGATCGGCAAACCGGTCGATCGAGGGGTTTCGGATTTGTTGAGTTTGAAAACGACTCTGAAGCCACTGCAGCTATCGAAGCATTGAACGGTTCCGAACTTGACGGACGGAATATCGTTGTAAATGAAGCAAAGCCAAAGAATTAAATTTTTTCTTGGTTAAGTTGCAACTACTTATAGCGCCCGACGGGGCGCTTTTTTATTTTAAATTACTTATAAACTTTGTAACGTATTGAATTACTTATATTTACCTATCTTATAATAATATTATAGTAACATTTTTTAATAAATACTTCTCTCAGATCATCTTAACAATTTTGAAAATACTATAACGAGGGCGTTAAGCACCCGCCGACTCTTAAAAGACTCGACTATTTCATTATAGCCAACATTTCGCAATTTTCGCGCCGCTTACCCTCCGCCGGAGGCAGGTTGCTGGCACGCGGGGTTAGACGCTCGCTGTTGGTCTACTGCGAAATAAATGCTATAACCTCTTTCCACCAATGGAGTTCTGCAGCAACCGGCACTTCGTTATGTTTTACATCTTTAAACATCCACAGTCTCTTGTTTGCGGTTAATGACTCATACAACCTTTTACCATGCTGCACTGGAACAACCTCATCGTTTTCGGCAAGAATGACAGCAATATTTCCATCAAATCTTTGAAGGTCATCAACACTGTTGTATTTGTCGAGAACTAACCAACGTGCTGGAAGGAACCAATAGTGTGTTTGAGCAAGATTGGGTAGTGAATCCCAGGCCAGAAACAGAATCACTCCTTCAATGGGGATATCAGATTTACTGAGAGCACTGCAAACGACCCCACTTCCAAGAGATTCGCCCCATAGGTACAGAGGTTCCCCAAACTCCTGATAGGCAAGCCTTATTGTTTCGAGCGCATCCTTTACCAATACATCCT
>Ga0114949_10001811_pt1 | contig 13098 bp, 9 predicted proteins | sample N074metaG_FD_83505 | JGI IMG/M metagenome (GOLD analysis project Ga0114949, IMG submission 83505) | Deep subsurface microbial communities from Kermadec Trench to uncover new lineages of life (NeLLi) - N074 metaG | ecosystem: Environmental > Aquatic > Marine > Ocean trench > Sediment | place... | reverse complement strand
GCAAAGGCAGCGGCGTCCGGTGGTTTGCAGTCCGCATTGCCCCAACTGCGATCGTCGGTGATCCCGGCCGTCGGTGGGAAGAGTACTTCGATGCGCCCATCGCGCGGGGAATAAAAAGCGAGGTTGCCGGCAACAGCGCCGTCCATGCCGCCAAACTGACTGACCAGAAGTCCCTGGTTCGATGGCAGGACGGCCAGATCTTCGGGGTTCTGAAAGCGACAGTCCGGCTGAATGCCGGCGCTGGCTTCACATCCGATAATGGGGGTAGGGGACTCACCACAGGCGACCAGAAATATTAATCCAGTCATCGCGCTGAGTTGCAGCAACTTTCTCATCTGAATTTCCTCACCTTGCTCCGGGCCTCCCCGGCTCGGTCATTCGCCGCCATGCAACTGCGCGACGCGCAACTCTGCGATCATGTCTGCCACTGCATCGATCACCAGTTGCGGTTGATCGAGTTGTATCACGTGACCGCTTTGTGTCGCTACCAGGCGCTGCCCACGATCCGGTCTCCGTTATCGCATCAATTTGAAGCAGCTGCGCAGTTCCGCCACGAACAGCTCCGGCTGTTCAAACGCGGCGAAGTGGCCGCCTTTGGTGAGTTCGTTCCAGTAAACAATATTGGTATAGGTTTGTTCAGCCCAGGAACGTGGGGTCGCAACGATTTCTTTCGGGAAGATGCTGCAACCGGTGGGTAGATTGACCGTTTTGTCTTTTCCGGAAAAAGCCCGGTTGAAACTCTCCCAGTACAATCGAGCAGAAGACGCACCACTGGCTGTCAACCAGTAAAACATGACGTTGTCCAGAAGCTCATCGCGGCTGAGAACGTTTTCCGGATCCCCATCGCAGTCGGTCCATTCGTAAAACTTCTCGATCACCCACGCGGCCTGACCCATGGGCGAATCGACCAGCGAGTAGCCTAGCGTCTGCGGGCGCGTGCTTTGTTGTTTGGAATATCCGGCTCCCCACTGCTGGTAGTACTGGCCACCTGCGAGCGCCTGTTTGTCGCGGTCGGTCGGATTCTTAAGCGCCTCTTTGGTCGGCCGTGCACTGGGCATGTTGACGTGAATGCCGGTGCAATGGCCCAGATTGGCAATGCCGATCGCGGTAGTCACTGCGGAACCCCAATCGCCGCCTTGTGCGAAATACTGCTCGTAGCCCAGACGCAGCATCAACTCATCCCAGGTCGCGGCAATTTTCTCAACGCCCCAGCCGGTGCTGGCAGGTTTGCCGGAAAATCCAAATCCAGGCAATGATGGGCAGATGACATGAAAGGCATCTTCGGCTGAGCCGCCATGCTTGAGGGGATCGACCAGCGGTTCGATGACTTTGTGGAATTCCACGACCGAACCGGGCCAGCCGTGGGTAATCACCAGAGGAACGGCCTGCGGGTGCGGACTCTTACAATGAATGAAATGGATGTCCAGGCCGTCGATTGCCGTCACGTACTGCGCAAACCGGTTGTAGTGTTCCTCGCGGGCTCGCCAGTCGTAATGTGTGAGCCAGTAATCGCGCAACTCCCTGGCATAGTTCAGCGGCAAGCCCTGCGTCCAGTCATCCGGCGTTTCCGGTTCCGGCCAGCGCGTGCGCTCAAGCCGGGTACGCAGATCGTCCAGATCCGTCTGTGGAACCTCGATTCGGAACTCTCTGATTTCGCTCATGCTGCCCCCGTCGTCATGCCCATGACTCGAGGATAAACCGCAATCTGGTTGGCGTCTCAGCTTTTCGCTGAATCTACCACCGGCAGACGGACCCGAAACTCAGCACCTGGATTTGCGTTCCTGACCTCGACGTCGCCGCCCATTGTCGACACCAGTTCATGTACCAGTGCAAGGCCGATACCGGTGCCCACCGTTTCCCGGGTGAGTTCTCGCTGTGTGCGATAGAACAGTTTGAAGATCTTCTTCATCTGGTTTTTTGGCACGCCGGGACCGTAGTCGCGGACGAGGAATTCCATTGAATCGTTGTGTAACCGACTGCTGAAATGAATCTTTTTGTCTGCCGCACCCGCGGAAAATTTTACCGCGTTGTCGATCAGGTTGATGATGATCTGCACGAATGCATCGGCATCCACTGCCAGCTCGATACCCGGGTTCTCATGGGACTGGGTGAGTGCAAAGCCGGCTTGTGTGACATGGCTGGAAATCTTGGAACCGGCCAGATCAACCAACTCGGCAACGCTCGTTAATCGCAGCTCGAGGCCGGAGCCCGTGCCGGCGGCGGAACCGGAACTATTGCGACTGATGCTGGCAAGCTGCAACACATTGTTGATCAGGCGCGTGAGCCGTTCGCTTTCCTGGAAAATGAAGTCGTAGTAAGTGCGTTTTTTCTCCTCGCTGGCCCACCCGGCTTTGAGTATTTCGCCATACATGCGAATCGAAGTCAGCGGTGTTTTCAGTTCGTGGCTGACGGCGGAGACGAAGTCCTGCTGCTGTTGCGCCAGCGCGATCTGACGCAGACCGATGCGGTAGAGGAACGCAAAGCCGCCGAGCAGCACTGCAAGCAACGCTAACGTAGTCCAGGCGATCAACGTCCCGCCCGGTCCGATTGGCAGTTTAGTGAAACTGAAGATGAGTTCGATAGCGTTCACGGGGGCTGTCAGGCGAGTTCGATAGAGCAGCGTGCCGGTGGCTTCACTGGCACGGGCTGTGTAGTCCGCATCTGCCCGCGAACCGGATACGAAAGTATGCAGAACCTCACCTTTGTGGGCGACCGTCAGATTGCTCATTGCGGCCAGACCGGTTCCGCTGTAAAGGCTGCCGATCAAGCCGTCCAGCAACGCTGCACGTGCAATGATTGCACCCTGCACGAAACGTTGTCGCTCCTGCCACACGCTTCGATAGAGCACGAAATGATCCTGGTCGATAACATCAAACCGGAACGGTTCGACCTCGCTTTCGAACGTGGTGAGCCACTCTTCGCCTATGTCGGCAAATTGATCGCCAATCCTGTCTAGCGGAGCTTCGACATTTTTCTCCAACCGACGTATTCGAATTTGCAGCTTGTCATCGAGTATCGATGCCGACGGTGCTTCGCTTTCGACCATGTCGCGCGAATAAGTTTCCGCCAGCTTCAGCTCGGCCACTCTGCCGAGCGGACTTGTGGTTTTTTTTGCCTGGGGTGCGTTCAACTCGTCGAATACCCTCTGGCCGATGGCGAGCTCATTGTGGCGGTTGGCGACGCGCACGGTGGTGAGATCCGCAGGTGTACCCGCAGGCGTTTCTGCGAGCGATCCCGCCAGCATGGTCACAGACGACTCCGCAGAAATATCTGCGGACCTGGCCGCAGGTAATCTTGCGCGCGTGCGCGTGAGTTCGCTCGAGGCGGCACTGGCGGATTCCAGCCGGCTGCGCGCGCGCTCTGCGACCGCGAAGTCATCCGAACGTTGCCCGGATCGTGCGAGCAACTCGAAGACCTGATTTTCGAGTGCGCGACGTTGTTCGTAGTCGCGCGGTTGGAGGCTGGCGCCGGCATCTTGCTTTAAACCTTCTCGCGGGAGAAGCGGGGTGCTGAATGACCCGTCGGCATCGACCTGAAAGTAAGACACGAGTCCTGGCAGATTGGCGGTCACCGGAAACTTCGAAAGCGGTGAGCGCTGGACGAGGTTGCCATCGCCGACGATGAGGAATCCGAAGTCGACGAACGATTTGGCGTCTTCAGCTGCAAACAGTTCTGCCGCCCTGCGATCTATGCGCGTGGTGAGTTCCGCCGCCAGCGATTGATACTGATAAAAGGATTCGAACTGCAACTGGCGGTAGCCGAGGTAGGCCAGCGCGAGCGCTGGAATCAAGACAACGATGAAGATGACGATCAGCACGAATCTGAGGCGCTGGAGCTGATTGGGGGCAAGCACGCTCATACTTAAGTCGATGCGCTGTTCAGTCGATACCCGGCGCCACGAACCGTCGTCAGGTGAACGGGGTGTTTCGGGTCGGGTTCGAGTTTGCGCCGGAGCTTAGCTATGTGAATGTCGACAGTGCGCGTTTCGATATCGAGATTTTTTGCGTAGCCCCAGATTTCGCTCAGGAGTTCGTCACGGGAGACCGGTCGTTCCGCGTGAGCGTAGAGATACTCCAGGATCTCCATCTCTCTGCGCGTGAAATGGATCGGTTGATCGCCGAACATGCCTGCAAGATTTCGGGTATCAATAACTGTGTCGGCGCAGCCATCGGCTCGCAGCACAATCTCCACGACATCGCTGCCGCGCGTGCGTCGCAACACGGCTGCGATCCTGAGCATGAGTTGCTCGACGGAAAACGGCTTGGCGACGTAGTCGTCTGCTCCCAGGCGCAAACCGCGGACGATATCTTCGTCACTCACTTTCGCCGTCAGCATGATGATCGGTAGCTCTTTGTTCACATCGCGTATGGCGTTACAAACATCGAACCCGTTCATGCCGGGCAACATGATATCCAGCAGCAGCAGGTCGAAATGGCCGGTGAGTGCGTGGTCCAGACCGGTGATGCCGTCTTCGGCGCTCGTCACCTCGTAGCCGTGGAACAGCAAAACGTCGATCAGGCCGCTACGAATCGCAATCTCGTCTTCGACGATCAGAATATGGGGTTTTGCGTTCATGACAGTTTCAAGCCTAGCAGTGGAGCGTGCATTCGCGCATGTAAAGTTTTGGTAAAGAAATAGAGCCGCCTTTTTACCAAACCGTGCCTACAAGCTCCTCGACTTGCGTCCCATCATCGCTCTCAACTTGATGAGACAGGAGTTACCCATGGCTTTGATCACACGCGTTTCGCGACTTTTTACGGCGGACGTACACGCCGTGCTCGACCGCATTGAAGAACCGGAGGTCATCCTCAAACAGAGTATCCGCGAGATGGCCGATGCGGTCGCACACGCTGAGCAACGGCTGCACTGGCTTGCCACCGAGCAAGCTCAGCGCGAGCAGCAAGCCGGCGGACTGAAGGAAAACGTCGCATCTCTCGACAGTGAACTCGATCTTTGTTTCGCAGCGGATGAAGAAATACTCGCCCGCTCCCTGGTCAAACGCAAACTTGTGGCTGAGCAGCAATTCAAACAAGTGACCCAACAACTTGTTGTGATGCAACAGGATCATCACTCACTCGAAGAGATGCTGATCGAACAGCGTCAACAGCTGGCCGACATGCAGCAGAAAGCCGATCTTCTGGTCGATGCACCCTCGGATGTTCAGGCGGTAATGCAGGAATCGGTCATCACTCAGGATGCAGTTGATGTGGCCTTCCTGCGAGAAAAGCAGCGGAGGCAATCATGAAGAAGCCAGGTTTTCTCCGGGGCATCGTTGTCGCAGCCGCTCTTGCGCTTGCTGGCTCGATCGCCTTCAGCGGACTCTCGTTGATCCTCGGCGGCGCAGTTGCGCTGAAAATTCTGCTGCCGCTGCTCGCAGGCGTTTACGTGCTCTATCTGCTGCGCGCCTCTGCTGAACGCACCGGACGTATCGCGGTTTTTGCAGCGTGGCTGCTCGTGACGGGCGGTATCTGGTTTTTCACTGCGGATCTCGCCTTGATGCTGATCGCGCAGGCGGTGTCCATCTCCGTAGTACGCAGCCTTTATCACCATGCCGGCGTGCTCGCCGGTCTGCTGGATCTCGTGTTGTCGGCGTTTGCACTGAGTGCGGCCGTCTGGGCCAGCGCGCAGACGGGCAGCATGTTCCTGATTGTCTGGTGTTTCTTTCTGGTACAGGCGCTCTTTGTCGGAATTCCGGCCTCGTTCAAGCCAGAACAACGGCAGTCAACTGCGCAGAACGAAGACGAATTTGGTCGTGCCTTTCGCACGGCAGAAACGGCGATCAGACGTATCGCCACTCAACGCTAGTGTAGGAGGTCTACAACCATGAAATCGAAAATTATCGTAATCGGACTGTTCGTCCTCACGGCGGCAACCGTCGCTTACTATCCCGCCGTACGCGGCAGCGTGACACGGGTTGTCAATCCACCCGTCCAGCAAGGTGTCGTACCGGTTGTCCCGGTTGCTGTTCCGAAAATCGAGGTCGTGTTCGTGCTCGATACCACCGGCAGCATGAGTGGCCTGATTCAGGCCGCGAAAGACAAGATCTGGTCGATCGCCTCGACGATGGCGTCCGCCCAGCCGGCACCCGAGATCAGGATGGGCCTTGTTGCCTATCGTGACCGTGGTGATTCTTACGTCACAAGAGTGGTTGATCTCTCGAGCGACCTGGATTCGGTCTATGCCAGCCTCATGGAGTTCGAAGCAAACGGCGGCGGTGATACCCCGGAAAGTGTCAATCAGGCGTTAGCCGATGCCGTTCACGCCATCTCCTGGAGCACGGACCCCAACAGCTATCAGGTTGTGTTCCTCGTGGGCGATGCGCCTGCGCACATGGACTATCAAGACGACGTCAAATACCTCACCACGCTCGAAGAAGCCGCGCGACGCGGCATTGTGGTGAACACGATCCGTTGCGGCAACGACGCCAGCACCGAAGCACAGTGGCGAGCGATCGCGGCTGCGACTCAAGGCGCCTATTTCTCCGTGGATCAGGCGGGCAGCGCGATTGCTCTGGCAACGCCCTTTGACGTGCAGCTCAGCCGACTTTCTGCCGATCTGGACGACACTCGTCTGTACTATGGCAACGAAGAAGAACGCGCTGAGAAACAGGCAAAGATCGCAGCAACCGACAGATTCCACGCGCTCGCCAGCGCTCCGGTCAGAGCGCGCCGTGCGACGTTCAACATCTCAGCGAGCGGCGAGAAGAACCTGTTCGGTGATGGCGATCTGGTCATTGGTATCGCAAGCGGCGAGGTAAATCTCGATGAGCTCGAAGTGGCGCAGTTGCCGGAATCGCTGCAAAAATTGACTCCCACGCAACGGCAGGAAGTCGTTCGTGCCAACAGCGAGCGACGTGACGGGCTCATAGCGCAGATTCGTGAACTCAGCGAGCAACGGGCTTCCTACCTTGCAGCAGAAGTCGAGTCAATTGACGACAAAGAGGCGTCACTCGACCATGCCATTTTCGAAGCCGTGCGCGATCAGGCTGGTAAGAAAGGGCTGAAGTACTCGGCTGCAGCGCCTGTCTATTAACCGATCCGACCCTCCCGTAGTCGCGACGTCCTGGCGCGAGACTGGCAGTGTGTTTCTCAACACGCTGCTAGTTAGTTCCTGTCCAGAAATTCCTGTACCTGGTTCGAGGGTGACCGCAACGCTTAGCGACACCGGATTCGAATATTCTGGACAGGAACCAGTTCAACGGCGCGACTGCGCTGCCCCGGCAGCGCCCATTGTGCTGGCCACGGCACCCAGCCAAGCCTAGCAATGCCTGGGCTAAGAAAGCATAAGGAAACTTATCGCCAGGCATAAGGTGTTGCTCGCGGTCCTTGCGTTAGGGTATGCCATATCTTCAATCGCAGAATCTCGATGCAATTGACATGAAACACCCGCAGACCCCCACCAATGCCGCGGCAGCGCGGCGGACCGCGAGCTTCAATTCACGTTGCGCATTGTGTAGTGTCGGGATTCAATCGTGAGAAGGCCAGGCAGACGGGTCATGCCCGGCAAAAAAATCGGCCAGTATGAAATTACCGAGCATATCGGCCGCGGCGGGATGGCCGACGTATACAAGGCCATCCATCCGGGCCTGTCGGTCAACCGCGCTATCAAGGTCATCCGCCCCGAACTCGTCACATCGGATGATTTTCGCGTTCGATTCCAGAAAGAAGCACACACAGTAGCCGAGCTGCGGCATCCGAATATCGTGCAAGTTCATGATTTTGGCTTGCAGGACGAGAGCTTCTACATGGTCATGGAGTTCGTTGAAGGCCGCAACCTCAAGCAGGTGCTGGAAGCCGAGGGTCGGATTCGGCCGATCGAGCGCGCATTGAAGATCGTCATTCAGGTCGCGGCAGCTTTGGAGTATGCGCACGGCCACGATCTCGTGCACCGGGACATCAAGCCCGACAACATCATGCTGAGCGAAGATGGCACACCGATCCTGATGGATTTTGGGATTGCCAAGCTGCTCACGGCAGAGACCCAACTTACGCAGCAGGGTCTCGGTATAGGAACACCGGCCTACATCGCACCCGAACAGGCGACTGCACAGGCGGACATCGGCCCGGCCGCCGACATTTACTCGTTGTCGATCGTGCTCTACGAAATGTTGACGGGTCAGGTGCCGTTTGCTGCGGACACACCGATGGCGGTGATTCTGCAAGCGATCAATGAACCGTTACCGTCGCCCAGGCAGACATGCCCGGAAATCAGCGAAGCGTTGGAGCAGGTGATCTTGCGGGGCACGGCCAAGAAGCCCACGGAGCGCTTCGCATCGGCGGGAGAATTTCGCACGGCGCTCGAGCAGCTCCTGGGTGCAGAGGACCAGAACGCGACATATGTCCGCCCGGTACCTGTCGGGGGGATTCCGGCAAAGGCGGCTGCAGCGATTCGCGGGGCCCGGATCAAGGCAATTTCAATCACTGTGGCTGCCGCGATCGCCCTGGTGGCGGGTGGCAGCGCGTTACTCAATCTGCGATCCCAGGAGGCCGCCTCCGACAATGTGGCTGAGAACGTCGGGCAGGCGGCGGTGGCACCGCGGGTCCAGGACGTCGCAACACAAGTGCAACCGACGGCGATGGCGGGGAGCACTGCTGCGGAATTTCGCGTCGCGGTGCAGCCGTTCACGATTGTGGGCGAACTACCGGGACCGTTGAACCATCTTGGACGATCGCTCGCCAACGAGATCAGATACAGCCTGCGCCGATTAACCGGCCTGCCGGTGGTCTACCGCGGTGCTGGCATCGCTCCTGAGCAAACTGTTTTGCCGGTCGCGGCCTTGTTGCGAGGGACTATTCAACTGCGCGATGGCGTATGGCAGTTGTTCGCTTATCTGGAGGGAGCCGAAGGCGTGAGGCTCTGGTCCGAGGATTACGATTTTTCGATCGAGACGGCATACGCGACGCAACGAACGATCTCCCTGGCGGTCGCCAACGCCTTGAGAACGATTTCCGCTACGGAAATAGAAATAGAACCCTTCACTGAAGCCGAACCCCCGGCAGTTGCCTACGAGCAATTTCTCCGGGGCAGCATTCTGATCCAGCAACGCGGCGCACGGCCGATGGATGAGAGCATTCAGCTCTTCAGAAACACGTTGAATGCACAGCCGGAGTTCGCCCGCGCCCATCTCGCCATGGGCTATGTCTACGCCACGTTTCCCTATTACGCCAATCGCGGTGAAGGAGATGCGTTTCGCCTGGCCCAGACAGCGCTGGCGCGTGCGCTCGAGCATGACCCCGGTTTGTCTGGCGAAGTGGCGGGAATAAGGGCCTACATCAGTATGCGTCGTTGGCAATGGCAACAGGCACGCGAGCTTTTCGATCAGGCGTTGCAGGAGGACGCCAACAGCGCGGAGACTCTTGGTTTCTATGCGCAATTCCTCGCTTCAACGGGTGATGTCGAAGGCGCAGTTGCGCATGCCAGAAAAGCCTGGGACCTGGATGCGCATTCACCGGTCGTTCATGCCCGACTGGCGGTTTCGCTCATCTGGCAGGGTGCCATTGCTGAAGCCGCGAGACAGTTTCAGATTGGCGACGAGCTGGGGCTGCAGGACCAGGACAGCCCGGCCAAGTTGCTGCTGCTTTTCCTGCAGCGGCGCGAAGCAGATACCGTTGTTGCCCTTGCCCAACTGCACGCGGCATCCGGCCTGCCCGATGAATGGGTCTCACGGGTCGTGCAGGGCGTATTCGATCCGCAATCCCGCACGCAGGCCATAGCGATATTTGAGTCCGCGATTCGTGAGGATTCGGTCGTGCGTAGCCTGCAATGGCCGATCTGGGTGCTGCTCAACGACCAGGATCAGGCATTCGCAACGTTCGAACGTTTTGCCGCGGCCGAGCAGTACCGCTATCTGGACATTGAGTTCTTGAGCTCGCCACAAACGCGCGAATTTCGTGCAGATCCCCGATATGCAGCCCTGGCGAATCGCTATGGCTTGCCGCTGGATCGCTCGCCCAGGTGATGAGGATTGTGGTGCATCGTCGCATAACCCTTGGAATAGTGCTCGTGTGCGCCGCGCCGCTCACGGCCTGGTCAGCAGGCGCCGGTACGGACTACGCAACCCTGCTGGAAGGTCAGCTCGTGGTGCTGACCAACGCCGCCGAAAGAGATATCGGCAGAATCCATGAGCTGGCTCAGAGCACGGGATCGACCAGCGAGAGTAACGTTCCCGGGACCGTGACGTCCGATCTTGCCCGTTCGTTTGTAGACAAGCCGGCCGGTTTCAGCATGCAGCTGGAGGCAATTCAAAAGTCCCTGCAGGCATCGCTTGTAAAAACAGCGCAGGATATCGAAGAAAAACATCGGGCCGGGTTTCTCGACGGAACCGACGCTGGTGCTGTGTATGCGAGCCTGCGTGGTGCAGCGTTGGCGCGGGCGGATGAAATCGCAACTGCCGTGAGTGACAACAATATCAGCATATTGCACGTTTACCTCGCGCTGCAGTTGATCATGAATTTCAATAACAAGCTGATCGACGAAGCGCTCAGTGCGCAAGATCCTATTGAGGTGCGCAGGTTGTACATGACGCAGGCCGCGTACGTGTATGAATTTTCAAATGTCGTAATACGCGTCCTCGATGAGGCGCAGCTTGCGGGATTGGAATCGCTGCGGGCGTTGCGCAATGACAACCAGAGCAGAATTTCCCGCCGGCTTGCCGAGATCAATCTGCAACGCAGAACGCTCGCGGATGATGTGAAATCCGGGATGCTGACGGATCAAAGTGCCAGCAGAATGGAAACGTCCTATGTGCAGATCATCAGGGCAAACCAGGAAGTGATGGCGGTGTGGAACTACTTGCTGGAGAGCACGGTCGCACAACAGGAGTTTTTCGCCAGTCTTGCCAGGCGCGCAGCACAGGTCAGACAGAAGCAACAGCTTGCAAAGTTTCAGATGGATACCTTGCGCGATGTCTTGATGGTTGGTGCAAATCTCGACCCGCTGGACCGCATCGAAGACGCATCGTTACAATTTGCCCAGTTGCCGTTGCTGGAGCTCGATCCTTTGAGCGTGTTGCAGCTTGTTGGCGGGGCCGGGGGTGCAGATGTTGCGAACTAAAACGCTGCTTCTTTTGTTTGTGTTGCTGGCGACCGTCGCAGGTTGTGGTGGTGATGGGACGTCGTCGGGATCCGGAAGTGAACTCGCGGCGGATTGCAGCGTCGCTGTCAGCGAGCCTCCGATCTGGCAGACACCGCAGCAGGAACCGGCACATGTCCGGGTCGTCACGACATTTCCGCCGGCCGATGCAGTTGCTGCCCGGGTGAACACGGTGAATCAGCTGAAGGCGGCGCTGGAATCACACGTTCGCACGACCAACCCGGAACTCGACGTTAAGTCCAGGAGTCGAGCGATCGAGTTGATTGCTGAAATCGCCCAGATTGAATTCTGGGTGGAGCCTGCCACCTGCAACCAGTGGACGACCGCCTGGGTACGCAGCGAGGCGATCGCCAACGAGATTGTGTTTTTGCGGCTAAACCAGCAGTTCGCAAGCGACATCTCACGATTCCGCGATCTCGGTGCGGATGCTGCCATCTCCAACGAACGCAGGTCGAGTTATCTGATCACGGCGCTGCTGCTGCTCGAGTCTCTGGACACGCGATATCTGGCGCAAACGATGGCCGTCAATTACGAACGTGAGTTGATTCAGTCCTGGTTGGATGAGCTTTCTGAAAACTCGGAAGCGGATTTCGTGGCGTTGCTGGGACAGGGCTTGCGCAGCAACAATGTGAATGCTGCTCTGCGCACGCGTGTATCGCTTGAACAGTTCGACTCAATAGACGATTCCGTGCGGTCTTCCGGTCTGCAGAAAATGGATCAGCTTATTGCGGACTTTCACTCGCGGGACCGGCTGGCTGACATCGCCGATATTCGGCAGCGTGGCCTGACGGATGGCTACGAGCAGGCAGAGGCGGCGGCCGCAACACTTGCCGAATACACAGGCGAGGAGGCAGTGCAGGCGAGTAAAGCGATAGCCGAGTTGAATCTGCAGGCGCAAACCCTCAGAACGGCAGAGCTCGAACTTGCCTTCACACAGTTGCAGACTTCCCTGGCAACTGGACCCACTCTGCGTGGGCTGCGTGCACAGATTGCTGACCTCAGCACACGCTATGAGTCCACGCCAGAATTACGCGAATGGGACGAGCAATTGGCGCGCACGCTGACCGAGTTCGAAGAGATGGAGCAACTTGCCACCCGGCATGCCTGTTCGGAGATTGCCGAGGTGGAATCGTATACGGAGTTCCAGTTTCACGAATACTCTCCCAGCGTTTCGGGCCGTGCGCGCAGATTGCTGGTTGACGGCACTACCTCCGAAGTCTCTGTGGCCAACCGGGTTGGCAGCTCAATTCGCATCCTGAATGTGACCCAGCAGATCACCGCCGAGGATGGTACGGCGATTGCGAGCACGTTGATTGGCGATGGTACCGAGGTTGCCGCGGGGGAGAGTCGGCTGAACCGAGTTGACCTCAAATTCGACAACGAGCATCCGGCGGCGAAGGCCTGCATGGATCCACTACCGCTACGGACACACGAATGCCGAATTACTATCGTCACCAGCGTCGAGATCGAAGGCCAACATGCCTGCCGGCAGACCACGATCAGCTACTCTGAACGCGTGCGGTTGCAATCGGAGCATTCGCTCGGCAACTACACGATCAAGCTCACCCGGGACATATGAGAGTTCGTTCCTCGGCCGTCGGTCATTCGTAGCCAACACGCGGCAGGCCACTTGCGTGGCTGCCGGTGTCGCGCCATCATCGAGCTCAAGACGGATGAAACGAGGCTACGAGCATGGTCAACCTGCCACTCCTCAAGGTGCCGATCGTCGACTACGGTGTAGACGAAGCTGCGATGGTGACCTACCGCCTTGCAGGCGAGAAGCGCGCGCTCGCCTTAGATAATCGCGGTCCGCTACGATTCGATGCCGACGGCAGCCTCGATCCGGCCATTCTGGATGCCTACTCGCGCTGTGGTTTTTACATCCTGGAGGGCGTGCTGCACGCCGAGGAGCTGGCTGACATCGAGCGTGATGTGGCGGATCTGCTGGAACGTGCGCCGATAACAAAGGGTGCCGAGGTTGATTCACTCGGCCGCAAGGCGTTGGGG